>WUUC01188080.1_pt1 | contig 24555 bp, 19 predicted proteins | sample 6278441 | NCBI WGS metagenome assembly WUUC01 (sample SAMN13675441, study PRJNA597444) | soil metagenome | isolation source: soil | place: USA: Washington | collected 2017-10 | reverse complement strand
GCGATGACGGGATCGACACCGCGCTTTTCCTGATACTGTCGAAAGAACAATTCGCGTTCCTTCGCGGGCAGAGTGGCAAAGGTACTCATGGTTGTTCCTTCGCTGCGATGGCACGCAGATGTGGATGCATCCAAACCGGTGCGTTGGGCAGCTCGGAGAGCAACTGCTTTCGGTCTTCGGCTGACAGCGTTTTCTGCAGATGGGCGATCCGCTCTAGGGTGATGTGATTCTTTCCTAAATACCCCAACGCGGCCAATACGAGGCCACTGGTGCGGCCTGCTGCCGCCACCTTGCGCGGTGTGGTCGGGCGCAGCTCGATGAGGAGTTTGCCGAGCTTCACCTTGCGGGCGCGTCCATTAGTCAGGAACACAACCTTGGCCGGCACTTGCTCGGAAAGCCCCAAGAGATTGGCCGCGTAGGCCCCCGAGGCCTGAAGCTTGGTGTGTTCGCTGGCCGCTATAGCTTTTGCAACAGCCTCAATCGACGGGGCGACCTCACCCAGCAGGGGATGGGTTTCGGGGTAGTGATAGAGACCACGAGCTATGCGGCGGATAGTCCCGGCGTCGGTCAGGCGATGAAGGGACAGATCGATTGAGCCTCGACTTCCCAAGTCCAGAAAGTCATTCGGAGTGAAGACCGAACCCCGCTTCTTACCATAAATTCGGCTAGTCACTGATTTTTCTGTACTTTGTGACGTTGAAGGCATCGAGTTTTTGTAAGAAAAACGGGTAATTATTTCTTACAAGGATTGGCACTTGGCAAGCCTTCATTCTTGACGGCCAGAGGGTGCAGACCTACGCGGTGGCGGCCACCGCGTAGGTATCCTCTCGCGCGCTCGTTTTGAGGCCATTTCAATGCCGGTTTTTGAGAGGGTTATGTCATGTATTCGCATTTTAACCACTCGGACCGCGCCGGAGGGCGCAGAGCGCACCGCATAAATCCCCGAACCTTATCCCTTGGCAGGATCATATTCTCATCCAACTAGGGACATCACTTGGCGTAGTGCCTTCGTCCGCCGGCAAACCGTCCCGACGCACCGTTACGGGAATTTTGATGCGTGGGATGATCCTTCCACGGCGAGACTCACCGAAGTCATGAACAGTTCCAACGGTAGGGTCCCACGCAACAACCCCCAGTCCGAAGAGCATCGCTACGATGCCCAGAGCTGCCCAGACGAGTACGCGGCCGAACGAATCGAGCCGTTTCTCTATCGGTGTGCGCTCCTCCCCACCGGCCGCTTCGAGCATTTCCGCGATGCCGCCGAGTTCGGTCTTCATCGCAGTCGCCACCACGACCGCCCGGCCGGTGCCGGTAGCGATACTGGTGCCCATGAACACCCTGTTCCCGCGGTCGCCCAGCGTGATATCCGCCGGCTCCAGAATCTAAGGTCGCTTTTTCACCGCCATCGACTCGCCCGTAAGGGAGGCTTCGATACAAGTCACCGCCCCCGCTTCCAGAAGCCGTGCATCCGCCGCGACTAGATCGCCCGCCTCTGGCCTGAGAATATCGCCCACCACAATCCCCGAAGCGGGAATGGAGATGACATTCCCCTTACTCGCCATACCAAGTAAGTGATTCCGACAAGGAAGTCTTTCGGCAGCTTCAATCCGATGTCGGCTACATCTCACTCGCCGAAGGGATAGCGAAATACCACGGTCAATATTTCCCACCGGAATTTCTAGAAATGGCGGTTAGGAATCTTCGCGTACCTTGGTAAACAGAGAAAATGCGAGGTTTCGTGCCGGCGGAGGAGAGTATTCCGATCTACTCAAGGGCGGGAGCATTTTCTTGAGCCGCTCGTATTTGGTCCTTGGACGCAATTGATATGAAGCGCTTCCCACCATCTTCGCACAATGGCCTGTTCTATTCAATCCGGGTCTTACGAACGCGCTGCACTAACAACCTCGATCACTTTACCCGCGCGCAGCAAGGATCCCCGTTCTCCACCTGTATCCCTCTCTCAAGGACGAGTGATCTGGGCTGTGCCAGGGCGCTGGCGGCTGACGGCACCGGCGATCTCTACACGAGTACCGCAGCATTCTGAATGAGTTCGTCGGGTGGCTCCCCGCGGTTGTCAGACAGGCCATTACCCCCGCATCTCGAAATTTGCGGGCACCCGAGTGCGCAGCGCGATTGCCCCTAATACTGGAGGACTGCCCGTTGCTCCGAGTTCCCCCAGGTCCAAAACAACCTGAACAAAACGGAGACAATATCAATAGCCGATGGCACAATCCTCGATATTGATGCGGCGCGCATCGCTCTTGTCCGTGAAGGAGCCGTTGGCCGCTATTATGTTCTAAGTGGCGATGGATTTGGTGGGGGCGAGTGGCAGGCTGTGGGCCAGCCAGTCGCTTTGGCGCCGGAAGGAGGAACAGAAGGCTGGCAGCGTATTACAGTGCGGTTCGATTACGTCGCAAAAAAATGGGACTGCTACGTAGGGACTGTCCTTGTGGCCGCGGATCTTCCGTTCCGTATCGGAAGCGCTAGCTATTTTTCGTGGTTCGGCATAAAGGGTCATGCAACTGGAATCACGCGGCTGGACTCAATTTACATCGGGGTGGACAACGCACTTTTTCTTGATGCGGACAATGACGGCTTGGACGATTCGTGGGAAATCGCAAACGGATTAAATCCGGAACATAATGATCGAAGCGCGGACTCGGATGGCGACGGAATATCCAACATTCGTGAGCTGTTGCTCAGCACCAAGCCAAACTCCTACGACACTGACGCAGATGGTCTGAGCGATGGACAGGAGCTGGCCGTAGGCTCCAATCCAATTTTACAGGACACCGACGGCGATGGGATGCCTGACGGTTGGGAAGTTCAGAACGGATTTAACCTCAATTCGAATGACGGAGAAGGTGATGCCGATGGCGATGGCATCAGCAACCGAGTCGAATATCAAACTCAGACCAGCCCGCTAGATTATTATAATGGGTTTCTGCCCCAAATCACTTCGCTTCTCAGCGAAGACGGGACTCTAGCTACGGATGGAACATTGCAAGTGCTGGTGAGTAATTCTGCCGGACAGCCACTGGTCAACGCCCCCGTTATATTCCGAGCAAAATCTGGCGGTCACCGTTTGTCGGCGAACCTGAATGTCTCAGATGCAATAGAGGTCACAGTTCGCTCGGATTCTAATGGTATCGCCCGCGTTTATATCCAGCAATGAATATCGCAAAATATTTAATACGTAAAAAGAATTTGCTAACTGTGGTCTTGGGTTTCTGTGCCTTAAAGGCATTTGCTCAGCTTGTCACGGAAGTAGAGATAAGAAGTGGGAATCAAACTCAAGTTTTTGACCTGCACCATCAAGGGATTCCTCTAACAACAGTTTCCGATCCTGATTGGGCGTTTGTCTTCTTCCCTGAGGGGCTTACTGCTATTGCATGCTCTCAAAACGGGGTGGTATTATTGCGTGATTCGAGCAATTACTATCGATGGAACGCCGGCGCCACAATTCTGTTGGGGCCCACAGTCGGGACTCAGTCCTGGACTAATCCAGACAATGGCAGAAGTTATTCGCTCGGCAGTGTTTCTACCTTTATTAATAACAAAGGAGATATTGCGTTGGGCTATAATTGGAGCACGGCTTGGACTATCTATACTGGTACATATCCAAATACCACGAGGCAGGACTATTACGGAACGGCTAATTTAATGAATATTTGGAGGCATGGGCAACCTGGTTTCCTGGAAATTATTCCTGATCGTTATCAATACTCACTCCCTTTGGACGGCAGATATTTCGACAATCGACTAGGATTTCTTCGAGGCATTGATGATGCTGGCGGCGTGTGGTCGATAAATAACGTGGGCGGCACAGCAACTAGTTCTTATACTGCTTTACAACGTAATGATTTGAGTGGTGGCATTATAACCACTGCCTTCGACAGCCGCTCTGTATTTAGTTTTGACGCATCTGTTACCCGAGGCGGGATTCCATATGGATGGACGAGGCCGAATGCGACCCTTACTAAAGAGTACTATGTCGGTGGGACTCGCCTGCCAGATCAGTATTTGTGGGTAAATAACAACGGTTGGGCGTTGATTTGGGCGGCCACAGCGAAAACAATAGTCAAACCCGATGGCAGTCAGGATCCGCTTCCTCAAACGAGCGGGCCAAACGGCGGATATGCAACCTGGATTGACGATCAGAATCGGCCAGCTGGGGAATATTACAAGAATGACGGAAGTCCTCAAAAGTCAGTTTGGAATCGCAAAAGGGATCATCAGGGAAATCCGGTATTTCCGTTTGAATATGAGCGCGTCGACTTCAAACGCTTAACTCCTCCGTCTCCGTGGGCAACTAATCACGAGGTAGCCCCAGGAACAACCACACTTCAACTAGGGCTCGCGTCGGCAACGATCCAAGGAGTCTCAAAGACCAGACCTTTTCTGGCAATACCCGCCGCGATACAGGTCGATGCAAATAGAGACGGAACGGTAAAAACAGGAGATTCTGGCGACTTAACATATAGCGATCATCCTTATAGATTTTGGTCCAATGACGACGATGACCGCATTGACACATTCTACGACTCGAACCCCGACACGATGGGCGACGAGGGCGAATACGAGGAAGACGACATCGGCCCGGACAAGGCGGCGCAAAAAGGATGGCAGGAAGACTGTAAAGATAACGTCGCCAACTGCCGCCGTGATTTGGAAGACTTCAGCCGTCTCGTCTTGGACGTCAGCGGGCTCGATGAGTCGTTCAAAAACGGCACCCTACATCTCGGACTCAAGTGGGCGGGCACGAACGGCACCGATCCTTCAATCAAGCTCTACAAGCAGTATAAGCCCGGTGGCGATTTGAGCTACCTTACCAGCGATTACGACGGCGCGATGCAGATCGCCGAACCGGCGATCATCAACGCCAAATATCCCAATGAAGTCCCGGCGACGACCACTCGCACCAAGATCGACGGCACGGAAACGTTTGTGCTGCCGACCTCGCTCTGGGCCGGGCTGCCCGCCGGTTCGATCAAGCGTAACTTCCTCTTCGAGGTCTGCACCCCCGGCAAGGGCCAGCTAAAAATCGTCATCCTTAAGCAGGAAAACGGCACCTATACAGAAATCGGCGAAGGCCCTGGCGTGTGGTTCGATTTTAAGAAAATCGGCGACATGTATGAGCAGTGGTCGGTCGGCCACGGCAACGGTGGCCCGCCTGACGCCGTGGCCGGGCGCTTGCCGGCACTCACTGGCAGCGGCACCACCTTCCGCTATGACAATGGCACACCGAGCCCCGAAGAAAGGAAATACATCCTCTACGTCCACGGCTGGAACATGGAGCGTTGGGAGAAAGAGCGCTTCGCCGAGACCGCGTATAAACGCCTTTGGTGGCAGGGCTACAAGGGCCGCTTCGGCGTCTTCACCTGGCCCGCGACCTACGGCTTTGGCGGTAGTCAATCCACTTGGGCGCTGGCCCGCACCGCGAGCAGCGGCGCTATGGGCATCGGAAACGGCACGCACTTTGACCGGGGCGAGTGGACGGCATGGCGCAGCGGCGCGCCCCTGCGCCAGCTTCTCCAAACGCTAAACGGAGCCTATAACGGCGAGCTCTACGCCTTCTCCCACAGCATGGGCGCGGTCGTCGTCAGCGAAGCACTCCGCCTACAAAGCCAGTCCGGCGGCGGGCAAATCCTCAAAACCTATGTCCCCAGCCAAGCCGCGCTCTCGGCTCACACCTACGACAGTTCGTTAAGCGGGGCGGTCGGTTCGACCAACGCCCTGCAGTGGGAATACAACCATCCGGCCCTGGACAACGGCACCGCCAACTACGGCCCGCAGACGCCCAACATCTACAACGGCTGGCACGCCTTCCTCATTAACGGCGGGGGTGGCGGCAGCAAGGCGGTCGGGCAGATCAAAAACTTCTACAACCGCAACGATTGGGCGCTCTCCGCACCGGTCTGGCAGTTTAACCAGCTCACCAAACCCGACTACCCGGACAGCACCAACGGTCAGCCTTATCTCTACGAATACGATCCCATCGTCACCAGCTTCGGGCGCATCAACATCCTCAATGTCCGCACGCTCCTTGACCAAGGCACCCCGGCCGACGTGAAGGACCGTTACGAGATCATGGCCTTCGCTGCCGAGTCGCGCGTCAAGGCCTTCGGCGCGACGGACAACGTGAGTTTGGCCAGAATAACCGAAGCCCACGACCTTCAAGCCATTTGGGGACCGGATCCGCGCGGCCAAGATCACCGCACCCACCGCTGGCACAGCGGCCAGTTCCGAAACTACATCCAATACCAGCGAACCTACTGGAAAGCTCTTCTTGGGACTGAGGGCTTCGCAATACCAACCACTACGCTCCCATGACCACCTTTCGCTTCCGTTGGATATCGGTGGCGGCCTTGGCCGTCTTGCTGGTTCTACTCGCGCTTTGGCTTTTTCGTGCGCCCGCGCAGAAATCGCCTCGGCAACTAGACACCGCGTTGCCACCTGCGACGACAGAGCAGGCAACGGTTACACCACCGAGCGAGCCCACGACATCCTTGCCCGAAGCTCCTCCGACGCAAAAACCCAGCAAGGGCCTTTTGCAGAACTTCAAAACGCTTAACCATAGTCCCATCGAATTTTATGGCCGGGCGGTCGATCAGTATGGCGCGCCGGTCGCCTCGGCCGGCGTGGAGGCGTCGGTGATGGTGAACACCGGCACGACCGGCGGCGTGCGCAAGGCCCGGACAAGCACCGACGGGCAAGGCACTTCAGCTTTACCGACCTTGTTGGGCAGGATCTCACGATGGTCATCACCAAACCGGGGTATGCATTTAGCACCCGCGCGAAGCTGTTTTCCTACACCTATTTTGAGGCGGACCATACACGGCACATCCCCGACCCCAATAGTCCCGTCGTCTTTGTGATGTGGAAAAAACAGGGCGCGGAACCACTGTTGCACTACGATTCTACGTTTTGGAATGTGTCGGGCAACGACTCGCCTGTCGGCATAGATTTGGGAAAAGGAAAGATCGACAACGTCACCCCTGACTTGGTGGTGCGTTTGAAACGCGATGATGGGCCATCGCTCGTCAATGGGTTTGGGTGGTCTGCTCAGATCGAAGCTCCGAGCGGAGGGCTGATCATCGCGTCAGAAGCTGACTTCTATAACTTGGCTCCGTTGGAAGGCTACCGGCGCTCGATTGATATCAGCAGCCTGCCGTGCCAAATCTAGAGGTGCGGTCATCAACCGGTGAAAATCTTTGGCATGGAAACAGAGAAGTCATGCTTTGGGTGAAAATCCGCGAAGGAAAACAGTATGGTCGAATCAAGTTATCCCTCTATCCGCCAAACGAGAAACTGCCCGATGGTAGCTTCAAGCCGCGTTCCATCGCCGTAGAGGCGTGGATCAATCCGTCGGGGAGCCGGAACCTGGAATACGACTACGTGAAGGAAATCCGTCCGCCGCGATAAAGCCCCCAAGCCTGATCCTCGCAGACGCGGCGGGATGTGCGGTGCAGTGGCCCGCACGAAACGGCGCTCCGATAATATCCGCGCCGTCGCCGTCGTTCTCTCAGTTCCGCTGCGCTGCACTGCGTTCACGGCGGCGCCCGCCGAGTCAGCCCCGGCCCTCTGCTGCGCCCGGCAGGGTGCCGGGCCGAGCTCGGCCGCCGCATGTCCGCAGCCGCAGTTTGGTTCGTAGGCGGACTCCGCGCCTACCGGAATTGGTGTAGTTGTCCTACACCATTCTCGGGGGGGCCGCCCCGTTGAGGGTAGTGATGAGTGAACGCGGAATGTACCGCGTGAAAACCAATCCAAAAAACGATCATCAACCTCTCGAAACCAGCCCGGTTCTCGCGGGCGGCGCTCTCGGTGCCGGCCGCTTTCAAGTTCTCGTCGAGTATGCAGCCGGTGTCTTCGTCTCCACGGCATTGGCCGACAATATCGAAGACGCCGTCGAATTCTTCCTGAAACAGGCTCCCGGATGCGAATCCGGAGAGATCGCGCTCTTCGACCGCAACGAACGGCGCGTCATCGGTTCCGTGAAATGGAAGGTGGAGCCGACGGAGAACGGCCTGCGCGTTCCGCACTGGCACAATCTCTTCTGTGACTGGAACACCGCGCTCGTGGCGCTTGAAATCCAACGCCGTGCCGAAGCTGCGCGGGGCGCGCTCGTCGAACTCACCGCCTAACTTCTTCCGCCATGAACGACACTAGCCGTGCAATCTTCCAAACTGTGCTTCGTCGGATCAGACCCTTTTGCCCGTGGAGCGCGGGGCGCTTCAGCGGTTGATTGAGGGTAGGCCTAACTCGGTACGCGAACCGACCGCCAACGTGGACGATCATCTGCTCATCACTCTGAAGCGGGCGGCGGAGATTCTGAGTGTGAGCCGTGCTACGATCTGGCGCATGACCAAGGAAGCCGTACTTCACCCTGTGGAGATCGTTCCCGGAACGTGGCGCTACCGCCTCAGGGAGGTCCTCCACCTCGCCCAAAACGGTATTGCCGGGGCGCTGAACGAGCCGTTTCAGCGACGACCCCCGGGGTTCGCTCCCGCTGCGTGAAAACCCAACCCGTTCCCCACCGAGGCCACCTTGAAAAAGGTGGCCTTTTTTATTGGTAATCAAGAGCTGCACCCGAGGTGCTACAGCCTGCCGGAGGGGAGGAAGAGATCCCGAAAAATGGGCTCGAAATAGGTAGGTCCGAAAGTTGGAGTGATGTTGCAACAAGTCGCCTGAGGTCGCTTGGAACAGCGCACGGGCAGTTCTTTTTCCCGAAAAAACGCGTAACTCACTCAACAAAAAGGCCCTCCGAAGTGTTTCGGAGGGTTTCAAATTGGGTGCAGGGGCTGGATTTGAACCAGCAACCTTCAGGTTATGAGCCTAAAGGGGTCAGGACTGTAGCAGAGCGGCGAGCTCGCGTGCGAGCGACCTGGTGACGTGAGAATTTTTCTACACCGCTCTTCTACACCTTTCCCCGAAATCGGGCCTTCTAAGGAAACGATCAGAAACATCGGTTATGACGTTTTGCCTCTGAAAGACCGTATTGGAAACATCAGGACAAAACCGGAAAAAAGGCCATTTCGATTTCTGAGACCTGCGTGTCTACCAATTCCACCACCCGGGCAAAGTGTTCTTTCTTTGTGACTTGCGTCACGAAATTAATTATCCGTTTGCGTCTTTTCTACACTTTCGATCATGGAGGCTGAAAAATCAGAAAAGACGTGGGAAAGAACAAACGTCACGAACCTAGTTCGTAACGGTCAGAGCGGGACGTACTACGCCCGCGTAAAAGTGAACGGCAAGGAAAAATGGCGCACCCTCAAGACCAAGGTCTTCACGGTGGCCAAGCTACGTTTGGGGGATGTCAAAAAGCAGAGCTGCGCCAACGTTCCGCAAGAGTCCGTCGGGACCGAAACATTGGTCGGTCACTTCATCACCCATTACAAGGAGCGGACTCGCTTGGACTCGTCTTTGGCGGCCAGTTCGCGGGAAAGACGCGAATCTGCCATCAAAGCGCTCGTAAAGACGTGGCCGGGTTTGGAAAAGAGCGGGATGTGTGGCGAATAACGCCGGGAGACTGCCAGGAATGGGCGGCTTCGGCCCTGCGTGTGGGGACCGGCTTCGTTGCGCCGCGCGCCAAAACCAAGCGGGTGGGGATGCCGGCTTCTTCGTTCAACAAGACCGTCGACGTCCTGCGGGCGATCCTTGAATTGGCCAAGGGGTCGGGCGTTATCTACTCTAGCACTACTCCGTTAAGTAGTGCTAATGCGGAAAGGGAGCGGAGTCGCTCGCGCTCTGGGAAGAGGGTGAATTTCTTCACGAAATTCCAAAGAAGCGCTTGAAAATATAATTAGGTTCCTAACTGTAAGCCGCCTTACAGTCTCGCTTCTGTACTTTTATGCCGCTGCTTCTCCTTAAAGACGTCCCTCGCTACGAGTGCCTGCTCGATGCGGCGAAGATGTTTCCTGATTTGGATCCGTCTGCTTGTGAGGTCTTTCTTTATTTGCTGCGTGCGGGCGACGAGGCCTTCCGCATCACGGACGAAAATCTCACCGCGCATCATATTTCCCAGGGGCGCTTCTCGGTTCTCATGCTGCTGTTGAATAAGGGCGAGGGCTGCCCTCAACCACGTACACCGGCCGAACTGGCCGATCTTTGTGGTGTCACGCGTGCGACCATGACGGGCCTGATCGATACTTTGGAGAGGGATGGTCTTGTCACGCGTGAGCCCGACCCCGTCGACCGCCGAATGATGTCGGTCAAGCTCACGGCCCGCGGGCACGAGCGGCTCGGAGAAGTTCTTCCCGGGCACTTCCGGCGCATGGCGGCATTGATGGCGGGACTGAGCGAGGTGGAACGCAAAACCCTCGTCGGCTTGCTCCTCAAAATTCTCGATCGCGCCTCCGCTATCGGCTCCCGCTCCCCGTTCGCGCCCGCCCAACCACCTGCGCCCGCCGCCTAAGTGGGCCCCTTCATTCCCATCGCTTTCCACCTAGTAAGGATCCTTAGAAACTCACTCCCATGATTAAGAAATTCATCATCGCCCTTTTGGGCTTCGCTGCGGTCGTCGCCATTTTGGGCGGAGTAAAAGCCGCTCAAATCAAAGAAATGATGTCAGCCCCGCATGTAATGCCGGACGCGTCGGTGGCGACGATCGACGCCAAAGCAGTCGAGTGGCGATCCTACATTAAGGCGATTGGCAGCCTCGCACCGGTTGAAGGCGTCACTCTTAGCGCCGAAGCGGAAGGCGCGGTTTTGCGGATAGCTGTCGAGAGCGGCAGCGCGGTCAAAGCAGGCGATCTGCTCGTCGAAATCGATTCCAGCGTCGAACGCGCCCAGCTCGCTGCCGCGGAAGCTCGCGCGAGCTTGGCCCAAGTCGGCCTGGAACGCGCGAAAAACCTTTTGAGCAATAACACCGTTGCGAAATCCGAATTCGACAGCGCCGACGCCACTTACAAGCAAGCGATGGCCGAAGTCGCGTCCTTGAAAGCCACTTTGGACAAGAAGGTCGTTCGCGCTCCCTTCGATGGTCGCGTGGGCATCCGTCTGATTAATGCGGGACAATATGTTTCTCGTGGTGTGCCCCTGATGCCGCTCCAGAAGCTCGATCCGATCTACGTGAACTTCGCCGTTCCGCAGCGCCAGCTCTCTTCGCTCACCGTCGGCCAGAAAGTCCTCCTTCACGTCGATGGTGCCGAGACGACGGAAGGGAAGGGCTTCGAAGGTAAAATCAACGCGATCAACTCCGAGGTCGATGCCGCCACCCGCAACGTCACGGTGCAGGCAATTATTGCCAACCCCAGCGAGGTGCTTCGTTCCGGGATGTTTGCCCGCGTCGAAGTTGAGCTTCCGCAGACCGACTCACTCATCGTCGTTCCCGCCACCGCGATCTCGTACGCCTCCTATGGCAATTTCGTTTTCGTGGTCGAAAAAATGAAAGGCGAGGACGGCAAGGAATACCTAGGCGTGCGTCAGGAAAGCGTCACGGTTGGCCTCGCCCGCGGTGATTTGGTCGCCATATCGGGTAACGTGAAAGCGGGGGATGCGGTCGTCGCCGCCGGAGTCTTCAAGCTCCGCAACAAAGTGCCCGTGCAGATCAACAACGACGTCGTTCCCTCAAGCAGCGCGACGCCTAAACCGGCCAATACCTGAGCGGATTCATCGGTAGCGAGTAGTGAGTAGCGAGCATTCGGAAAATACGCACCGCCCTCACGCTCGCGCTATCCCGCTTCTCTCCTTCGTAGCGCGCTCCGTCCTCCGACCTACTCCGCTACCGGCTATTTTCTACTCGCTACTTTTCTTCTCTCCCTCCTGTCATGCTCTCCAAAAGTTTCACCGACTTATTCATCCGCAAGCCCGTCATCGCGTTGGTGGTCAACCTGGCCATCCTCATTATCGGCGTGGTTTCGTATTTCCAGCTGAACACCCGCCAGTACCCGCGTAGCGACAGCGCTGTCGTAAAGGTCAACACGATCTATTTCGGCGCCAGCGCTGAGACCGTCCGCGGTTACATCACCACGCAGCTCGAGCGCGTTATCGCGAGCGCCGACGGCATTGATTACATCGATTCCTCCAGCTCGGCGGGTGTGAGCACGATCAACGTGTACCTGCGGCTCAATTACGACACCAACGCCGCCCTCGCGCAGATCAGCTCCAAGATAGACCAGGTCCGTAACGAGCTCCCACCCGAAGCCGAGGCGCCCACTATCGAAGTCGCCACCAGCGATAGCGAATTCGCCTCGATGTACCTGAGTTTCTACTCGGACTCGATGGATCAAAATCAGATCACCGATTATCTAAATCGCCTGGTCCAGCCGCAGCTCTCCGCGGTCAAGGGCGTGCAGCGCGCCGATGTGCTCGGTGGCCGCGTTTTCGCTATGCGTGTCTGGATGAAACCTGACGAGCTCGCAGCGCGCGGTATTAGTCCGTCCGAGGTCCGTCAGGCCTTGGCGGCGAATAATGCGCTCGCCGCGGTTGGCTCCACCAAAGGCTCCATGCTCAGCATGAGCCTGATCGCCAACACCGATCTGCACAGCGTCGAGCAGTTCAGGCAGTTAGCGATCGCCGAAAAGAACGGCGTCATCATCCGGCTTGCGGACGTTGCTGAGGTCGTGCTCGGCGCGGAAAGTTACGACCAAGAAGTCCGCTTCGGCGGCAAGACCGCCACGTTCATGGGCGTATGGGTTTTGCCCAACGAAAGTACGGTCGAAGTTATTCAACGCGTACGTGCCGCCTTCCCTGCGATTAAAGCCGCCATGCCCGCGGGGCTCGAAGCATCCATCGCGTATGATGCGAGTGCGTATATCGAGGACGCGCTCAGCGAGATCGTGAAGACCCTGATCGAGACGCTCCTGATCGTGATGATCGTGATCTTTCTTTTTATGGGCTCGTTGCGTTCCGTGCTCATCCCGATCGTGGCCATGCCGCTCTCGCTCGTCGGCGGACTCGCCATCATGCTGGCCTTCGGATTCACGATCAACCTTCTGACGCTCCTAGCCATCGTGCTCGCGGTCGGTATCGTGGTGGACGACGCTATCGTCGTCGTGGAAAACGTGGAGCGCCACATCCGCGAAGGAAAAACGCCTGTCGACGCGGCGATTCTCGGTGCCCGCGAATTGGTGGGCCCCGTCATCTCCATGACGATTACCCTCGCCGCCGTGTACGCGCCGATCGCGTTTCAAGGCGGACTCACCGGCGCGCTATTCCGCGAGTTCGCGCTGACGCTCGCGGGCGCGGTGACGGTGTCAGGTTTCGTCGCGCTCACGCTTTCTCCGATGATGAGCGCGTATTTGCTCAAAGACGCCGCTCATGAAGAACAAGGCCTCAGCGGCCGTATCAACCGCACCTTCGATGGCGTGCGGAGCAGGTATGACCGCGTGATCGGAAGTATGCTGGCCCCGCGCAAAGAGCGCCTAGCCTTTGGGAAATTATTTCTTTCGGCGCTTCTGCTGATCCCCTGCCTGATCGCGGTATTCGCTCTTGTGGTACTGGCGATTTTCGGTGGCGGAGCGGTTATGACCAGCATGAAGTCCATCGTCATCGCAGCCCTCGCCATAGCTGTGATTGGGCTGATCCTTTTTATCGTCTACGATCTTTTGTCGCGCCGCCGCCATTCGGCGATTCCGCAAGTGCTCACAGTTGCGACTCTGCTTACCCTGCTTCTTGCGCCGTTCTTCATGTTTTCCCAGAGCGAGCTGGCGCCGGTGGAAGACCAAGGCGTCGTATTTGGCATTCTTCAGTCACCTCCGACGCAGACCATCGATCAAAACGTGCTTTTCTCGACGCAGGTTCAGAAAGCGTTCGAAAAAGTGCCCGAGTACGACAACTCGTTCCAACTCACGATGCCCAGTATGGGGTTCTCCGGCATCATCCTGAAGCCCTGGTCAGAGCGCTCGCGCACGGCTGCGGAAATCATGGCAGACTTGCAAGGCCCCGCGGCATCCATTCCAGGCGCGAATGTCATCGTGACCACTCCACCTCCTTTGCCCTCGGGCGGGCAATTCCCCATCGAGTTTGTCCTGCGCTCCACGGCTGATCACAGCGAGATGGTGGAGTACGCCAACCAGCTCGTGCTCTACGCAAACACCGAGGCCAACGCCGGCGGTGGTGCGCCGACGTTTTACTTCGCCGACAGCGATCTGAAGTTCGATCTCCCGCAGGTCGAAATCGTGATCGACAAGGACAAGGTCGCCTCGATGGGCCTCAATCTCGCCGACGTCGCCCAGGATCTCGGTTCGATGCTGGGAGGGGGTTACGTCAACCGCTTCGTCAACGACGGGCGCAGTTACCGCGTCATTCCTCAGGTCGAGCGCGGTCAGCGCCTCAACGCGGAACAGCTCCTCGATTACCACGTGCGCGGACCTCAAGGTCAGCTCATCCCGCTCTCCACCATCGCGACGCTTAAGCATTCCGTGCAGCCGCGTTCTCTAAACCGGTTTCAACAGCTCAACTCGGTTAAGATTTATGGCGCTGGCGCAGCGATCGACGGCCCCCTTAAAAAACTCGAAGCGAAGGCCGCCGAGATTCTTCCTTCGGGCTATTCCATCGATTACGCGGGTGAGTCCCGCCAGCTCCGCCTTGAAGGCAGTGCGCTTTGGAAGGCGTTTCTCCTCGCGCTCATCCTTATCTTCCTCGTGCTCGCCGCGCAGTTTAACAGCTTCCGCGATCCGTTCGTGATCTTGCTGGGCTGCGTGCCGCTTGCGCTCGTCGGAGCCATGCTTCCGCTGTTCCTCGGCAAGAGTTCGCTCAACATCTACTCGCAGATCGGTCTGATCACGCTCGTCGGGCTCATCGCGAAAAACGGCATTTTGATCGTCGAGTTCGCCAACGTGCTCCAAGAGCAAGGCATCGCCAAACTTGAGGCGATCCGCCGTGCCGCCGCGACACGTCTGCGCCCCGTGCTCATGACATCCGCGGCGACCGTCTTCGGTCACATCATGCTAATCTTCGTCGCGGGTCCCGGTGCCGAAGCGCGTAACAGCATCGGCTGGGTGCTCGTTATCGGCATGGCCGTCGGTTCCTTCTTCACGCTGTTTGTCGTCCCCGCCTTCTACGTGCTCATCGCCCGCGACCATTCACTCCATCGCGAACCCGCCCACACGGCTGGTCTCCCGCTCGCTGTTCCCGCTCCCGTGGCTCATAAATAATACCTAGTAACTCCTTCAACGCATGAACACTTCGTCCATGACCCGCCACTCCACGCGCCGCGCGACTGCGCTCATGGCAGCTGCACTTATCGCTGCGACTCCCGGCTTTTCTGCCGAGAGCGCTGGGCGGCGCCCGGTGGCTGTCGCGCCGGTGACCGAAACACCCGATGTTCCCGACCGTTTGGATATCCAGACGGCCGTCGCCTACGCGCTCGATAACAGCTTCGCCATCCGCCAGGCGCGCGAGCGCATCCGCGAGCAGGAAGGTCTGATCGTTGAGATTAAATCCCGGGCTCTGCCGAATGCGTCCGTTAACTCGCTCTATACGCTGACCGACCGCGAACTGGGCCGCGATACGCAGGCGCCCGACGCGGGCACCCGCGACTCGGAATATTGGAGCATCGCACTCGAAGTCCGTCAGACGCTCTACTCGGGCGGTGGTGTCCGCAACGCGTTGGATGCGCAGAAACTCGCTCGCGAGTCTGCGCTGTTGGAACTGGAGGGCGTTATCAACGACGCGCTGCTCGATGTCCGCACGCGTTTCTACAACGTGCTTTTTTCCCGCGAGCAGACCAAGGTTCAGGAAGAAAATGTCCGCCTGCTACGCGAACAGCTCCAGACAGCAAAAAACCGCTTCGAAGCCGGAGCGTCTTCCAACTTCGAAGTGCTCCGCGCCGAAGTCGCCGTCGCCAACGCTCAGCCCGGTCTGATCCGTGCGCGGAACGGTTACCGCATCGCGATCGACGAGCTTCGCCAGTCCCTCGGCTATGTGAATCCGCGGGCGGAGAGCGTGCGCAAGTTGCCCGAGTTCGTGGGCACACTCGACTTCCAGCCGGTCAGTTACGATCTGCATGATGCCTTGATTCAGGCCCGCATGAATCGGCCCGAGATCAAACGTCTCGAGAAAGTGGAGCTGGCGCGTGAGGCGGGCATCAAGGTTGCCAAATCGGATTACCAGCCCGACCTCGCGTTGGTGGGCGGCTATCAACTACGGAAGAATAATTTCTCGAACCGTTTCAATGAGTCGCTCGATGGTTGGAACATCGGGTTGCAATCGAACTGGGCGATCTTTGACGGCCGCGCCACCGCAGGCCGGGTTGCTCAGGCTCGCTCGCAGTTCAATCAGGCGAAATTGTTGACGTCGGAAACGACTCTCGCGGTCGAAGTCGAGGTCCGCCGCGCACACTCCTCGTTGCAAGAAGCCGCCGAGCTCGCGGAGTCAGCCACCAAGGTCGTCGCTCAAGCCGAAGAGGCGCTGCGCCTCGCTGATGCCCGCTACGCGGCAGGCACCGCCACCCAGCTCGACGTTCTCGAGGCCCGGGTGGCTTTGACCGAGTCCCGCAACAATCAGCTCCAAGCCAACTACAGCCACAACGTCGCGGTTTCCGCCATGCGCAAGGCGATCGGCTCGGCCGATCCGTTTGTGGTGAAGCAATGACGTCTGCCGTCGTGGGATTGCCGCACACTATCGGCGTCTCACGACGGAGCAGGGCCACTGGCGGGTGCCGCGAGACGCTTGCCGAATAGGAGTGGGATTGAGCAGGGATTTCTTCGGTGCGTTCAAAAATTATTCTTCGGTAACACTGGCGTATTCCCGACGTCTAACCCGAACTCCCCCTCGCAATGAAGCTCTTCCGCCTTCTGCTGATCGGCGCCGGCGTCCTCGCCGCGTTGCTGGCAGTTATCTTGATTCTCGCACTGGTTCCGTCGGTTCAAACGTGGGCCGCGCGTCGAGTCATCGCGAGTGATCCCTCACTGGGCGTCGCACGGCTCGGACGAGTTTCCGCCGGGTTTAATCGTATCGACATTTCGGATGTCACTTTCGTCCGGCCCGGGCTCGCACTTACTTTGCCATCGGTATCGATCGAGCTGCCTCTCGTGGCGGCGGTCAGCGGCGACATTCAGCTCCGACGTGTGACCGCCAAGGGCTGGACGCTCGATCTCACACCTGGGAACGCGGGATCCTCCGTGCCCGCGTCCGCGCCATCCGCCGAAAAGCCGGTCGATTTCGAAGGTGTTTTCGAACTTTTGGCGCTGCCCGTGGATTTGGCGGTGGGGCCCTCGGACATCGAGGGCGTGGTTATTTTTCCCACAAAAGCGGGCGAGCCTCCGGGGCGCGCCCATGTGAAAATAACTGGAGGGGACCTCGCGGTGGGACGCGAAGGCCGTTTCACGATCAGCGCCGAAGCAACCCTGGCAGACGGTCTGGCACCGGTGAACCGGCTCACGGCGGAAAGTACGCTCACCTTGCGCATGGACACCCCGCGCACCTTTACGCGTGTCGCCGTCACCACCGACTTTCGCGCAGTCGGCCCCGGTTTGCCGCAAGGCGCCCACCTGCTTTCCGAAAGCGCCGCTTCGCGCGAGGGTGACCGCGAATCCTATGAGCTGCTGATCAAAAGCAAGGCGGGTGGCGTGGAAAAAAAACTAGTCGAGCTGAGCGTGAGCAATCCGTCCGGGCAGAAGCCGTTTAGCGGCACGTGGAAACTTGATGCGAACGACGCGGATGTCGCGCCGTTCACGCTCGGAAGGGCGTTACCGCAGTTTATCCTCGGAGCCTCGGGGACTTTCGAAGCCGATCAGCAGTTTCGCGAAGTGCGGCTCATCGGAAAGACTCATCTTAAAGCCGACCGGCTAGATGCGCTATATATCGGCCTGTCGACATTGGGCACCATCGAAGTGCAGACCGAGTTCGACCTCGCGCGCCGCAGCACGGGCATCCGTGTCAACCAGTTCACGTTGGATGTATCCAGCAAATCCCCCGTGATGTCTGTGAGAGTGCTTCAAGCGATGGAGATCGTCCCGGCGACCCGCGAGATCAAGGTCGCTTCGCCTGCAGCCGATTTTTTCCGCGTCTCGCTGAAAGGCGCGCCACTTGCCTGGGCCCGGCCATTCGCTCCTGCCGACCTGACTCTGACGGGAGACGATGTGCGTGGAGAATTTATCGCCCGTGCCGACCAAGGCGGCTTCGCCGTGCGTTCGGCGTCGCCGCTCCTGCTTGAAAATCTCACCGTTGTGCAAGCCGGCAAGACGCTGGCGAACGCTCTCGATCTCTCGATTGCCGTCACCGCAAGCCACGCGCCTGCAGGCTGGCAAGTCGATGTATCCGAGTTGATGGCACGCAGCGGCGGAGTTCCTTTACTCACCCTCACGGCAAAGGCCGGGCAATCCACGGCCAATAAGCAACCGATCAAGGTGACAGGTCGGTTTCATGCAGAATTGCCCGCGATTTTTTCCCAACCGGCGGTAGCCGAATTTTCGGTTTTCAGCCAAGGCGCAGCCGAAATGGAATTTACGGCGAGTATCTCCGACGCGCTCCAACAGCTTTCCTCCACGCTCGCGCTCACGGGCCTGCGCACACGCGATGGCCAGGACTTGCCAACCCTCTCCAGCGATCTGCGTGCAGACCGCCACGCCGACGGACGCATCGAAGCGAACCTGCCGCTCGTTTTCGAACTCGCTGGCCGGAAGTCGGACATCGAACTTGCCGCGAGCGTAAAACCGGCAGGCGAGGCACTGGCGCTCGACGCACAAATTCTCAGCCGCGAATTGTACGTCGACGACCTGAAGCTTTTCACGGCGCTGCAGCCAGCGAAACCGGCGTCTGCACCTGCTCCAAAACCGAAGCCCGCGCCCGGACAAGAACGTGGTCCCGCCGCGCCCGCGCCCGACTCCAAACCGGTTTGGGCCGGCGTCACCGGTCAGGTGAAACTCGCGCTGAAGAAAGTCGTCTACGCTGCCGCGCAACCGCCGGTGGAAATTTCAACATCGGTTAAAATCACGCCGGAGATTCTCACGCTCGAAGCGCTCCACGCCGTGTTTCCCGATGGAGCGGCCGCCAAGGCGGAGGGTGTCATCAAGTTCGAAGCCAGCGTCGCCGCCGAGCCCTATGACGTGAGTGCCAATGTCGCCGCGACGAATCTCGATCCGCAGCCATTTCTCCAGGCTGCGAACCCCGGCCATCCACCGACCGTCGAAGGCAAATTCGATTTCAATGGCAAGGTTACCGGCCGCGCTGCGTCACTCGATAAATTTGCCGACACCGCCAACGTCGATGCGCAGCTCGTGAGCCGCGGCGGCCAGTTTCACGGCTTCGCCACATCCGCGGCAGCGGCAAATCTCGGTCGATTGCAGGAAGGGGCCTCGAAGGTCGGCAGCTTATTAAGCTTCGCAGGCAGCGTTTTGGGAAAGAGCGAACTGGCGCGCGCTGGCGAAAAAGCGCGTGCGGGTTCCGATACGATCGAACGCCTCGTGAACTTTAATTTCGACCAGTTCAACATCGATATCTCCCACCGCGCGGGCGCCGCGACGACCGAGATCAAAAACTTCAGTATCCTATCGCCCGATATGCGCCTGCGCGGCGGCGGCTCGATCGACAGCAAGTCCGGCCTGAAGTCGATTTTGCACAGCGCGATGAATCTCGATCTGCAAATGGCGGTGCGCGGCGCGCAGGCCGACGATCTGCGCATCCTCGAATTGTTGCGCCGCGAGGCCGATGAACTCGGTTACACTGCGCTCCTCGACACATTTTCCGTGAAGGGGACTCCGTCCCGGCCGGATGCGCTCTCACTGATTCAGCAGATCGTCGCGAAGATTCGTTGATGTCGCGCGCCTGCACCGACTGCTCTCCGGTTTTTCCATTCCTGTACCGTGAGCACGCCAATCACGGCGCCGAGCAAGTGAGCGAGCGGAACCGGTTGAAAGGCATCGCTTGGCTCGACGAACAACGTCTGTCCGCTGATGAGTTCATAAACGCACTTCGCCAGAAACCCGGTCAGCGCGAGTGAGCCGAACGCGATCATGAGTTTGTCACGGGTGCGACGGCCTTCACGGATCAAATCGGTCACCACAAACGCGAACAACGCCGAGTCGATTCCCGACAATCCGCGATAGAGGGAAAACTGCGGCTGCAACCAGCTTACACCGAACGAAATCACGACCGCGCTGATCGCCACGCAATAGATCCACGCCAGCCGCGACCGAAACTCCACGAGCGATCCGAACGCGACAAACGCGATCGCGTCCCAGCGCAGATGATCCGCGCCGAAGTGAGTGAAGTGCCCGGTGACGAGCCGCCAAATTTCTGCGCGCGCGAACGCGTCGCGATCAAACTGAAGTACGGCCGTGAGCGGATCGACCATGTGGATCAATACCGACAAGCTGCTTAGAAGCAGCGTGAAGAAAGGAAGGCGTTTCATGATTTCGGTGAAGCAGGCAGCTCGGTTTGATTGCGAGCTGCCAGCTTGTAGATTCGTGCAAGTTCAGGGTCCAGTAGCTGTCTCGGTTACAATGATGCGGTCCACCTTCCCGTCTTTCGAGATGCTGGGCGAGACTGCAGCACTGTAGGTGACGGGCCCCGACGGCCGGTGACGACCCTCGCATAGATCCAGCGAGGAGTCGGAGCCAACCGCCCTAGAGAAACATGCTCGCTCCACTTGACGCCTTCTTTGGTCAGAAATTCCTGCGCCCGTTCTTTGGAGTCTCCAATTTGAATGCTTCTGGCTACCGTCGCTTGGATTTCTACTTTGTTGGACCAACCCGCTGGAGGGGAAACGCAGGCTGCGAGCATTAACATGCTTGATGACAAAAGAGTGAGGACGAGTTTTTTCATGGGAGCTCTTGACCAACCTTGGTGGTTTTTGTGGGGATTCCTTGGCTTTTTGGGTGAGAGCACCGGCCCATGTGCTTACGGGCGTAGAGAGCGGCGGCCGCGAGGAAGACGACCAGCATCACTGCCGCCGTGCGACCGTCTATCGCGCCACCGCCACTACCGCCATTACCACCGCGGCTGACATGAGGCGCAGGCGCGGTGTAGGTGGGTTGGTTCGCATCGACCTGGTAATTTTTCGGGGCCTGTGGCGCGCGGACGCTTTGGGCGGTGCGCTCGGTGGCGATGCGTTGCTGGTTGTTTCGCGCGATGCCGCGTTTGGCGAAGGTGTGGTCATCGAGGACAACCATCGAGGTGTGATCGGTGACGAGCTGATAGCTGACGCCGAGGTTCTGGATGGCGTCTTTCGATTCGGACGGCGGAAGCTGGCCCGTGCTTTCCTTGAGTTCGATTTGCTCGATTTGGGCCATCGCCCAGAGGCGCTCGATCTCGGGGTTGTCGGTATCGACCTCGGGGAAATCGAAGGTGGTGGTGTAGGTTTTATCTTCGCCGGTGAGTTTTGCCTTAAGTGCGACGGTAGCTTTACCCGCGCTTTCGTAGCGCCCGAAGATCACGAGCTGCTGGCCGCGGTAGATTTTGTTGGGCAGGTCGCCGGTTGTATCGAAACGCGGGCACCGGTGAATTTGAACGAGGCGTCGTGCATCGATTCGAACGCGATCTTCGATTTGGCGAGCAGGATCTGGCCGACGATGTCGTCGTCGTTGCTCACGCCGGCGTAGAAGCCGCCGGTGGCGTCGGCGATGACACGCATGAGCGGCCAGTTGGCGCTGTTGCCCATGAGGAACCCGAAGACCCGGACGTCGTATTGCTTGAGCAGTTTGTGGAACGCGGCCGGATCGACGATGCCCTGGTTGGTCACGCCGTCGGTGACGAGGACGAGACTGGTTGCGCGGTCGGCGTCGAGTTTCTGGGTGGCGGTTTTGAGTCCGTCATACACGTCCGTGCCGCCGCTGGGCTGGAGCGATTTCACGAGGGTGATCGCGGATTGCACGTTTTCTGTCGTGGCGGGAGTCCAGTCGAGGATTTCGCGGGCGGAGTTGTTGAAGGTGACGATGCGGAAGCGGTCTTCGGGGCGCATCGTGCCGAGCGCCTGACTGACGCCGTTGGCGAGCGTGTGGATCTTGCCCTGCATGGAGCCGGAAACATCGAGCACGTATACGTAGTCGGCACCGCGGGTGATGGGCTTCAGGTCGATGCCGGGCGTGACGACCATCATGAAAGTGCCGGGTTTGTCCTTGGATGCGCGATACGGGATGACCTCGACGCGGCCAGGGACGTTTTCGGCGAGGCGGTAGTAGAAGACGAAATCGCGATCGAGTTTTGAGCCGGGGCGGTTGAGCGTGAGTGTGTAGTGACCCTCAGCGAGTTTCTGGGAGCTTCCTGCGCCTTCGAAGCCAGGGACGCGCACGTCTGAAACCGGCCAGGCGGATTTCAGTTCGACGTTGATCGAGAGGGCTCCTTCGAGCTGGGAGTGGGTGGTCCAGAAACTTTTCGCGATTTCGTCGGTGCCACCTTCTTCGAGCGGGTAGACGTAGCGGCCGACGCCGGCGTCGATTTCGAGCGGCTGGTAATAGACGAAGCGGAGCTTCACCTCGGAGTGGGCGCGCACGGGAGCGACGCGAAACTCGTAGGTGAGGAAGCTGTTCTTTTTGGCGAGGCCGGCGTCGTTGCCGGATTTTTTCTCCTCCTCGTAAATTGTCTGGGCGTCCTGCTTGGGGAGGACTTCGCCATTGAGCGTTTTCTCGCCGGTCGCGATCGTGACCTCGGACAGGCTCGCGCTTTTCGGAACGGGGAACGCATAGATCGCCTCCAGATCGGTAGGATTGGGATTGAAGAACGTCTGGAGGACTTCGGTCTGCGCGAAGCCGTTGTTGATGGTGACGTTGACCTGGTGGTCGTGGATTTTGACCGGTTGGTGGGCAGAGCCCGTGGGCGTGAGTGTGCCACCGGCGAAAGCCGAGAGGACGAGCAACGACCAGACGAGCAGACCGGTGAGCAGGAGTGATTTTAGTTTCATGGGATGAGGAGGCGTTTGAACCGGGTGCGTCCCTTTGCTGGCACCGCGCCAAGTCGCCTGACTTTTCGTTAAGTCGCCACATGCGAGAGGCATCTGTTTGGGTGTCTAGAAATTTGAGTTGTAGGGATAGGCATTAAATGTCTGATAGACGACAAATTATGGCGACGAAGCAGGCACCGATGTTTTCCCCTCAAGAAAGGGTGTTTGCTGAAGCGATCGCGCGGGTGAACGGGGCTAATCCGTTTCTGCCGGAGCGGATTGTCGCCGAGCGTGAGGCGTTGGCGGGGGATTTTGTAGAGGCCGGCGCGGACTGGAATACACGGCCGCCTTCTTCGGACTCACATGCGAATGTGCGGCTGATCGCGGAGCGATGCGGGACGTTGATCGCGCGCGCGCAAAAGTCGTCGTCGGCCGGCACGAAGGTGCCTCGGGAAGAACTGGAGCTCTACGAGGAAGTGGCGGGCTACTGGCTTTATCAGACCTACTCGTCGCGCTTTGACCGCGTGATTTTGGCCGCGCTGGATGGGCAAGGGGAGGGCGGCCGCGTCGAGTTTTTCCCGGCGTTTCGTGCAGATGTGGAAAAATGTTTTTCGCTGTCAGCGGCCAGCACGGGCGCGATGGATACGAACGGGGCAGCGCATTGGTTTGCCTGCGCGTTTCAGATCCGGCGGGCGTTTCACAATATTTTCCGGTCGCTGGTCGGCGGTTCGGGCCCGATGGCGCGGCTACGGGCGGAGATCTGGCAATCGATCTTCACGCACGATCTGAAACGCTACCGGCGCGGACTTTTTCTGCGTATGGGAGATTTTGCGACGCTGATCAACGGTCCCTCAGGCACTGGCAAAGAACTGGTGGCGCGGGCGCTCGCGCTTTCGCGTTATGTGCCCTATGAGCCGAAGCGCGGCGGCTTCGGGCGGGATTTCGCGCACGGGTTTTTCGCGCTGAACCTCGCGGCGCTTTCGCCGACCTTGATCGAATCGGAGTTGTTTGGGCATCGGCGCGGCGCATTTACGGGCGCATTGATGGATCGGGCGGGCTGGATGGAGGAGTGTCCGCCGACCGGCGCGGTGTTTCTCGATGAGATCGGCGAAACGGATACGGGGATTCAGGTGAAGTTGTTGCGTGTGTTGCAGGCGCGGACATTCCAGCCGCTGGGCGGCACGGAGACACGGCGCTTCGAGGGGAAAATCGTCGCGGCCACCAATCGCGATCTGCCTGCGGAGATTCGTGCTGGGCGGTTTCGTGAGGATTTTTATTACCGACTTTGCTCCGATCAGATCACGACGCCGTCGTTGCGTTCGCAGCTCGACGCAGCTCCGGGCGATCTGGAGACGATGGTGGCGCACATCGCGGAACGTCTGCTGAGCGGGAGCGAGGCGAACGAGTTCGCGGACGAGGCGGTGCGGTGGATCGATAAAAACCTCGGCGACACTTACGCGTGGCCGGGGAATTTTCGTGAATTGGAGCAGTGCGTGCGCAACTTGATTTTGCGTGGTGAGTATCGCCCGGCGGGACCACTCGTGCGTGGTGCGGCGGATGATTGGAATGCGGTGATCGAGGGCGGCGCGCTGACGGCCGAGGAGTTGATGCGCCGCTACACGCGGATTGTTTTCACGCAGGCGGGGACGATCGAGGAGACGGCACGGCGGCTCGATCTGGACCGTAGGACGGTGAAGGCGCGTTTGCACGGGCCGAGCGCCTGAATCAGGCATTGACCGGCCCGGGCGGCGATACCTAGCGTGGCCGATTCTAACAGTGAAAAACCCGTC
>WUUC01203170.1_pt1 | contig 24585 bp, 26 predicted proteins | sample 6278441 | NCBI WGS metagenome assembly WUUC01 (sample SAMN13675441, study PRJNA597444) | soil metagenome | isolation source: soil | place: USA: Washington | collected 2017-10 | reverse complement strand
CCTCTCGATTACGAGATGCCGCCTTCTGGATTCGATCATGAGATGAGTCCGATCGAATCTTGAGTTGATCAAACTCCTCGTCAGTAGGCGAGCGTCCCTGGTCAACGAACTCTTGCACCTTGGCGGTGAGGTCTTTAATCTTGTTCGCGGCATCGCTACCGGACTCGATGAGTGTCGTACCAAGCCCGATGTAATCGGCGATCCGTCGGACCGTGGCCTTGTCGCCTGAGTTGTTCGCGACGGCAGTTGATACCACGCGAAGCAAAGCGGCAATCATTTGAATTTGAACGGGGGTCATGATGAGGTCTCCTTCAACAGTGGTCAAAATTTGATCAAGCAGAATCCGGCCGCTTGGACATCGAAGCGATCAGTGCCTCAATCTTAGGCCGGGCATCCGCGATCCATCTCTCCAGGTTGGTGATGGCTACCGCCAGCTTCTCCTCCGTACTTTTGCCCTGAGCAATCTCGGCTCGAATCTTCATCACGGACCGAGACGCGGCCAGTAGATTGTCAGCGACGGGCTTGGCTGCAGCATCGGCTGTAGCGATGGCTTCTCGAACGGACTGGGGAGTAGTCGGATCTTCCGTGATGTCGGCAGCGACGGCCTCGGCGATTTCGAACTGACCATAGAGAGCGTAGGCATGTTGCTCGGGAGTCTCAGCTACGGCCGAGGGGGATTTGAGTCCCGCGCATCCCCCGTTGCACGCGGATAAAGTTAGGATGGCGGTAACCATCAAGAAAGCTTGTAAGTGTCGAGTGGCTCGAAGCATAACAGAATCTCCAAGTGTGGGAAGTAAAATGACGTGCGGCACTAATATACGCTGCACGCTAGAACAAGGGAACGAGTTGTGCTAGCAAGAAAAAGGCGAACGCCAGTGGGAAGAAAGAGACCTTACTCGCGGCGACCGCTTGAGGAAATGCCGCCAAGAACGCCAAAATCAGAGCTATCACTAGAAGTAACGTGGTCATCTGGACCTCCAGGGATGGGTGTAACGGTTGAAGAAGCTGTGGTGGTTAGGGTTGTATTCGGTTCAGGGAAAGTGTTCCCCGGCCTCGTTCTTTGAAACCAAAAGTAAAGAATGGTTAGGCCACCTCCTGTTAGTAACGTAAGCAATCCACTGAAGGCTTCTTTGTAGTCGGGGGGAATCCGACCGAAGCCTAACATGAAAAGGAGGAGCACCGTAAAGTACCCCACCAGGAAGATGACCGACAACCAGAATTGTCGTTCGGCCGTGTACCGTTCAAGCTCGTTCACAAGACCTCCTCGAAATGCCCCAGGTCCTCGAAGTTGTTTTCGATCGAGTTGTAGTCTCGATCCCAGTCGCCTCCCCAGATTAGGGGGATCTGCATATCTTCGGCTACACGCATGATGTACCCGGCAAGAAAACCATACTGCTTCCAAATCCGCATCTGCACGCCAAGTTCAGACATCTTATGTCGAGCGGCTATCGCTTTAACTTGATCGGTCGTTCCGATGATCAAACCGTACTCGGGAATGTAAGGACCGATGTCGATTGCCATGGACAGGTTAGGGGCGTCAGCTACGTGCTTAGACTGCATCGTCTTCGAGTAACCGAGTCGAACCTTCTCGGCTTGCTCCTTAGTCGATCGACGGCCAGAGATGACCGCAAAGTCCGGACCTTTCGCAATGGCTACTCGCATAACATCCTGGAGGTTCTGCGAGCACGTCACCAGAAGGGAGATTGATTTGCTACTTAATTTCGGCACGTTGAATTCCCTAGAAAAATTGAAAGAGAGCGATCACACCGTCTTCGCCCGATCCACCTAGACCCGCGTAGCCGTCACCGTTGGTCCCAACGCCCCCTCCGCCTCCACCACCACCAGGGTATCCACCGTCTCCCCCGGCTCCTCCTAAGAAACCCCCCGTGTCGGTTCCACCTCCACCTCCACCCCCGGCCGAACCACTTAGCATCGGATAACTGTCGAACGCCACGGCTCCGTCAGTTGCGCTAGCCCCGGTTCCATTCAACCCGGCCGCAGCGAAGCGATCGAAGTAGGTGTAGACTCGACTGCCGCCTCCGGCATTAAATTGAACACCCCCAGTATTAATTCCAGCACTGCCACCTCCTCCCCCTGCCCCCCAACGACCGGCACTTCCACTCTGACTGTTAGCATTCGAGTCACCGTTGCCACCATTCCCCCCGTTGGTTCCAAGGATAGACGACTGTGCGCCCCCATTGCCGCCATTCGCTTGTGTTCCAGCAACCGCTACTCCAAGACCTCCGCTACCGTTGTTCGCTGAAACCTCCACGTTGGTCAGAAGTCCCCCGCAAGTAGATAGATGGCCCCCCTGACCACCTCCACCGGCCGTGTCATAACCAATCCCCCCAGGTCCACCCGTTCCACCTCCGCCCACTCGTAGAGAGCCGGATGAACGGAATAGTGACGAAGGCAAAAGTGGAGTTCGTTCGTAACCCCCGCCCCCGCCACCACCTCCACCGGAATGACGAGTAGTAGAATCGTCTTGCCCGGCCGCTCCTCCCCCGCCACCACCTCCAACTAGCAAGACCATTATCCACTGAGCGCTCCCGTGTTTCGTCCAGGTGTACATGACCGACTCGGATTGCTCTACCACTTCGAATAATTGATAGCTGATTCCTACTGGAGGGAAGCTAAGAAAAGAAGTCAAAGGCAAACGCTTATGCTCCGCGTCTTCGTCGCTGTAGATGCAGAGGTAGTCGGCCGAAGCCGGAGCTGTGTCCTCAGTTAACGCGTTGAGATTCATTGAGAGGGCGATGTTATCTGGAGTCTCAACGGACAGAACGCCGTCCGTCCCCAGGGAGGGGAGAGTAAACTCTTGATATCTCGAGCGGCCATCGCTGTCGTTTTTCATAAGATAGAAATCCTAAAAGAATTCAATAATGACCAAACCGCCATTGCCGCCATTTCCCCCGGCTCCGGTGTTGCCTAAACCATTAGCGGCGTTACCGCCTCCACCACCACCGCCTCCAGGTGTTCCCCCGTTACCACCAGAACCGGCCGTCACTCCAAGCGTCCGACTCGATCCACCGCCACCCCCACCGGCAGCAGGGGTACCGTCCGATCGATCAGAAGCCGATGCACCGTTAGTGGGAACAGCTCCACCGACTCCCCCTAGAGCGACAGACGCGGCTGTAAGAACCCAAGTGGGATAGCCCCCATTGCCTCCACCCCGGTCGGTCGTGGTTGAGTTAGATCCGCCACCTCCACCACCGGCCGGCGCATAAGTTGGACTTCCACCCGTCCCACCCGTGAGTCCGGAGTCAGAGTTGCCTCCACCCCCCGAGCTACGCATCCCTAATCGAGCGGCTGCACCCGGCCGTGAAGCAGCCCCGGTGATTCCTCCGAGACCGAAATTTCCACCGAAGGCTAGAAGTAAAGTTCCGAAGCTGGTGTTTCCGCCGACTGATCCGGGGTTGCCGTCAGTACTATCAACCGTCACGGAAGCTCCACCTAATCCTCCCGCCCCTATATCGCAGGATACGGAAGATGGAACGGATGCTCCATCTAGCCATGCCTCTATCCAGGAACCCCCACCTCCGCCTGTTCCGCCACTAGTTGCAACGGTCGTCGGACTTTTACGCGCTGAACCCCCACCACCCCCCGCTCCAATACACTGAACACAGAGGGCTTTGACACCTGGACTCTTGTTATAAACATAGGGTCCTGGAGTTGTAATGATGATCGAGTTACTAGGAACTTCGGCGTTGGTAGCTCCCGCTGGGACGTTGTTCAATCGGACCTTCTTATGGACTCCCGCTGACGTGTCGTAAGAAACGGTGTAGTCGAGCGAGTTGGTCGGATTGTTCTCGGTAGTCAGTCCCGAGATGTCGAGCTTCACCTGCATTCGATTGCCGACGAGAGCCGTGGTCACCCCTTCCGAGGTATTGATGACCTTCAGCTCATCTACCTCTACATCAACGCCCCTTGAATCTCGAATGGCCATTTAGAAGAACTCCACGATCAGGATGCTACCCTTGCCACCGTTACCGCCACTGCCCGCCTGACTGCCAACGCCATTTCCACAAGCCCCTCCTCCCCCTCCGGCTCCCCCAGGAGTTCCGCCGTTGCCGCCGTTGCCTCCACTAATTCCCACACCGTTCGTAGATCCACCTCCACCACCACCGCCTCCAGGTGGTCCCCCGGATCGGCTAACCCCGTCTGCACCGCTGGTAGGAACCGTGGCGGAAGATACACCCGCAGCAGCGCCGGAGCTTTCACACCAGAATACCCATCCTCCTACTCCAGCCGTTCGTAGGGTTGAAGTGGCCTTTCCTGCTCCGGCTCCTCCACCAGCACCGGCATAGTCGACGTTTGGGGCGTTAGTATCAATCGCTCCATCGTCGGCGGTTCCTCCGGAGCCACCATCCCGAACGCCTTGACCACCGGACCCTCCCCCCCGATTCAGGTTCGTGGAAGAGGAGAGTCCAGCCAATCCACCCTTCGCCTGAAGCCAAGATCCAAAGTTCGTGTCACCTCCACCACTGGCGGCTGCGGCCGTCGTGTTGTCGGTAGTAGCACCGGGTGAACCAGCGCCCCCATCACCGATAGAACAAGAGACAGATCCAGCTAGGTCTTCACCGTCAAACCACGCTTCGGAAAATCCACCTCCACCACCCCCGGTTCCTCCCGTGGCATTCGTTGCGGCTTTCGTTGCTCCACCTCCGCCGGCTCCCCCACCAATGCAAGAGACATAGACGGCTCGAACGCCAGCACTTTTATTGTAGGTGTAGGATCCAACGGTATCAATGTAGATGGCGTTAGCTGCAACGCTCGAACCGGTTGCCCCAGCCGGTACGTTCTGAAGTTTAACCTTCTTATGAACTCCGGCCGAAGTATCGAACACGAGAGTAAAGTCATCGGTGGCGGATGGAGAGACATCCTCGGATAGTCCGTTGATATCAAGTTGAACAGTGATCTCGCTACCAGCCGCTGCCGTCTTGAGTCCGTCAGTCGCGCTAACACTCTTCTGGTTATCGGCCTCTGAATCAGCGCCACGTACATCGCGAATACCCATCAGGATTCCTCCACCCCAGTGATGTAGTAATCAACAGCCCCTGAAGTCGTGGTTGCGGCTCGTATGGAGTCCCCCTCTCCCAGGTGAACGCTATCGCCGGCTTCCAAGACCTCGGCGCTTTCGTTCTGAGCAAGTACGTATCGACGCCAACGACGAGAAGAACCCCCGCTCGCCTGAAGGTAGATCATAACCGTCTGTTCTACCGAGTTAGAGTTAAAGATACTCACTCGCTTAACGTACGCCACGGTGTCCGCTGGGGCAGTGTAAAGACTTCCCTCAGAAGTGGGTAAAGTTCCATCGGCTAGTCTTTTGGCTGTGAATGGCATTTTAAATCCCCGAGTGACCAAGTGCAGGAGGATATCCTCCTTCTCCCCCACCACCGAAGGGTATCAACTCCCCGTCCGGATCAACCGACACGAAGCTGTCGTTCTCCTCATCATAGAAAGCGGTGCCGGGGTCCAGGTCGATTTGTATCCAGGCTCCTTCGCTCCCGTTCCCATCCTCATTAACGGTGGCGTTTGCGTCCCATTCGACGAGACCGGACATCCCCGCCCAAGCGCCCGTACCGGTGCCCGGAGCGACGTAATAGCGATCCCCATCCTGCGGGTTCGATGGAGGAGCAGTGAGTGCCGTAGAGATAACCGAGGCCGAGTTAGTATCATCATCCTCCGGAAGAACGGGGTTCTCGGGTGGATCCTCCGTATCGGGTACAACCAGGTAGGTGATGGTGTCCAGGGAGTAGATATCTTGAACTGCGTCGATTCGAATAGTTCCTTCACCTAAACTACCCTTACTGATTTTAAGGATCCGCAAAGGCATGTCGACGATTCCTAGTTTAGACCAGGACCATCGAACAACCCCACCTTGGAATTGGTCCCAAGGAGCCCGGTTACAGGTCAGTGTTACTTTGGCTAGGGGAGTCGATCGAGCAGAGAGCTCCCTGAGACAGACCCTCTTGGCAAGCTCGTCTGATCGAATCCCCTTGAACTCAATCGTTTCGGTATTAGTTCCACCCTGAACCTCGATGTTGGCTAAGTCGTGAGCAGTGACGGCCGTTTCTTTCCAAGAGATGTTCGAGGTGTATTTGAGGGTTAGCTCATTTACAGTCTCGCCCCAAGCTTGACGTTCGTAAGCATCCACGTTAAGAACGTTGGACTCGTCCAAGAGAAAGAGAGAGGAGACTTCATAGTCATCTCGAATGAGATACAACTCGAACTTACCCGTAGAGGTTCTCCAAACTAGAGCACCGGCGATCTGGTCCAATACCGATTGGATGAACGCTTCGATCGTCATGGAACGAGACCAAGTAAACTGCAGACCGAATTCTTCGTCATACAATTTATCAGCGGCCGTCGCGAACGTATCCAAGTTCAGTCTAGTAGCAGGAAGACCCCGTCCCCAAGCTTTATCCGTCAAGCACTGATAAATGATATGAGCCGGGTTCATATCGATCTTGTGATGGATAATGCATTTCTCAGGATACCACACCTCATCGTTGTACCACCCCTTGAGCATCCGCTTCGCGCGAACAGACCAGGGTTTGGGATACTTCGAGGTGCCGACATATCCAGGGCTACCGTAGAAGAACGTCAGTACACCTCGATAGGCAGGATGGGGAAGTGGCCAACGAGGTAGCTGACTTCCGAAAAGATTCCAAGTTGTGTATTCGGGGACGGGTTGATCAGCCTCCCCGAAAGAGAACCAGATCTTTCCGGACAAGCCCCCTTCCTGCTCATCCCCACCGAACAGCTTGTAATCGTCGTAAGAAAAAACAAAGTTCTCTTCTCGATCCCCGGCAATGATCCGGGTGTCCTTCACGTGCACGTCATTAACCGCATCGACGGGAGCTAGACAGATGGCGGCATGGAAGCTCATATAGTAGCGATAGCCAATTGTCGTCTTTGAGAAGCCAGCTCGCTTTCGGATCTTCGTCCAGTGAAGACCACCATACCAGAGGACGTTCTGCCACTTGAAAACGTTCTCACCGAATAAGACGGGGATCTCAGACCCTTCCTCAGCCGTGGGGAATTCGAAATCCTCAAAAGAGGCGGGCTTCGCGTCAGGTGGCTTTGGTGCTAGCGCGATCGACAAAATCAGAATGACGATGAAGTAAACTATTTCCCAACCCACGGCAGCCTCCTAGAACGCACCGCCCGTACCGAACGGGTTCTTGCGAGGGATATCTGTAAAGCCCCCATAATTCTCGATATTATCAAACTTCAAATCGCAATCGGTCTTATCATGAGCGCATCCGGGGAAAGCGTTGACGGTTACTCCGGCCGACATCCCAATAATGGATTGAGCCAAGGAAATGGACTCACCCACATGATCCTTGATCGTTCTAAGCTCCCAGATATCTTCGGATCGTTCCCACTCGAAGATGCCACCAGCAAAATATCCATCACTGAAAGACGCGAATCCGGGGGAGGTGATAACAGCACCAGTGACACCAGTAAGAACGGCCGTTGTTTGAAAAGCCGCCTTGTTTGCTCGACACTCGGGACCGTACAAAACGTGGGGGCAAGATTTCTGGAACAGCCGACGAAGACCCTTGCGTCGAAAACTAGCCAGTAGATCCTCGCAGTGTAGATCCGCTAAAGCCCCCCTCCACTTGGAAGTCAAAACCCGACCGATCCACAAGGTCTTAATCTCCTGGTCTGGATCACCTCGATGTATCCGATACACCGTCAAGGACACCTCCTCGGAAGGGGGGTAGATGCGAAACAGCTCGGCGATGGGGTTGTCACGAGCGACCGTCACGGTGATGTTACTCCTGGCCAACTCGGAGGTCTCATCGATCGAACTTCGCTTAATGTAGGTTTCAGTAAAGGTCTTCCCCAGATAAGTGTAGGGCCGAAACCCGTGAACGTATCGAAGCACGCTAGGTCCCCATTCAAACTCGTAGAGCTCGACTGGACTCGATAGCTGTGTGCTAGTTTCGTAATTCTCAAACGTCATCGTTGTAACCCCGGAACGGTAACTGAGTTGACACCACCTGAGGGGATGCCCAAGCTAGTTCAACCGTATCCGTATCTAATCGCAGAAGCTGCATCCAGGAGATCCTAGCTATGTCATCCGGAGTGACCGTTTGTCCCAAAGGGGAATCCATCGAAAGATTCTCGTGGTCCTCATCGACCGAAGAGATGTCGATGATGCGACGGTAGAACACGGACCCATTCACGAGCTCAATTCGAATATCCCGACGATGTACCGATTCAGGATCCAAGAATTGTAGTAAACGAGCGAACTCTACTTCAAGGGTGGTTCCGGTAGGAGCGACGGTTAACGTGAGTACTAAGTCCTCGGCGTAAGTTGGAACCCACACGGCACGTACGCGCCCGCGCCTCGCGTAAAGGAATTTCCGGAGAGCATCAATTTCATCTCGACCGAAGGACTGCCAATTCCAGGAGTAAAAGACTCGGGGGATCTCACTATGCTTTTCGTAGATGTTTGGCCCCCATTCCCCATCCACGATCTGCAACAGGTCTTGATAAGAGGCTATCGGGTCCGTGTTCCATTCAGGCATTCGAGTAAGTACCGGATAGCCACGGTAGTTCGTCTCGGTGGCGGGAGTGTAGGGTCGGTCAACCACTCCGTCAAAGATGATGGTTCCATAACCGTAGTTCCGCAAGTATCTCGCCAAAGACGCTCCGTTGACCAGCTTGCCGAAAAAGACCGGGTACACCCGTGTTCCTACCGGCCACGTTCGGGCAGAGGGCTGTTTGAAGGTGATGGAGGAGGAAGTCAGGGAGTCAATCTCCATCGTCTCGTAATACTCGCCGAAGATGAACATGGCCATCCCATTCGTTTCGTACGATCGAGTGGTGGTGTCGAGTAAAACGGAGCCGCTACCAGCGGGGAGTTCATCCTCCAGGGAGTGGACGTCGGGCCAAACGGGAACAGCCCAGTTTCTACCGGTCCACTTGTAAAGAGCATTCTCTAGGGATCGGAGAGCACGCTTATCAACATCAACCAGAAACTCCCATTGCTGAGTAGGATACTCGGCTAGCTGAGTCAACTGAGGGACTCCACTGTAGGACTCGCTCGATTCACTAAACCAACGTAGCCGTTCCCGGATCTCACTAGCCCAGTTGGGTTCCCATCGCCAGCCAACAACGCGAATGCCCCTGATCTCCAGGGTGAGGATCCCGTAGCCCGTGAAATCGAACTCGTAAAGAGCATCAATGGAGGGAGAGCCGTTCGCGTCTACTTGCAGCGAGTAGCTATACTCCTGGAAGGGGGCGAAGTTGAAAGGCGGAGTATCGGGTTGAACAAGAACGATCCCGCTCACGTTGGTCTCGGTGACTTCGGCCAGCTCCTTAGAAGTAAAGAAGGAGTTGAAAATCCAGAAGGTGATGACTTGATCCCCGACGACGTTCCCCAGGTTGAGGTAGTTGTACTGCATGTGAATACGATTGTACCAATGCAAGAACGCGTAGTTCTCGGCGATGTCCCCGTCGAAGGCGTTGGGAAATTCGGCAACGGGCTGAGTACTGGTATGTGATCCGGAAAGGGAGAGACCAGAATCCCAACCCTCATCCCACACCGGAACATCCATCAGCCCAAGTGACGGATTGATCTCTTCCTCGTTATAGAGGAGTGAAGGACCTACATCTCCCGAGTAAGTGGTCATGGCATCAGGTAAGCATAACCGTCATACTGACTGGCGTTAACCGTACTGCTGCTCGATCCGCTGCTGGTTGTACGCTGTACGATCGGGAAGCATTTCCACGTCTCACCACCCACAGTAATCTCATCCCCTGGACCAAGGTTTCTCAGGCTGAGGTATCGCATGTGTGGAATTCGGCCGATGGCCGAGTAGAGACTGGAGGCTCGTGTAGTGAAGTACTCCATTGGAAACATCGGAGTTCGAACATTCCATTTAGCCCCTTGCGCCGCGATCAGGGGGGCGTAAATCCCTTGACTTCTACAGCTTCCAATACAGTAAGGAGTGGTCGAGTCGTTTCGAACATATTGGAAGTTGTTAGTCTTCGAGTCGTAGTCGATATAAACGTGCGCTCCGGATGATCCAGTATAGTTCGCATCACAAATCACGCTATGCTGAACGCTGGTCGGTTGGTTTGCGTGATTAGAAGATTGGCTCCAATCTACTGCGTCAACGTAAACTCCCCCAGTGTAGGTCCCATACTTTACCAATTGACCGAAAGCCAAGTGACGGAAAAGCCCAGCCGTGATTTCAAGTGCGGCATGAACGTATCGATCCCCGTCTTCATCACCAACGAAGAAATGATAAGCCGTATAAGGACCGACTCCCAGGGAATCCATGATTGCGTTCGTAGTGGCCGCATTCGTTTGAGCGTTCCAAGCAGCCCCCCCGTCATAAGCCGTCCCTCCCCGAAGGCTGATAGCGGAAGCTCCAGCATTTGCGCCTACGACGATATCATCAGCATGAAATACAACGCCACCCGAAACGGTGTCAACCGTAAAACCGTTAGCAGCTGCGAACGTGCCGAGCTTCGAAAGAAAGTCGGCCGGATCGCTCGCTGCTCCTGTTTGATATGCTACAGTCATTCCTCACCTCAGGTCAGCTTGATCGCTGCATAGTAGTAGCGAGCCGTGCGAAAGCAATTTTGTAAGACTAAGTACTCATCCGCCCCAACTTCAATGATATCTTCAGAAGCAGCCGAGAAAGCGGGTATCGCATAGGCCCCGTCAATCTCCCCGAAGATATCATCGGTGGGGTCGGTGCAACAGAGTACCAAGGGTCGAAGGTTATATCCTCCATCAACCCGATCCCGAAGTTGACGGTATCGATCTCGAGTGACGGTCGTGCTTCCCCCGATGTTCGCGTGGAAGGGGAAAACGAAACCGTTGCTAGAGTTCGAACTTTCTCCGCTGGACTCGGTGAAGTTCGAAACGGATAACCAAGAGATGGATGGAGTCAATAACAAACCACCCAGCCCTGGGTCGAAGAAGTTTCGGAATCCTTCATTAACCGTAGACCATCGAGTATTCGAGCTGTAGGGCATACCCATATAGTAGGGCTGGGGATACTCACCCGGAGCACCGTAGGGGAGAAATTTTCCCAGGTAGCTAGCGGTGTAAACGGTTGAGACCTTCGTCACGATGATGACGCGTTGGCCATTGGCGATAAACCAAAACAGCATCGAGTCATCCCACACCTGATGATATCGAATCCCTGAGTAGCCCGGTTGATTTGTGTGGGGTAGAGCTGCGTTGTAGTCCCGAAACATCCAACCGGTTAAAGAGAATGAGTCTACACCGGCATCCTCAACGTAGCCTAGTCCAAGATGGATTTCCTCTGAGCCCGAGATTCCCGGAGCTTCGAAAAGGGCTGAGTTAGCAACCGAGTCATAGTCGAGCTCGGTCCATCCCGGACCAGTTGGCCCAGCCGTTACTAGGAAGTCTCGTAGTTGATCGTATAGATCAACATGGTCAGTCGCGGTTCCGGTTAATACGGGCATTCTGCTCTACCTCTACAACGAGCGACGAACCCGGCTGGGGTTCCGCTCAATGATGTTCAATACGACTTCTTCACCTTCCGGAGTACCGAGAGCGTCAAGCGTCATCTTTGGATCAATCACGTTCATGATTCGGATGTTGCGCCCTGGACCCCCGGCTCCCGCTGGCGCTGCGACGATACCGCCTTCAGCGAACCGTGGCGACGATCGGGAGGGAAGTTTCGTGTTCCGGTTTAGGTAATGTAGGAAGTCGAGTACCCCCGGCTGCGCTACGGCCTTAGCGCGGACGACATATTCACCGTCGCTAAGCCAAGCAGGAATCGAATCCGACGTTGTGGTGCCCGGTCCCCGTATGTGACCCCCGGTTGCTACCGTTACGCCCGGAGCCGTGCTCGTAAGCGATCCAGCTGCCGAGTTAGCGGCCGCTCCCGACCCTCCCCCGAACGACGATAGCAGCGCCTTGAGGACGACTGCGCGAAGATACGCAGCGAGCATATCGGCGAGGATCTGCTGCAGCGACTGCCCAACCGTACGCGCTAGAGATTTGAAGACATCCTCAACCGACTCGAACTCCTCCAGGTTGGTGAGGACGTTTTTCACGCCTTGTTCGAATCCATCCAAACCCGCCTCACGAATCTCGACCAGGGGTTGAGTGGCGTTCCGGACGCTGAGGGCTATTTGATCAATCGCCAGAGATAGACGTTCCGCTTCGGCTATGGCTTCGGGACTTCCAAGGAGTGCCGCTTGTTTCTGAAGCTCGATAACCATCTCCTTCATAATGGGGAGACGCGATTGCTCAAGCTCGAGTAACCGACGCTCCCCATCCAGGGTAGTAGCTACGCCGGTTTGAACGTCTGACTCGATCTGCTCTCGAGCCCGTTCGAAAGCGTCCATCTCCCGATTGATGTTGTCACTGAGATTTCCAAAATCAATTTGGAGAGTGCCGAACTGTCGAACCTGATTTAGCAAATCCTCGGTCTCGGCGTTGAGCATGCCGGCCGCTTCGAGGATCTTTCTCTGCTGAGCTAGTTCTTCTTCGAGCTTCGCGATCTGGGCTTCTCGGCCTTGACCACGAGCCTCCATCAAACGCTGCTCCAAATCGAAGATGGCTTGAGTAGCTTCCTTCTCAGCCTGCGCTCGTTCCTTAGCTAATCGCTTGGCTTCCTTCTCGGCTTCCTTGGCGGCTTTCTCTCGCGCCTTTCGTTCGTCCGTATCCTCGATGTCCGCCACTTCGACTTGTGGGCGGACCTTGACCTTAATTTCGGGTGGATCACGACTGACATCTTCCGCTAGTTGACCAACGTCATTGAAGACTCCTACGAAGACATCCTTGACATTACGAGCTGCGTCGATCTGAGTGTTCTTCCAGATGTTTACCGCCTCGGAAAAGTCGCCTCGGAAGATAGCGGCCCAAGAAGCGGCCGTTCCCCCTAAGTAGTCGCCGATGGTTGCGAAGACCCCCTTGACGACGTTGACCAAGATCCGGAATGTTCCGATGATTCCCCGGATCGCTCGCCCGGTAAACTCGCCGAAGGTCTTCATTGACTTAACGCCCTGCCCGGCCGTCGCGTCAGTGAAGGTGGTCATCGTATCGACGATCGAGGGGGCAAGTCCTTCGATGAACTGTAAAGCCAATCCCTTCGTTTGATTCTTCAGCGTGTTAAACGCGTCGTTAGCGACGGCAGCCGCGTTCGCCGTGTCGGTCGAGATGACGAGTCCGAGTTCCTCGGCAGCGGCCTGTATCGCTCCGTAGCCGTTCGTAGCTAGATCATTTGCGAGAACGATAGCTTGCGAACCGGCCTTGCCAAAGAGCTGAGTAGCAATTCGGGTCTTATTCGTACCGTCCTCAACTTTACCAAGAGCCGTAGCAACCTTGATAAACGCCTCGCCGGTATCTAGACCCTCTAGCTCTTTAGCATCGATCCCCAAACGCTTGAGCGCATCCGCTTGGGCACCCGTTCCTTTCTCGGCCTCGCCCATGGACCTGGCGAGTTGGATCATCGCCGTCTCAAGTCCCTCGGTAGAGAGGTCAGCACCGTTCGCAGCGAAAGCCAGGGTAGAGAAAGTCTCAGCAGTTGTGCCCGTACGTTGAGCGGCCTTGCCCATCGAGTCGGCTGTGGCTAGTGCGGACTTCGCGAGAGCGGTAAGTCCGGTGACGGCTGCGGCAAAACCAATCGCGGGTAGAAGACCCTTTAGCTCGGTGGCAATGTTCTTTAGTGGGGACAGTGCCTTCTGGCCCTGACGCCCGGTTCGCTCGATGTCCCCCATGATCTTCTTGAAGGCAGCACTGATGTCCTCCAAGCCCTGCGGGGATAATCGAATTGCAACGTCTTCGGGGGAACTGCTCACTTATTGCTCCAAGATCTTCGGTGGTTTTGGAGGACGTGTATCCTTCACGCGACCCCCGGCCGCTAGCGTATACCAGGCGCTGAGTTGTGAATCGTAATCTTCGGCGGCTTTCTCCTTCAGTATCTCAACGAATGAAGCTAGCAACTCCCTTAACGGCCAGTCGAGAATAATCAGTGCACGTTCGTAGTCGAAGTCTGCGCAGATTCGGACGATCGCTGCCCACTCCCCGGCTTCATCACCGAGGACTCCTCGATCCTTGGGCTCTCGCTTGTCTGACTTTCGTTTGGGTCGTCCATCGTTGAACGCCTCATTGAATTCAGCAACGAGATCAGCCCCTGCTTGAAAAAACCCGCCATCAGCTCGAATGCAAGCTGATTGATCAAGAGTCGGTCTTCCTCGGTATCACAACCTTCCAGGTGTTCCTGTGTCTCTTGGGCGTGATTCTTTCTCCACTCCTTGTTCTCCATGGGCTTTCCATCCTTGACTGGGAGGAGAAAAGCCGACAATACCTCGCAGGCGAGACCCGACGCGAGCAGTTTCTGGTGCAATCGCATCAGGAACTCTTTCGGGTCCTCGTCCTTGATGGCACTGATCTTGTCGATCCCGGTACGACGGAAGACGGCTACCATGAAATGATCCTGGCGCACCGTCCTCCGTTGCAGATCGACCGAGGAGAACTCCCTCCCCCCGATCACGTACTTCATCAGGCTGCCCTCACGCGATCGAAGTAGCCCAGAGGGTTGGTCGGATGAGCCGGATCATTCAAGACGCGAAACCGCAGATTGAACGACGTGTAATCATCCGAGATGAGTTGATACGCACCATCCGGGACAACCTGAGTCTTCCAGAAGACGAATCGATCGCCGGATGCGACACCAGAGGTGTTCGAATCGTCGGCGATGTACATCACTTTCGCGAGTTGCTCGGATACGCGGCCGAGAGCAAGACGATCGATCGTCACCAGGGGTTGATCGAAAGCAACGTTGATGTCGTCACCGTCCGAGACGTTGGCCGAGTCCAGGAAGATGACCGTACCGGGAGTAGCGTCCAGGGTGTAGTCGGTTCCCGAGACCAGCGCGGTAGAACCCTTCGTGCCAACGACGTTGGTGACCTGGCGTGCCCCTAAATCGTAGACTCGACCGACCACCACGTCTGTGATGACCTTAGAGCCCGTCGTGCTCAGGGCTTGGTCAGCGGTACCTTCAGTAGCGAAGAAGAACCGTCGAAGGTTTTCTTTTGTATGCTCATCGCATTGAGCCACCAGGGATAGATCCTGGCGAATCGTTGCTTGAGCGAGTAACGGTGAAGAGGCTTGTGTAGCCGAATACTTTTCACGGGTTTCGATCTCCCAGGAAAGCTCTAGTGAAGGTACGTTGCCAACGAAGATGTAGCCATCCTCGGAGTCAGTGCCATCATGGGGCGCGAAGAGCAAGGAGCCTCGGCCCAGTTTCAGATTTTGACCATTTGCCGGAAACATTGTGTTCCTCCTACGTTAAAGAAACTGAAGCCGATACGGCTCTTCGTCGATCGATTAAGTCTTGGGCAGAACGTTTGTTGAGTTCGACTTTCTGCCCAACGTCGAAAACCTCACCCTCCACCTTAACGGGCTTACGAGTGATCGTTACAAGTTTTCCCTCATGTCGCTTCTGCGCTTCGAGTCGATCCGGGAATTCAATGGAGGGGAAAGACTCGTTCGCATCGTACGCGGGGAAGATGGGCGGGACCGGGCCACCAACGAATCGAACGGGGGTGGAGTTAGGAACTCTTCGCTTAGCTTGACGCCAATGATCCAAGTGCTCTTCGACACGGAGCCGATTTCCCGTGGAGAAAGCTTTAGGGTCGTGGAAGTAAGTTCCCTGGGTATAGCAATCCATCCCGAAGACTAGGATTGGATAGCATCCCATGTTTGCTGCAGCCCATACCGCGTACTGCCCGCTGTTCGTGAGGAGAGGATACTCGATCAACCGATAGTCAGCGCAGTGATGATACGTGATGACCGGAGTCTTCAGGTCGAGCTCATCGTATTCAAGCTTCACGTCGTCATCGACGTAAACGACGTAGTCAACATGACCGAGCTTGAAGCCGTGTAGATTCGAGCTTATGCGAAGTGCCTCGGGGTATCGTTCCATGATCGAAGAGAGTTGATCATAACCCGAGAATCCACCTCCAAAGATGAAAGCGGGTCTACCGATGTAAGCCAAAACGAGGTCGCGAAAGGGGCGCTTCATGAGTTCGCCTCCGAATCCTTACGAGCCGTTTGATAATCGATGATGAAGTTCATCGAAGCAATCGGGTAAATTCTCTCCTGATAAAAAGTAAACCAGGATGTGCTTCCTTCAACCACGTCGATCGCCCTGCGGTTGATGTTGTCCGAGTCGTTGATGGCCTTGGATACCCAAACAAGGAGGGGGTCCAGGATCGTATCTACCTCAGTCGGGTCGGAGGTAACGTTCCGACATTCGACCACCAGCCTCATCCGACGCTGATAGAGCGGGCCATGGCGTCCCCCTTTCACCTCGACGTCTTCGGCCGCGAGATAGACGTTAATCTCTGGACCCCCGATCGGGCCACTCGGTATAGGACGACGCAGGCGTGATTCCGGAACGCTTACGGGTTTGGCAACCGCGTTCAGGAGTATCACGACCTCTTGCGCAATCTGTAACCGAATGCTGCTCACGGAGCCCCCAAGATACAACGAGTCAATCCGCTTTCATCAGGCTCTGACCTGAGGAAAACATACTCACCATGGTCGGGTTCACCGGGATCGGGATCAGAAACAAAAGAAGTAACTCGATGCTCTAGAGCGGGTAAACCTGACAGCCGACAGGTGAAGAGGACTTCACGGCCTTCAGCGGTACTCTCACCGGCGTTCGAAACGACGATGGAATCTTGGAAGATCCCACGCGTACGAATCCCACCAATGAGAAACCACTCCCCGAGTGTATCGAGGACCAATTCGTCCATCAACGCCATGTCGGCTATCAGAGTCATGCTCAGCGATTCCGACGCTTCGCTCGCTTGGTCTTTTTCTTGACCACGCGCTTTTGCTTCGTGTCGGGGTCTTCTTCTTCGACCTCCTCCTCAACTTCCTCTTCCTCAGCGTCTGGATCCTCATCAGCTCCTTCTTCTGATTGATCCTCAGCTTCGGTACGAGCGTAGGGCTCGTCCTCGTCGGCTCCGTCCACTTGCTCGCGCGGACGACCCTCCTGGTCTTCAGCTTTCAGTAACGAACGAACCGTGCTGGGGCCGGGCTCAGAAACGGCAGCAAAGCCCGCATCCTGCATCTTCTTCAAGACGCTCAACGTGACTTCCGCTTCCTGACCACCGGTGTAGAGTTTGCCGTCGATCTTGACGGACTTCGTCGGAGTGACCTTCACGGTCTGCTCCTTTCGCTTGGTTTCAACCTTTGCCATGTCCTCATCTCCAAGATAAAAAACGATTGAGGAAAACGGTAACGACTCAGCGGGGCAGGGAGGTGCTGAGTCGCTACCGGCCAATCTCGTATCAGACTACGTCCGCGACGAGAGAAGCATCCACCTGGGTCGGGACCGGCAGCGGCGCTGATTGTAGCATCACCCACTGCACGGACGGATCGGGAACCCGCCAGGATTTCGGCCAGTATGGGACGGCCGCTAGACCACCCGCATCAAGGTCGAGGATCGCTCCGTAGTGAATCTCACGGCGAGCGCGAGGAGCGGAAACCGCAAGCAACGCCTTATCGACGGGGACCAGGGGTTGCTCGACCCCGTTGTCATCGAGGTACCATTCCTCAAAGGTCCAGATATCGACCCCTTCAACGCGGCCGACGTAAGTAACACCGTCTTCCAGGTTGGCTGTGTCCATCGTGACGACGATCTGCGATTGAACCGGACGATTCAAAAGCTCGACGACTTCGTCATGAGCGCTGAAGGCTTGGGCCGCATCACGACCGAGAACAAGCTGATCCGGTACGAGACCGGTTGCCTGCGTAACGATCGTCTTCCACGCGCGGATGTCTTGGACGGGGGTCGCCGTCGTTTCATCCCATTGATCGCCGGAAGTCAGAGTAACGTCATTTGCGGTGGCTCGGCCGAAATCGATAACCGCGTTGAGGCCCTCGCCCGTGACCGTGATCGAATCGTTGAACATTGCGGAAGCGCACATCCACTCGACTCGACGATCGATCATATCTTGCAGCTCGGCGAGATCCTGCGCTGCTTGATTGGCAATACGTTGACCAGGTGTGATGTTCGAGTACAGCGGTTCGCCGAATTGGCGGTTCACCATATCGACAGCAGTTGCCGGCATTTTCTCCTTGATGTAAGGAGGCTTGATGGTTTCCGTGCGGAAGCCCTGACGCTCGACCAGCTTGCCTTCAGCGAGCGGGTGAACGAAAGGGGCCAGACGTCGCTTGTTGCGACGGATGTCGATGTCAATAGCTTGAGTGACGTGCGTGATCGGGCCAGTGAAGAAGCGAGTCGAGAAGAAGCGCTTCGGTGCCCGACGTTCGTCAAGTGCCCGCAGCATGCTGCGAGTACCGTAGAGGTCGATTGTCATGGAAAGTACTCCGTGAAGAAAGGACGTTTGATCGAGTCGTCTGAGGCCGAAGGGTTAGTTCGGTACGGACGGCTTGAGGAAGATTCCGTTGTCGCGGAGACCTTCGCGGATGGAGGAGACGGTGTGACCCGTTCCCAGGGTGATTTCATTTTCGTTGAATTCACCCGCGATGTAGACGAGCAGCGTCTTATCCCCACCCGATGCATCCGAGTCTTCCGCAGCAATTGCTTTGGGAGTCTGGGTGCCGTTGGATGCGGCCGAGGCGGAAAGAGCGTACTTGCCCGAAGCCGTTACGATACCGAGCACGGCACCGCGAACGACGTTCTGACCTGAGAGCAGCGTGATCGATCGAGTGATCAGCTGCATGTTGCTACCGGCAATCAGGTTGTCCGGAACAACGCTTTCGGTCGCGACGCGACCAGGTTGAAAGTCCATGCGTTTCTCCTTAAAGAAGAGTTCGAAAGGGTTGAAGAGTTAAAGGGAGGATTCTGGGTCGTTACGGTTAGCGCCTACGAGCCCGTGAGTTCTGTTCGTTCAAACGTTGCATGCCGGCGACGAGAAGCGTGGTTGCCTCGTCCTCTTCCATGTTCGAGATCGGAGCGACGGCCGAAATACTCGGGCCACCTTGATTCGCGAGCTCGTCGAAGAGTTTGGCTTTCGCCTGTTGAACCGTCAGCTTCTGTTTGATGAAGCCAGCGGCCAAGGCGGGCTTTCCCGCGACCGTGCAGATGTTGGAAATCTCGGCTGCTGCTTCGGCATCGAACGCTGCCGCCTGTTGAGGCGCGGGCGTTGGATTAGTTGCCGGAGCCTGAGTCGGTGCCGGATTCGATTCCTTGGTTGGAGGAGTCGTATCTTCCTCATCTTCATCTTCATCGTCCGTGTCATCGGTTGGGGGAGTGGACTCACCCGCGATGATCGGAAGATTTGCGTTCGCTGCTGGATTCGCAGCGGAATTGGCAGGACCCTTATTTGCGGTGGCTGCCGGAGTGGGCTTTACTTGCTTGGCCATAATTGCCTCCTGGAGTTTCTCCGACAGCGCGGAGAGTGGGATAACTTCGTCTGCCAAACCCGCGACCACGCCGCTCTTACCCATGAACAGCCCGGCCTCTGTGCCAGCGATGGACTCGGGTTCGATGCCGCGATTGCGAGCAACGGTCGATACGAAGATGTTGTACATCGATGTGACTTGCTGCTGAAGAGCAGCCTTGCCTCGTTCACTGAGCGGCTCGTGTTCGGTCCAATCCGCTTTCTTCTTGCCGGCGAAGATGTGGGTGTATTTGTAACCCGCCATTTCATCGGCCTTCGAAACATCTACATGAGTTGCGATGACCCCGATGGATCCGACCAGGGCTGTCTTCGTAACGTAGATCGAGTGAGCGGCCGACGCGATAGCATACGCGGCCGAACACGCCATCTCATTAACGAGAGCGACGATAGGCTTCTTCGATCGAGCTTCGAAGATCGCATCGGCGAACTCGAAACAACCGTGAGCCTCGCCCCCAGGGGAATCGATCTCCAGGAGAATGGCGTCGACATCGGCGGAGTCAGCCGCCTCGTTTACCATCCGCGTGAGGACCTGATAGTCGGTCATGCCGCACATCGCGTCCATCCCCGTGGCACGATGCACGAGAACACCGTGAACCGGGATGATGGCGACGCGTGCGTCTACGTCAAGCGGATCGTGGGACGCTTCCTCTTCGACGGGGGTGCCGTCCGGATAGTCCCCCTCGAACATCATAGGCAGGCGAGGACGTAATACCGCGAGAACGGTATCGAGCTTCTGGCGTTGGATCATCAACGGAGTGTCGAAGATCCTCGTCAAAATAAAGTGTAGCTTACGCTTCATTTGCTACGTCCTCTTCTTCGGCCGGAGCCGCCTCGTTGTTGCGTTGATCGTTCACGTTGCCGAATCCATTGGGCCGTTCCTGCTTCTCATCGGCGCTGCCGAACTTCTTAGGGTCAGGAAGCTTCGTGCCGCCTGGACGTGCTTGTGTGAGACCCGCGTCCGACGTCTTGCGAGGGTCGGAGTCGTAGACAAGACCGTTCGAATCGACGAATTGATTGCGCTCGATGTTCTCCGCGTCGATCTCGTCGATGTCCTCGCCGATTTCGTCGCAGACGGACTTTCGAGATTTAAAGCCCGCTCGTACTTTCGACTTCTCAGTCTCGACATCCTCGCGGGGGTTGACCCACTCCCAACCGTCCGGACGCCAGTCGATCTTCGTATAGGCACGACGATTCGTGGCGTAGTCGGGAATCTTAATTCTCCCCGAGGCGACAGCCATGCTCAACCACATCTCGGCGACTTTCTGATTGAACTGGAAGTTGATCATCGAGCCGATGATCTGTCGGGCCTGTCGTCGGAACTCGATTGCTCTGCCACGTGCTGAAGAGAAATTCACACGAGAAAAGTCGCCCGTAAGCTGCTCGTACGTTATCCCAATACCGGCCGCTATCGCTTGAAGCTGGCGTGTGATCCATACGTCGTACGATCCTCCGACGTCAGTGGGGTTCGCGAATACCACGTCTTCCCCAGGGAGAAGGTAGTTGAGCATTCCCGGCTCGAGTTCGGCGAAGGGTCGCTCGTGTTGGTCTTCGCTGTCGCCGTAAGGATTGTCGAACCCGATCAACCCACCGGGACCGGCGAGGTCTCCCGTCTTCTTAACGAACGCCACGAAGAGTGCGGATGTTTTCTTGCGATCGAGCTCTGCGTCCTCGTACTGGTCCAGCAAGAACATCCGCGCAAGGACCGGAGCGAACCAGGGGACACCCCGGAGCTGACCCGGTCTATCGACGCGATAGACGTGGAGTACCTGCGCCGCTGGGACGGGGGAAGACTCGTACCCGTGCGGCATCCAGATGGAATCGCCAGGGTGTTGCTTTCGGAGCCAGTAGTGAGAGCGTCGTCCCACCCCGTCAATCTCGATGCCCATGTGATACGTCGATCGACCGTTAGGAGGAGCCGGGCCATTCTTACCGTCGTCGAGGAAATCGGGCTCGAGCTGTTGAAGCTGTAGCGGAACCGAGAGACCATCGGAAAGTCGACGCGGCCGGAACCGCACCAAGGTCTCCCCGGATTGAATCACGGTCTTCGCTACGAGGTTCTGCATGCCGTAAAAATCGTTCTGACCATCGGCATCGCATTCCTTCGTCCATTCGTCGAAGGCTATTTCAATCTCGTCCTTGAGTGCCTTGTCTTCGAGTAGCCATCGCGGGGTGATCCCCCGTCCCACCAGATTGGCCGCGTACGAGTGCAGCGCTTGAGTGGCCCAAGGGTTGTTTCGTACGGCATCGCGGGTTCGAGCTCGGAGCGTCGTAAGAGAGGACGTCTCCATCATCGAGTTCGACGACGAGGCGAAGGAATTCCAAGTCCCCATTCGGCGACCGGCCGAAGCTCCTTCGTAGTTCGATCGCAGCTGGGGGATCGAATACTGGTTGCCCTGGTGGACGACCTTGAAGCCCTTCGACACGAGGGCCGGATAACGACTCATAGGCCTTTCCTCGATCGGGTCAGCACGGTACGAGACCGGGGAGTAGCGGCGTTCTCTAGCTCGCCTTCGATCAACTCGAGAAGCGAGCGAAGGTCCGCAAGGTTGGCGTTCGCGTATTGAACCGTGCGAGAACCCGCAGCCGATGAGAACGTGATCGACGCTTTGCGCGTCCCGGTCGAGAGAGCCAGGATGGCCGCTCGAACGTTGTCTGCATCGGTTTGGGTATAGGCCACGATACTACCGCCTCATGTATGCGCTCTTACGAATCTGGCGAACGATCGGCCGCGCTCTGGGTTGTGTTACTGGTCTAGGCTGAACCGGAGCTGCGGGTCGATCGGGTACGGGAGCTGATCCTACGGCAGCAGGCTCGGGTTGTCGAAGGTGTGGTACTTGAAGAATATGTGCCATGGCTGCGTTGATCGTTTCCACGTCGAAGGCGTGGTTCTCCCTTCGCACGCGTACATACGTTACTTTGCCGCTCGCCGTAACGATTCGGACCTCCGAGCACATCTGCTGACAGTAGTCGTCCGTCGTCTCCTCGGGTAAGTTCCAACCTCCAGCTTCCCCCTTCGGCCATTCGAGTCGCGCTTGCACCCAACCCTTGAAGTAGTGCGTATCGATGTGCCAGAGTTGTAGTCCGTGCTTAAAGGTTTTGCCCGCGACGGTTACGTCAATTCTCGCCATCTTGAGAGGCTTGTCCATAGACTCTTGGCCTTTCGTAGGTATGGCAATATGGCGGTGCCGATGACAGAAAGAGTAGACTTGATTGGTGGGCGTTCGGTGTTTGTCGCCCGGTCGATATCCAGAGTCAATACCCACCAATCGAATAGGCATACCGCTAAACTTCTTTTCCATGATCGGGACGAGAGCCATCCATACGGCATCAAACTCCGTATCACCATACAGCTCTCCAAATCCAAGCCCCCAGGACTCAGACCCGTATCCCCATCCACGGATTGCGTAGATGAGTCGATCCTTCTGAACGTCAACGCCCATCGTGATAACCCTAACGCCTTCGGGTCTGGCCTTCTCTGAAGGAGAGTAGGGACGGATAAGCTCTCGAACAGACTCCCAAGACTTGGATTCTCCACCCAGTTTGTAAAGCTCCCCGAACTGTGTATTGTAAGCAACCTGAATCTTTCCCTGGTCCGAAGAACGTGCCGCCTCCACAAACGTTTTAGCCCGACGCCCAAAGCTAACCCAAGGACTACACAGACCACTGACCCAAAAAGAAGCCGTGTCATTTGGTTCTACCTCGCCGTGAACAACGCCTTTACGATCGATCGATTGATTAGGTGCAACGTACACCCCCTGCTCATTCATCTCGGTCTTGTGGTTATCGGAGATGAGATACTCGCAGTGCGGGCACTTTAGCTTTGCTTGCCGTCCGACTTCGAATGCTCGTAGCTTCTTCGGCCAGATCAAGAGGGAGAGCCGAGGGATAAAGAACTCGTGGCAATTCGGACAAGGCCAGGCCCACTCGAAGCGAGTGCCTTCCTGCCAATGCTTCCAGATGACCGATTGAACATCCTCGTTATCAGCCGGTGCCCACCGAGAGAGTCTCGTCTTCGGGTCGTACTCCTCGTCAACGCTACCGATCGTGCATGTGCTCGTGCCGATCGCTTTGCCGTCCGCGTAGTTAGCGATGCGAGCCTCAGCGAGTTCGAAGGGCGAGCCTTCCTTCTCGACATCGGCCACCATGCGATCGATCTCATCCAGGCAAACGATCGCAGCGTCTTGAGAGGCGAGCTCGGTTGCTGAGCCTGCCCACGCTAGGCGGAGCGATACACCGGCGATCGTCTTGTGGGTCTTGCTGCCTCGCCGTCCCTTCTCGCGCTTACGCTCGAGGTCGGGTGCGCCCTTTATCATTTTCATCAGCCTGGGCTCGATCACCTTTTCGACGTTTGACTTTGTCGGTCCCACGTACAGCATCGGTGCGGGATCGTCGTCGAGCCTTTGCCCTATCACGTTTAGGAGATTGTCCGTCTTTCCCATTTGACTTGCCGTTACTACGATGATTCTTCGATAGTACGGGCTTACGCACGCCTTCACTATCGGGATCATGTATGGAGTCCTCGAGCTCCTCCAAGGTCCCGGCTCCGGACTCCCCGTGGGTAAAATCCTCTTCGCGTCTGCCCACTCGTCCGGTGTCCGAATCGGCGGTGGTGCGATTACTTCGATCCCTCGGAGGATGACCGAGGAAAGCTTGGAGTACTCCTTGTGCGGAACGACGGACGAGAGCGATTTCATGTTTCAACCTCTGGCGGATGACGGCTTGATCGGAGACACCCGCAAGTTCCGAGGATAGTCGTCCAGGGAGGGCGTCGAGTTGGGTAGCGATCGCGATCATCGCTTGCACCCAGGTGTTTTCTACGGCGTCGATGTCGACGAGTCGGCCTTCAGCTTCGTCGTTCTCCATCTTCGCTTGCTTGAACTTCTCTTCCAGTAGGGATCGTTTGGCGTCGAAGATTTTGCTAGTGCCTCGACCGTACTCCAAGTACTTCAGGTAAGCCCATACGCATCGGCGCAGATCGTACTTAGAAGTGTTTTCTTCGGATGGCGGAAGGATCCCATTGCGTACGTGGCGGATGAAAACCGGCCGCGACATGTTGAGAACGTCCGCGACTAAATCGCTAGAGACGCGTGAAACATCGATCACCGGGTCTTTTGGTCGTGACATAGTTTTGAACTCATTTCATAACAGTGATCAAAAAATACTCAAGTAGAAAATGTGAGCGGTCCGAATTAC
>WUUC01237024.1_pt1 | contig 24594 bp, 18 predicted proteins | sample 6278441 | NCBI WGS metagenome assembly WUUC01 (sample SAMN13675441, study PRJNA597444) | soil metagenome | isolation source: soil | place: USA: Washington | collected 2017-10 | reverse complement strand
TGCGTCCAGGGTGTCGCGATTATACCCGTAATATAGTGATGTCATGTCCTCGTCCGGCGCCGTGACGGTCGCACCGGCCGATCGCGTGCGCGGAAGCGTGCGCCTGCCCGGTGACAAATCGATCTCGCATCGATACGCGATCCTCGCCGCGCTTGCCGACGGTCCCTCGATCATTCATGGCTACTCGACGGGGAACGACTGCGCCTCCACGCTCACCTGCCTGCAGGCGCTTGGTGTGTCCATCCACGAAGCGTCCGGCCCATCGACGAACGGCGTCTCGTACATGATTGAAGGGCGCGGCCTCGGCGGCCTCCTGCCGCCCACCGGCACGCTCGACGCCGGCAACTCCGGCAGCACGATGCGCATGCTCGCGGGCGTGCTTGCCGCCCACCCCTTCGAGGCCACGATCGACGGCGATGCCTCCCTTCGCCGCCGGCCGATGCGGCGCATCATCACGCCGCTCGAGCGGATGGGGGCGAGGGTTTCCGCCGTTGACGGCCGCCCGCCCCTGATCGTACAAGGCGGCCGCACCATCACACCGCTCGACTTTCACCCAGAGGTCCCGAGCGCGCAGGTGAAGAGTGCACTTCTCTTCGCAGGCCTGCACGCCGAGGGTGTCACGCGCGTCCGTGAGGACATCCCTACTCGTGATCATACGGAACGCGCGCTGCAAGCGTTCGGCGCGCGCGTAGACATCGGGCCGAACGGCATTGCGCTCGCCGGACGCCAGCGGCTTACGGGCCGCACGGTGCGAGTCCCCGGAGACATTTCGTCGGCGGCTTTCTGGCTGGCCGCGGCGGCCTCACTTCCCGGCTCCGACCTGGTACTCGAGCATGTGGGGCTCAACCCGACACGGACGGCCATTCTCGACGTGCTCCGACGGCTGGGAGCGCGCGTTGAGACCCACGTTGAGTCCGAAACCGCCCACGAACCGGTCGGCAGCATCCGCATCCAGCACGGGGCGCTCGGGGCCACGGAGATCCTTCCCTCCGAGGTGCCGGGAGTCATCGACGAACTGCCCGTGCTGGCAGCACTGGCCACACACGGCGGAGAGCTTGCGGTCAGCGGCGCGGAGGAGCTTCGGGTCAAGGAAAGCGACCGGATTTCCGCACTGGCCGAAGGGCTGCGTGCCCTCGGCGCCGACATCGACGAACGGCCGGATGGCTTTCATGTACGCGGCGGCCGACGCCTGACAGGGGGCGAGGCCGATGCGCGCGGCGATCATCGCCTGGCGATGGCGTTTGCCGTCGCCGCCCTCGGCGCCACCGGCCCGACGACGATCCGGGATGCCGGGGCTGCGGCCGTGTCGTATCCTGAGTTTTTTTCGGTGCTCGAGTCACTGCGCGCGTGAGAACGGACAAGCTGTACCTGGTGGGATTCATGGGAGCCGGCAAGACAACCGTCGCGCGAGCGCTTGCGAAGACAGTCGGCTGGCGCGTCGAGGACGTGGACGAGCGGATCGAAGCGCGCGAGCGGAGCACGGTTGCGGCAATCTTCGCGCAGCACGGCGAACCGCATTTCCGGCGCGTCGAACGCGACGTGCTCGCCGAGTTGCTCCCGATCCGGGACGTTGTCATTGCCACCGGAGGAGGCACCTTCGCGGAACCGGAGAACCGGGCGGCGATGCTCGCGGATGCCCCGGTCGCCTGGCTCGATGCGCCATTCGAGCGCCTGCTCGATCGCGTGCCGCCCGACGGCCGGCGGCCGCTCGCGGCGGATCGGTTCCAGATGGAGCAGTTGTTCAATCGCCGGCAGCTTGCGTATCGCCAGGCCCACCTCCGCGTTGATGCGGCACGGCCGGTGGACGAAATTGTCGAGCGACTGCTCGATTGGATCGGTTACTGATGCGCTACCTCGTGCTCAGTGACATTCACGCGAACCTCGAGGCGTTTGAGGCCGTGCTGGCGGCCAGCTCGCCGGAACACTACGACCGCGTGCTGCTCCTGGGCGATCTCGTCGGCTACGGTGCCGACCCCAACGCCATCATCGATCGCGTACGCGCGATGCCTGACGTCGTTGTGATCCGCGGCAATCATGACAAGGTGGCAGCCGGTGTCGAGTCAGTGGAAGGCTTCAATCACATGGCGCGTCTCGCCATCGCGTGGACCGCGTCGATGTTGACGGAAGACAACCGGAATTACCTCGCCGCGCTCGCGGAGGGTCCGATCGACATCGATCCGCAGGTGGAGATCTGTCACGGCACACCGTTCGACGAGGATGTCTACGTCTTCGACGACCTCGATGCTCTTCGATCGATCCGGACGAGCACGCGGCCAGTCTGCCTGTACGGCCACACCCACGTGCCCGCAGCATTCCGCCTGGTGGGTGACGAGCTCCAGATGCTGGGGCCGCCGCGCGGCGATCGCTTCCACGTCGCGCTGAACGACGACGGCCGCTATCTCGTGAACTGCGGATCGGTGGGTCAGCCGCGGGACGGCGATCCGAGGGCCGCGTACGGCCTGCTCGACACGAACGAATACGCGCTCACGATCTACAGGATTCCGTACGACATGCCACGGGCACAGGCAAAGATCATCGCGGCGGGGCTGCCGGAGGTGCTGGCTCAGAGGCTCGGCATGGGACGCTAATCATTCGTGATTCCTGATTCGTGATTCTTGATTCGTGATTTTTGATTGCGCGATCGCTCGCGTTTCGCTTGCACCGCGTATGCATCTGCCGCCGCGCGCGAACCGAGGATCCAGCCGATCACCACGCCTATCAACAGGATGGCCGGGATGTAGATGAAATGCGCGCCGGTCATCTCCCCCATCAAGCGCGACTTCCCTTCTTGACATTCGTTTCGAGCCGCTCGACCTCACGCTGGACGGTGTTGAGGCGACGCGCAACGGAGAGCACATACCCGGCAAGGGCCAGCCACACGAACGCGTAGGCACCAACGAGGAGCGGCGCCGATGGGAGCTGGTCCTGCGGTGGCAGCTCGGAGATGGGAACGAATTCGTCCTGCGGTTCCGGCGGCGGCTGCTGGGCCAGGGCCTCCGGCGCCAGTACAACGATCAGCAGGACCAACGCGAAGCATCGTCCTAGGGTCATCAGTCTTCCAGGGCGAGGTAAAGCGCATCGACGCGGGCGCGCTGCCGCTCGAGGCGTACTCGCAACTGCATTAGCACGACGAACAGCAGGAGGAACGCCGCCAGGCAGAACCAGAATGGTCCTCCCATCGACACGGGCAGTGTCGGCACCACTGTGGTCGGCGGATGGATAGTGCGCCAATAGTTCACGGAGATGTAAACAAACGGCACGTTGGCCATCCCGAACAGCGCAAGGCCGGCGGCCAGCTTCTCCGACCCGGCGCCGCCATATTTCCGCACCAGCAGGTACGCCACGAAAATCATCCACATCATCAGGCTTGACGTGAGGCGCACGTCCCATTGCCACCAGACACCCCACGATTTCCGTGCCCAGAGCGGTCCGGTGACGAGCGTGATGACGCCAAAGACGACGGCCAACTCGGCTGACGCAGCGGCGATGCGATCCGCGTGCGCGTTCTTGCGGAACAGGTATCGCCAACTGTTCACGCCGCACACCACTGCGGCCACGAAGAAGGTCAGGGCCGAGGGCACGTGGTAGTAGAAGATTTTCTGCACGAGCCCCATCGTGGCTTCGTACGGCGCGTTGGCAATGAGGACCGGCGACACCATGAACATCAGGAAGCAGACGATCGCGGCGGGTGCAAACCATTTCGGCATGGGCGCTTTGTGATTCGTGATCGGTGACTTATTCCGTCATGAGTGGCTCGAACGTCCACAGGGCCAACGTGACGAACACGGTATCGAACGCGACCAGCAGCGCGACCCAGAACCGCACCATCGCGACGTCCGGTGTCGGCTGCAGCAGGGCTGCTGTTCCGCGTACGCCGGCAATGATCACAGGAATCGTGATCGGATACAACAACACGGGCAGGAGCACGTCGCGGCTTCGCGCACGCACCAGCATGGCGGCGAAGAGCGTCCCGACCGCACAGTACCCGAGCGTCCCGGTGACCAGGATGGCGACGAGCCAGAACGGCTGCGCGAACAGCAATCCGGCCTGAAACAGCAGCGCGATGAGCGGCACGAGCATCAACTCGGCCGCGAGCAGCAGCGCCACGATCCCCGCCAGCTTTCCCACGTAGATGGCCGGCCGGTCCGCCGGCGCGAGCAGCAGCGCGCGCAAGGTTTCAGATTGTCGCTCGCGCTCGAACGTCCGCCCGAGCGCGAGTGTGCCGGCAAAGGCAATGGCAATCCAGAGAATGCCTGCCGCGGCGTCCTCGAGGGCGCGACCTTCCTTGACGAGCGCGAACGAGAACACGAGCACCGACGACACGGCAAAAAACAGCGTCGTGTACACGATCTCGCGGCTCCGAACTTCCACCGTGAGGTCTTTCCGCAGGACGATCCACGCCACCCTGAAGAAGCTCGTCATTCAACGATCCCGGTCATGACACGACGGTACGTCGCGCGCAACGCTTCGCTGCCGGTTCTCATCTCGACCATCCTGCCGTCGCGGATGAAGACGACCTGGTCGAAGAGACCTTCGGCCACGTCGAGATCATGCGTGGCGAGCACGACGATCGCGCGCTCCGCGCGCAATTCGCGCAGCCGCTTGATGAGCGCACCGACCGACGCCTCGTCGAGTCCCGTAAATGGCTCGTCGAGGAGCAGGAGCCGTGGACGGTGAATCAGCGCGCGCTCGAGCGCGACGCGCTGACGCATACCGCGCGAGAAACTGGAGACAGCGTCATGGGCCCGGTCGGCCAACCCCGCGCGTGCCAGGGCGCGATCCGCAGCCGCACCTGGCTGCCGTTCGCCATAGAGCGCCGAGAAAAAGGCCAGGTTCTCGCGTGCGGTCAGCTCGGGATAGAGATACAGATCGTGGCCGAGCATTCCGATACGCGCCCGGAGCGCGGCCGGATCCCGCGTGAAATCGCGAGTCGTCCGACCCGCATGCGCGATGTAGCGGATATCACCTGACGTCGGCTGCAGCAGCGTGGCGAGAATAGCGAGCAGCGTGGACTTGCCTGCCCCGTTCGGGCCGAGCAGCCCGAGAATCGATCCGGCGTGGGCGGTGAAGCTGATCTTCGACAGTGCCCGTCGCCGGCCGAAGTGGCGCGAGACATCCTCGACCGTCAGCGCTTCGAAGTCCTCTTCAGCGGGCTCACTCACGCCGCTCGATCGCTCTCGGGGCTGCCTTCGCCTGTCGGCTTCGGCGGGCCAAGCGTGTCGTCGAGTTCGCCGTAGATGCGTTCCAACTCAGTGATGAGGTGGTGACGTTTCGAATGATAGCGGGCCGGATCGACGCGGCCACTGCGGTGCTGGTCCTCGAGCTTCGCCAGCTCGCCGTACAGCGTGTCGCGACGGGCCTTCAGCTTCTGGCGGTCCGCGGTGGCCGCGGACTGCGACCCGAATGCCAGCCAGGCGCCAAGAAGGATGATGAGACCCGCAAGAGCCAGCGCAACGTTGCGCGGCCACATGCTGTGGCTCGGCAACCCGGATAACTGCAGCGTAAGCGCCTCGCCCTTCGCGAGCGCACCGCCGTCCCCCAATACGAATGGCGTCCCATCCTCCGCCTTCACGTCGCCACGGTTCGTGAATTGCGGCGATGTCATCTGCACTCCGGCAATCTGCTCCAGAATCACGTGCACTTTCTCGAGCGCCACGGGAAATTTCTGGTCGATTCTCACTTCACTGCCGGTGTAGTCCAGTCCGTACGCGATCTGCACACTGGACGTGCCCGGCGGAAACGGCCCGGCGACGGTCACGCGATCGCCATTTGCCGTTGCGCCCGGAAAGGAGCCCTGCATGATCGTCGTGCCCGCGGCGCCCGTCGGCAGATCGATGATGAGAGGGCCGCCGACATCTACGCGCGTCCGTGCTGTGTTGACGATATCCAGCAGGTAAAACACGCGAAGCGAATCGTCCTGGAATTCGAGGATGAATCTCGTGTCGCCGCCAAACACGACGATGCCCCTGGTAGGCGGCGCTTTCGCCGCGTCTGCCGCTTCCTGCTGGCGGCGGGCTGTCAGGTCCTTCAGGCCCGCAATCAGAATCACGCGGACTCCTCCCCTGCTCGGCACCTCGAAGGGGTTTGACGTCAGCTGCTCGCCGTCTACCGTGGCATGCGCGGTGGCAGTGGCGCCCCCCGGCAGTCCGGTCATGATGGCCCGGCCGGAGTCGTCAGTCTTCGCCGTCGCCGTCGCGTTGCCGGCGGTTACCTTGATCTCGTGGCCAACGATGTTGTTGCCCAGTTGCTCGCGAACCAGCCTGACAGACACGGTTCCGTCCGGCAGCTCCGGCGCAGGAATGGCCATGCCGGCCATCTGGGTGGGATCGGGCATGGCAACCTGAGCGAACAGCGAACCCGCGAAAGCGAGACCCAGTAACAGGCACGCGGGAACTCGGAACGTTAAAACTCGGAACATGGAACCCTAGATAGTTTCGAGCTTGCTGCCGCACGCCTTACAGAACCGCGCGTCGAGGTCGTTGGGAGTGCCGCAGGTGCACGTCCTCACGCGGCTCTGGGGACCGACACCTACGCCAACCCCGGCATCGGAGCGCGTCCTGGGCCCCGCGTCAGGGGCTGCGACCCTCAATCGCTTTTGCAGTTCGCGCTCGATTTCGTCCCGATAGCCCGCGCCGCGATCAAGCTGTTTCAGGATGCGCGCCGCTCGGGCACGCAGACGCGCGTTCATCTCGGCGAAGTCCTTGTCGGAAACCTTCTTCATCGCGCGGTCGAACTCGAGGTCGCGGATGGCCCTGAGTACCAGGGCTTTGTCCCGTTCGAGCGCCGCCCGAGTGCGGCCGCCAAGCACCTCGGTCTGGCCCGTCACATGGAGTCCAAACAAGGGCGCGAGCGTGCGCCACGCGGCAAGACCCATCCACGCCGCTGCACCAACCGTGAGACTGAGGAGGATGACCCCGGCCGGCCCCGCATCCCTCGTGACGAACACCACGGCGGTCGCCGCGGCGAGCCCGGCCAGCGTGAACAGCTGCCACGGCTGCAGCGCATCGTGATCAGGCGCGCCCGAACTGAAATCGCGCGTGTAGTGGCCGGCTTTCGCCGGTGCATCAGTCGAGATTTCGGAGCTCATCGTCGAGGCGATCGTTCAGGTCGGGATCGATCCCGTCCGCGACGGCAGACCGTGGCGCAGGCTGGGACCAGCGGCGCGCGACGACGCCAATCGTCACCAGCCCGAGCGCGCCAACGGCATAGGGAAACAGCCACGCGAGCCGGTTGAACCCTTCGTCGATCGGCGCCGCAAGAATGTCCTGGCCGCCGAACTCCTGGACGAACGCGGCGACAATCGCGTCGTGATCCTTCCCCTCGGCGATGTGCTGCTTGATCTTTGCGGTCTGGCTGTCGTGACCGTGACAGTTCATCATGCCGCAGTTGTTCAGCGGCCGCCGGCAGCCGCACGTGCACATGATCTCGCTCTCGAGCTGGCGCTGCAGCTCGCTGCGTTCGGGTGGCTGCACGTGTTGCCCCGTTTGTGCCGCGGCCGCGGTCGGGAACAACACTGCCGTCATCAAGAGCATCGAGGCTGTCGCCGCCCCCGCCGGCACCTTCGCGGCGGCAAACGCGATTGCCTGCTCGGGCAGCAACGCGATGCCCGTGCCGAGCGCCATGATCCCGAAGCCAACCCAGATCCAATTCACGAGCGGGTTGACGACGATTTCCACGCTTGCGCTCTGTTGGTCCAGCTCGAACGCGGCCAGGACGATGTACAGGTCTTCCGCGAAGCCGCGACGGATAGCGACCTCGGTCGTCGGCTGATCCTCGTGTTTCCGGAAGAACCACTTGGCCGGGTACATCTTCTGGATTTCCTGACCATCACGGAAGATCGTCGTATGGGCAGTGACGGCCTGCTTCTGGCCGTCATCAGACACCTTCACCGCGTCGAGGCGAACGGTGAAGTCGCCCACGATCGTCTGCTGGCCCGGCTTCAGCATCAACGTCTCGGACTGCTTGAAGCCCTCACCGGCGAAGCCGAGAAAGATCAGGACGATTCCGAGGTGCACGATGTAGCCGCCATACCGGCGCTTGTTCCGGCCGACGAGTCCTATCATGGCCGTGAGCACGTCGGTTCCGGTGTTCTCCTGTCGCACTCGGGCGCCGCGCCAGAACTCCTGGCCGATAGTGCCGCACACGAACCCGCAGAGCGCCCAGCAGATGCCCGACGTCCACACCCGGACGCCGAGCGCGACGAGCACGCCGGACACAACAAGTCCCGTTGCCACCGGCCAGAGGAACTGGTTTCGAAGGTTGACGAGCGCCGACTTGCGCCAGGCGAGCAGCGGCCCGACACCCGTCAGCGCGAGCAGGATCAACCCGACCGGCAGCATCCACTTGTTGAAGAACGGCGGGCCGACGGTAAGGCGCTCGCCGGTAACCGCCTCGGCGATCGTCGGGAACATCGTCGCGAACAGGATGAACATCGCGGCGAACAGCAGGATCCAGTTGTTCACGAGGAACGCCGCTTCGCGCGAGACCCAGGAATCCAGCTCGTTGCGCGCCCTGAGAATGGGCAGCCGATAGAGCACGAAACCGAAGCTTACCGTCAAAATCACGCCCATGAAGATCGTGAAGAGCCGCGCGAGCTGCGGGTCCTCGCCGAACGCGTGCACCGACTGCACGATGCCCGAACGCGTCATGAACGTACCGAAGATGGTGAGGAAGAACGTGATGATGACGAGGGACACATTCCACACACGCAGCATCCCGCGACGCTCCTGCACCATGACCGAGTGCAGGAACGCGGTCGCGGTGAACCATGGCAGCGCCCCGGCGTTCTCAACCGGATCCCACGCCCAGTAGCCGCCCCACCCGAGCTCCTCGTACGCCCAGATCATCCCGAGACCCAGTCCAATGGACAGCGCCAGCCACGAAAACATCGTCCAGCGCCGCACCGCCCGCAGCCACGAGTCATCCAGGTGACCGGTAATAAGCGCCGCCATCCCGAACGCGTATGGGATCGTCAGGCCGACGAAACCCAAATACAGCGTTGGTGGGTGGATGACCATGTAGAAGTTCTGGAGCAGCGGGTTCAACCCCCGGCCATCGGCGGGGTTCTCGGTCAAGAACGTGGAGAACGGGTTGTTGTGAATGATCATCAGGAACAGGAAGAACATCTGGACGACCGAGATGGTCGCCACCACGTACGGCATCAGCTCCCGATGCCGTTCCCTGTTCACGAACACCGCGATCGTCCCGAAGATCGACAGCAGGAACACCCAGAACATGATCGAGCCGTCGAGCCCGCCCCAGTACGACGTGATCTTGTAAAAGAGAGGTTGGATCGAATCCGAGTAGCGCTGGACGTACTTGATCGAGTAGTCACCCACGACGAACGCGTGGACGATGATGCCGGACGCCACCGTCATGACCGCGGCGACGAGATAGAAGGCGCCGATACCGCTATCGACGAGGCCGCGAGAACGGCGACGCGCGCCGGCTACGGAGATGGCCGCCGCATAGGCGGAAATGACGAAGGCCGCAAGCAGGAGGAACGAGCCGAGCGCGGACATACTACGCTCCGCCGGGCTTCGGCTCGTACTTCGATGGGCACTTGGCCATGATGCCGTCCTCATTCACGTGGAACGAGTTGTCCGGCCTGAGGGTCCCCTTTATCACGACCTCCGCGTCGTTCTTGAAGGTGTCGGGCACAACTCCCGTGTAGTACGCGCGGACGACGTGGCCATTGTTCTCGACGTTGAAGCGATATTCGAGCGTGCCCGGCTTCTGCGCCACCTGCTTCGCGAATCCGTGTAGTTGCAGCTTCTTCCCGTGCCACGCAGCAGGCGCCGTCATCACCTCGTCAACGTGCTTGTAGTACTCGGTGCCTTCACTGAGCGTCGAGTACAGGAGCCCACCGAAGGCGAGAACCAGCACCAGGCTCGTCAGCCCGATTCTTGCGGCTTTGTGTCTCATAAATAAGGATTTCCGGGTGTCGCTCGTCAGGATAGCGCCCCACGGACACAGGGTCAATTGCTCTCGACCAACGCCAGCGCTGTGCCGGTGACACCGGGAGACATCACAACGCGGATTTGCGGCTGATTTGACGCGCAGCGCCGGCCCGGCGGTTCACGCACCTGGGAAACCGCGCGGCGCGGCGATTAGCGCGCATCGGGCAGCTACGAACGCGGCTGAGCCATTGAACCAGCGGCGCCGCTGGGGTTAACGGCGATCTCGGAGCAGGCGGCCGTCTGCAAAGACGCGGAGGTCGAACCGCTCGTCCTCCTTGTCCTCATCACCGTCGCAGTCGTCCCCCTCACATGGCTCCTCCGGCTGCTGAATCGCGAACCCGTGAACGGAGATCTTCCACGCACCGGGAACCGGCGCCTGGATTGTGAAGCGCTCGGGGCTGTCGAGCGTGGTGACGGACACCGACTCGCCGAGCGGATTGACCAGCACAAGATCGAGGTCGGCGGTTGGATAGCGGCCCCAATGCGATCGCCATGACAGGTCGAACGTCAGGGTCTGCGTACCAGCCGGAACGTCAACCTTGATCGGAAGGAGTTGGCCCTGGCGAACTTTGCCGGAGGCGGTGTCCTTGCCCGACTGCGCCTTGCGCGTCCGTTCGATCGTCATTGTCGCGGAGACGGGACCACCGTTCGAGAATGCCCCGGCGAGCGCGACGCGCATCAGCCCGGGCTGGGGACGCTCGACAATGAAGCTGCTGTCAATGTCGATGAACGCCTCCGCGTGTTTGCGGGCGAGCGATGTGGGCGCGTCCACGATCTGGACGAGCAGGTCATCCCCAAACACCTGGTTCTGTTCGGCAGGCGCTTCGATCACGATGTCCGTGACGCGAACACGGATCGTCCGCGTGTCGAGGTCCGTGGGCACGAAGAAATGCGCTACCTGGCCCGGCAGCAGGCTCTGCACACGCGTCGAGAACGTGCCCTCGACGAACGCAATCGGCGACAGACCGACGGAACCGATATTCGTGGCCACTCGCCCCTCTCGCAAACCCTGCGCGAGAACCTCCGAAGCTGCGGCGGCATCCAACAGCGCCGCGGCTGCGGGAATGTCGAGCAGGCCGCGTCCGCGGTCGACGCCGCTTGATCCGTCGCCGATGGCGGAGGCATTCGCAGACTCGATGAGCGCGTTGCGAATCTGCACCGCAGACGCCCAGGGCGCATGCCTGCGAAGCAGCGCAGCCGCGCCAGCCACGGATGGTGCGGCGTATGAAGTTCCGCTCACCAGGTCGAGGGAGTTCGCGGCCGGAGCAAAGCTGCCCATTCCATTGGCGACGATATCCGGCGAGAGGCGGCCGTCCGCCGTCGGACCCCGCGAGCTGAAGGAGGCGGTCTGATTGACTGGAAACGGCCGGAGCAGCGCGCCGAGGCCGGCGCCGAACTGCACGTCGCGGAGGATGCGCTCGTGAATATAGCTGCTCATCGCGCCGACGGCCAGCGCTCCGCGACCGCTGCCAGGATTGCCGAGGGTCATGGCCGCAGGTCCATTGTTTCCGGCGGTCGCGACGACCACGATGCCCTGATCGAGCATCTCGAGCGTCAGGCGCTCTCCCACTGTGTGGCCCGCAAAAAGCGTTGGACCGCCGATGCTCATATTCACGACTTCAATCTTGAGCGAGTTGTAGACGAACGGGTTCTCTTCGGAACCGTTCCCCGCAACAGGCACGGACGGCATGCCGGTGTTGAAGTTGCGACGAAGCGTAATGACGCGATCCATCGCAGCAATCAGCCGCGACTCCGGCACCCCGCCCCCTCGCGAGTCGGCAACCTTCAACGCGTAGATCCGGGCTTCGGGTGCCGTCCCGACCATCGGCACAACCGAGGACGTGACGGGGCACGACAGCACGAGGTTGGCGCCCTGGCACGGAATGACACTGCTGGGAGCGTGCGCCTGCAGCGCGCGGATGAAGGCCGCCGTGTTCCGGAACACAAAGCTGCCGTGACCCGCAATCATGCTCGCGACACGCGTACCGTGCGGATCGTTCTTAGCGCTCGTCGCGGAGAACGGCTCGCTCGTGACGAAGCTCTCCCCGCCAATGATGCTGCCAGCCAGCGCCGGGGCCAACGGCGTGTTCGCGCTGCCGCTGTCGATGACGGCGACAATCACGCCCTGCCCGCGATTGTTGGCCGCGTGCAGCGTCGCCGCGCCCGTCAAGGTGTTGTCGAGGATGTAGCCGTTAAGCCCGAAGTCTTTCAGCCGCGCCAGGTCTTCGTCAGCGAGGCCAGTGAGTTCGGACTCGGTCAGCGCGGTCACGGCCATCCGGCTCTCGCCCGCGGGCCCGATTTCCTCGTTGGCCCGCGGAACTGGAGCGACATAGTCCCGCGAGATCCCGGCCGAGCCGGCCAGCGCTGTCAGATCGGGGAGACGGTCGATCGGGATGGATGCCGCGAGCGCGTTGACGTTCTGATAGCGAACGGTGACCTGACCGCCCGCAGACCGGACGGCTGCGGCCGTCGCTTCACATGAAGACGCGCACGGGATGATTACGGCAGCGGAGCCGTCACCTCGTTCGGCCGCAGGTGCCGCCGCCCACAACGCGACGAGCACAAGTAGCGGAATTCCGCCTCGAAGATGACAAAAGGCTCTCGCCACAGTTCATTCCCCATACGATTGGCTTTCATAACGCGAAAAATAAGGCCCGAGGGTCGCGCCATGTGCAAACCGCATGCGAAGCGAACTCTACGGTACAACAACGGTCACTGTAACCGTAGCGGAATCTGTCCCCCCGTGCCCGTCACCGATCGTGTAAGAGAACGTATCGCTTCCCGTAAAGCCGGTTGTGGGAGTGTACAGGACGGTCGAGCCATCGATCACAACCGTGCCGCCGGCGGCCGCACCTACGGCGAGAACCGCCAGATTTTCGCCAGCGTCCGGAGCCGTGCTGTCGTTCTCGAGAACGTTGATGCTGATGGAGCCACCATCAACGGCCATCAACACTGCGTCGTCGGCGGCCGATGGTGCGTCATTCGTCGCGTCAACCGTCACTTCGATCATACCGGTCGAAACGCCGCCGTTTCCATCGGCGACCGTGTAAGAGAAACGGTCGGTTCCAGAAAAGTTGGCGTGTGGCGTATAGAGAACCTGCCCCGGTTCGGTCCCCATAACAATTGCCGTCCCGAATGCAGGTGTCCCCACCTCCCGAACCGACAGGGCATCACCGTCGGAATCGCTGTCGTTCGCGAGCGGCTGGATCACAGCCGCCACGTCTTCAATGGTCGCTGCCGTGTCGCTTTGTGCCACCGGCGTGTCGTTGAGCGTGGTCACGATGACCGTGACCACACCCGTGGCGTTCGTCGCGCCGTCACTAATCGTGTATTTGAACGTATCGGTCCCGGCGAAATCCGGCGCGGGCGTGTAACTCAGCTTACCCGCATCCCCCTGGAGCACTGAGACGGTGCCGTTGGCAGGTGGCGATACGGCAATGATGCGCAGCGTGTCGCCATCAGCATCAGTGTCGTTCGCGGTCACGTCCACGACGAGCGCCGCGTCCTCCGGCCCGGTCACCGTGTCGTTGCTCGCCACGGGCCCGTCGTCCACGGCGGTGACGGTGATTGTGACGTTCGCCGTGGCCGTACCACCGGTAGCGGTGCCGACCGTGTAAGTGAAGCTATCCGCTCCCACGAAATCCGGTGACGGCGTGTACGTCACATGACCGCCGTCGCTGACCGCGGTCCCATGCGCTGGCGCGCTCACGCCGGTGATGGTAAGCGCGTCTCCTTCGGGATCGAGATCGTTCGCCGTGACCTGCACGACAAGCGGCGTATCTTCGTTCGTCGTGTCTTCGTCATCGGCCGCAACGGGCGCGTCGTCAACCGCACTGACTGTGACCCGGACCGTGGCCGTCGCAGAACCCCCGTTGCCATCGTCGATCGTGTAGGTGAAGGTGTCGGACCCGGCGAAGTCCGTCGCAGGCGTATACGTGACCTGCCCCGCGCTGGCACTCGCAGTCCCACGCGCAGGCGTGCCCACGGAAACAACCGTCAGGGCATCGCCGTCGGAGTCGCTGTCGTTCGCCACAGCATGGATAACGACCGGTGTGTCTTCAGTCGCCGTTGCGCTGTCGTCCGCCGCCAGCGGCTGATCGTTGAGAGCGGTAATAGTCAACGTCACCGTGGCTACCGCGCTCTCACCAGCGCCGTCGCCCACGCTGTACGTGAACCGATCGGTTCCTGAAAAATCCGCAGACGGAGTGTAACGAATCGATCCGGCACTCGCACCGTCTGTCAGCACGACGACGGTTCCGTGCGCAGGCTGCGTGACGCTTTGCACCTGCACGGCGGCGCCGTCCGGATCGCGATCGTTTGCCACGACGTCCACTACCAGCACGGCGTCTTCGGGTCCGGTTGCAACGTCATCGGCGACGACGGGGGCATCGTCAACCGCGGTGACAGTGACCGTGATGCTCGCGGTGGCGCTGCCGCCGTTGCCGTCGGCGATCGTGTAGGTAAAGGTGTCGATCCCGGCAAAGTTCGCCGCGGGCGTATACGTCACCTGGCCCGCGTTGACCGCGGCGCTACCGTTGGCAGGCGCGCTGACGCTCACGACAGCCAGTGCGTCGCCATCGAGGTCGGCGTCGTTGGCGACGACGGGAATCGAGAGCGCTGTATCTTCTGCCGTCGTGGCGGTATCGTCGGTGGCCCCGGGCTGATCGTTCAGCGGGGTAATAGTGAGCGTAACCGTGGCCGGCGCACTCTCGACATTCCCGTCGGTCACGGTATACGTGAAACGGTCCGTCCCGGCAAAGTTCGCGGTTGGGGTGTAGCTGATGGAGCCCGCACCTGCCGCCACGCTCACCGTGCCGTGGGCGGGTTGGGTCACGCTTGCCACGGTGACGGTGCCGCCGTCGGCGTCGTTATCGTTGGCAACGACGTCAACCACGATTGCGGCATCCTCAGGTCCGGACGCCGCGTCGTCGCCGGCCGCTGGCGCGTCGTCAACCGCGGTCACGGTGATGCCGATCGTGGCCGACGCGCTCCCGCCATTTCCGTCGCCAATCGTGTAGGTAAAGCTGTCGGCTCCGGCGAAGTTCGCGGCGGGCGTGTAGGTGACCTGGCCCGCTTCGATCACCGCCCTGCCGTGCGCCGGGGTGCTCACAGCCGAGATCGTCAACGTGTCGCCGTCTGCATCCGAGTCGTTCGTCAACGGTTGCAACACCACCGACGCATCTTCCGCAACGCTGCCGGTGTCCTCAGCCGCGAATGGTGGATCGTTCAGCGCTGACACCGTCACGACGATGGTTGCGGTCGAACTCTCGCCGCTTCCATCGGAGATGGTGTAGCTGAACTGATCCGCACCCGCGAAGTTTGCCGGTGGCGTATAGCGGATCGAACCTGCATCCGCGCCATCGGGCAACACGGTCGCGCTTCCATGCGCAGGCTGCGTGACGCTGACCACTGACACACGCTCGCGGTCCGCATCGACATCGTTGGCAAGGGCGTCGATCACCAGCACCGCGTCTTCAGCGCCAGTCGCAACGTCGTTCGCGGCTACTGGTGCATCGTTGACACTAGTGACGGTAACAACGACGGCTGCGGTGGCAGACGCCCCATGACCGTCGGCGATCGTGTAGGTGAAGCTGTCGGTCCCAGCGAAGTTTGCCGCGGGACGATAGCTGATCGAGCCCGTGTCGGCGCCTTCGAGCACCACCGCCGCGGTGCCGTTCGCCGGTTGTGTCACGCCGGCGACCGCCACAAGGTCGTTGTCGGCGTCCGTATCGTTTGCCGCAACAGGAATGACGAGGGTGCCATCCTCCGCGAGTGTCGCGGAATCGTCGGTGGCAACCGGAAGGTCGTTCACGCTCGTAATGGTGACGCTGACCGTTGCGGACGCGCTACCGCCCTTGCCGTCGGCGATCGTGTAGCTGAAAGAATCCGCACCAGAGAAGTTCGCCGCCGGCGTGTACGAGATCTTGCCGGCGTCGGCACCCTGGCCCACGACCGCCGCCGCGCCGTGAGCTGGCTGCGTCGCCGCGGTGACGCCCAGGGTGTCGCCATCGACATCGCTGTCATTGGCCGCGACATCGATCACGATGGACGTGTCTTCCTGTCCGGCGGCTGCATCGGCGGCTGCGGCCGGCGAATCGTTGACACCGGTCACGGTGACCGTCACGACTCCCGTCGCCGTTCCCCCGTTTCCGTCCTCGATCGTGTAGGCGAAGCTATCGGACCCGGCGAAGTTCGTCTGCGGACTGTAACTGACGCTGCCGGCGGACGCGCCATCCGCCACGATGGTCACGCTGCCCTTCGTGCCTTGCGTCACGCTCGTAACCGACAGGGTGTCGCCGTCGTGATCGCTGTCGTTAGCAGCGACGTTCACGACAATGGCGGCGTCCTCCGCACCCGTTGCCGAATCGTTCGCTGTCACGGGCGCGTCGTTCACCGGCGTGATGGTGACCGTCACAGTTCCCGACGCCTGACCGCTTCGGGTATCGCCAACGGAATACGAGAACGTATCGGAGCCCACGGCGTTCGGATTGGGCACGTATCGCACGCGGCCCGCACCCGTTGCCGACGTTTCAATCGTCACCGTTCCACGGGTCGCACCGCTGGCGCCGAGTAGCGTCAACGGCTCACCATCACCGTCCGTGTCGTTCGCGAGAACGTCCACCACGACGGCAGTGTCCTCCTGCGTCGTCGCCGAATCCGCCGTGGCGACAGGCACTTCGTTGTGGCCGGTGACGGTAACCGTGACCGCTGCGGTGGCCGTCGCTTTTCCATCGCTGATGGTGTACGTGAAGCTGTCCACACCAGTGAAGTTGGCGCGCGGCTGGTACCTCACCTGGTTCGCGTCGGTCGGTGCGGTTCCGATGACGGCGGTGCCGTTTGTGGGCGCCGTGACGGCGGACACAACCAGAGCATCGCCGTCCGCATCGACGTCATTGGCGCGCACGTCAATGGTGATTGACGAATCTTCGGCGACCGTCGCCATGTCGTTTGCCGCAACGGGCGCAACGTTGGCCGGTGGTGGTGGCGGCGGCGGGACACTCTGGACCGGCGCCCGGCCCTTGACCGCCTCGAACACATCGACGCGCCCGGCGCCAAGCTTGAGCGCGGTCGCATTCACTGCGCCCTTGCCAATCGCTTCGGTCGCGGCCGCGGGACCGATTGCCGGATCCACTTGCCGAATCAGCGCCATCGCCCCGCCAACGAGCGCGGCACTGAACGACGTGCCAGTCGCCGCGGCGTAGCGGCCGCCTGGATACGCGGTGATGATGGCTTCGCCCGGCGCGCCAACCTTCGCGAGAGCATTGCCGAAATTGCTGAACGCGCTCCGTTGACTTGTCGGTGTCGTCGAGCCGACGCCAATGACGCTGCGGAGCGCGGCCGGATACACCAGGGTTTCGCGGCCATTGTTGCCCGCCGCGGCAACGACAATCACGCCCTTCGAGGTCGCAAAATTGATCGCATGCGTGAGCTCGAGAGACGCATCGGGCGTGCTGAAGCCCATCACGATGACGTGTGCGCCGTTCTCGGCCGCGTAGTAGATCGCGCGGATCACGTCGAACAGGTAGGCGGTGCCGGAGGCGTTGAACGCCTTGAGCGGCATGATGCTCGCGTTCGGCGCGGTGCGACGGATGGCACCGGCCATCATCGTGCCGTGACCGAATCCGGTCGGCACCTGCGTCGTGTCCAGGATCGCAACCGTCGATTGATCGAGAATCGCCACCGTCGACTGGTTCAGCACGGCTGGCGTGCTGCCATCGAGGATTGCCACGGTGGACTGGTCGAGAATGGCAACGGTGGACTGCGTGAGGTTGGCGATCAGCTTCTGATTGAGGTCGAGCCACTCGGACGCGACGCCAGAGAGGTTGCGCGTAAAGTCGTATCCCGGCACGAGGACGGGCAGCAGCAGCCCGTGATTCGGGTCCACGCCTTCGTCGATGAGCGCAATCACGCCGCTACCGAGCCCGAACTGCGCGTGCGTCTCGGGGAGGCGCAGGATCGACGCGGCCGGCTGATCGATATAGGCATTCCACACATCGATATCGCCAAACGGCACGAGCGACCGGTCCGTCAGCGCATCGAGAATGGCCACCGTTGACTGGTCGAGAATGGCCACCGTCGATTGGTCGAGAATGGCGACCGTCGACTGGTTCAGACCGAACCCGTTTTCCGTAAGGGAACGCGTTGTGTCGGGCTCGAAGTTCGTGACGGTCGAATCGGCGCGGACGCTGGCCAGCAGGTCGGCTGTCGCGACACCCGCCGGTCCGGTCACCAGGAAAATGTCATGCGCATGCTGATCGAGCGGGCGCACCACGGTGAGCCCATGCCGTTGCGCAATCGCGGTGACTGCCGCCGCAGGTGCGCACAGGATGAACCGTGGGGTGCTCGTCTGCCCGGCCAGCCGCGGGTTCCCCCCGAACGGCAGGACCGCGAGTAGCGCGACAAGCGCTATCGAGCGCAGGATTCGACACGTCATGCGAGTGGTCTCACTCAGAAGTTGCCGGCTTTCGGCGGGTTCGGAACGACCGGCGCTCACCATCGCGAAGGACCTTGGCGGGCTTCCCGTCACGGATGGCGTCGGCTGTCATGCGGCTGAGGGGCAGTTCGATGCGCCCTCCGCTCACGTCAATGGGCAAGAGCAGCCGGAGGTTCGCCGCCGGCTCATATTCCAGTTCGAATTCACCAAAACGGTTCGTCACTGCCCGCGCCACGACGTCTTCGCCCGCCGCCAGGAGGACGAGCACCCCGCACGGCTGCTGGGCGGGGGTATCGCAGTTGGCAAGCTGCCCGACCAGGTTGAGCCGCGGCGAACCCGGATCGCGCTCGAGGCGCAGGTCCAGGAAGAAGTTCTCTGCCTGGTACAGCGCACGCCGCGTGAGCCGGTCCGACGACCGCATGCCGGCGGGCAGCGGCTCGCGAATGCTGTCGTAAATCAAATGGATCGGCACCCGGGTGGACCGCACCGTCTGGGGCCGCTGGGTGCTGAAGATCGCGCGCGCGCAACGCAGGGCGTACTCTGGTACCTGGTACTGGGCCTCCGCGGCGAGCACCTTCGCCGTTCGACGCAAGACGTCCACGGTGCGCGCACACTTCGCGCAGCCCGCGTCGAGGTGTGCGGCCATCGCGATCCGGGCGCCGTCCTCCCCAACCCCCCGCACGAAATCGGTCCACTGCTCCAAACTGAAGTGCCTCATCGATTTACCCATCCCGGGGGGCCCGACCCCCGAACATTTCACGACCCCGAGTACGCCACGGCTTCTAAGGGGTCCGACCCGACCGTGGAAATATACGGGGGCGAAACGGCAACGTACGGCGAACAGCGGCGGACGCATCGACGGAATCCCCTTCCGGGGATGCCGGCACGTGATCCGGCCCAACAAGGACAAAGGGTGCCCAGTAAAACGGATGTGGAAATTCGGCCCGCACTTCGCGCATCGCGAAACGCAGGGCGGCGCTTTTGGTCCGCGACTCCGCCAGGCTCCGGTAAAAGGCGGTCATAAAGGCCGCCGTGCTCCGGTCGTAGGCATCCCACAGCGTGAGGAGGACGGCGCGGGCCCCTGAATATAGCAGACCGCGGACGAGTCCGACGACTTCATCTCCGCCAGTGACCACATTGACCCCCGTGCTGCACCCGCTGAGGGTCACGAGTTCGGCGGAAAGATCGAGTTGATAGAGATCGAACAAGCTGAGTGGGCCCGTGCCCAGGTCGATCGACGAGAACATCGGGTTGTCGCGCCGCACGTGCCCGTGCGTCGCAATGTGAATGAACCGACTGCGCGCGCCGAGCGTCCGCAGGCGCTCGTGCGTCGCCTGTTTCCCCATCAACACGACAGGTGACGGCAGGGCTTCCGCCACCGCCTGCACCTCGGTACGGACATGCGGCAGCGAGGCATGGGGCACGCCCATCACGAGCGATCCCTGGTGTTCGACCGGTGGCTTTGCCGCACAGAGCCGGTACACGCTGGCACTCGGCGCGTAAGACATCGTGAAATCGTCGATGACAAACCGTTCGCCATCCGTCAGCGCGTGGAACGGCACGCAATGCAGGAAGCCGTGCGGCACGACCACGAGGTGGTTACCCGACAACCGCGACCGGAGCGGCGCGATCAATTCGGAGTACAACTCGAACAGGTGCGCCTCGGTAACCGTGCGGAGTTCGCCCGCAAACGCCGTCGTGTAGGTCGAGCCGAACCGGAATTTCGAGAGGTGAAACTGCAACATCCGCACGAGGCTGCGGATCCGCGTCGCCGGCGCGAGCGCGACGATGTCGAGGCGCTGGCGGTCGAGGACGGCGGCATACATGCGACCGCGCGCCTCGTAGTACTCGACCAGCGTGGACGCGGCCGGGAGTGACGCCTGGATCTGATCGATGCGGCAGGCGCCGCCCGTCTGCAGCGCGGCGAACTCCTGGTCAGTCTGCCCAATGGCACGCAGCGATTCGACGAGCTTCGATTCCAGTCCCGAGGCACGGCGACGCAGGCGCTCGACGCGCGCGGCCGAGCCGCGATCGTGACGAAGCGCCTCGGCGGACATCTGGTGGTAATGGCAGTTGAGCTCGCGTCGCACCCGCGCGATGTCCTCGGCCTCCGGGCGCGGCGCCCGCGGCGCCAGCCACGCCGCGCGACACGCCATCAGGTCCGCAAGACTGCGCGATTTCGCCTCTTCGATGTATCCGTAGGCCGCGACCACATCGTCACGTTCGAGGCACAAGGAGACGAGCGCTTCGTAGACGGCAAGCTTGTCGTTCAGGAACGCAACCTTCGCGTCCTCGCCTTGCAGGTGGCTTCGGAGCTGCTCGACGCTTTCATGTGCCCGCTCGAACGCCTGGAGCGCGGCGTCCGTATCGTGGTTGGCTTCGGCCGCGAGCCCGAGAACGTAGTGCGCCTGGAAGGCGAGCGCCGGCGCGCCGGCGCGTTCGAGCCGATCGAGCGCCGACGTGGCCAGCCGCGTTGCCGTGGCAGTGCGGCCGCGTTCGATGGCCAGGCGCGCGAGCAGCAACTCGCACAGCGCCACTTTGACCGGCATGCCGGAGCGTTGGAAGACCACCGAGGCGCGCCGGCACCACTTGGCGGCCTCTGTGTCATGCCCGCCTCGATGCAGGACGATCGCCCGGTACAAATCGACGAGCGCCTGGCAGACCGGGTTACCCTCAACTCCGAACAGGAGTCGCGCCCGATCGAAGACGCCGAGCGCCGCGGCCGCCTCGCCGCGCTGGCCCGCGGCAAGGCCGACATTCATCAGTGCCTTGGCTGCCTCGTACCGCATCCCGAGCTCTTCGAACGCAACACGCGCGCTTTCGGCCAGCCGGCCGCCTTCCTCGCTGAGGTTCAACTCGAGGTACAGCTCGGAGCGGTCCAGGTCGCAGAGCGCGAGGTGGTAGCGGTCGTTGGAGGCCTCGCACTGCGTCTGCACGGCACGATACATGTCGAGTGCCTTCGCGTATTCGCCGCGGAGGAAGTGCAAGTACGCGACGTTGTAGTCGGCCTGGAGCACGAGCAGCGGCATCTGGTGCTCCTGGCAAAACGACCGCGCCCGCTGATAGGTCTCGAGCGCGCTGGTAAAGTCGTTGAGGCTGATGTAGCAGACGGCAGTGTTGCTCAACACCGCTGCGACGTCGCGCGGTTCGCCGATCTCGCGCAGTTGCTGGTAGGCCTCGTGATAGCGCACGAGCGCTTCCTCGAACCGCTCCTGTCGGTAGAGGATGTTGCCAAGATTGCTGTCCAGCCGGGCGAGGCGCAGGCGGTCGCCGTGCCGATCGAAAATCGCGCGCGCCTCTTCTGCCGCGGCAAACGCGCGGTCGTACTGACCGAGGTAAATCAACGTCTGCAGCGCGCCGCTCAGCGTGCGCGCGACGTTCAACTCCTGATCGACGCGGCGGAACAGCTCGAGCGCCTGCAGGTAGCGGTCGAGCGCTTCTCCCCAGCGTCCACGCGCGAAGAGCACGTGCCCGACTGCGCGCAGGCTTTGCGCGCGCGCGCCATCGTCGGCAAGCAACTCGGCGAGGTGCGTCGCTGCGCGTGCCAGCCGATCCGCGCGACCCACGTCGGCGAGCGTGAGCTGGACGACCTCGTCGTGGAGCCGTTCGACCAGCGCGGCGTCGCAGAGGTCGGAGTGCTGACGGAAGAAGCGGCTCACGTCACGGCGGTTCGACAGGCGGCCGAGCTCCGAAAGGAGCGGCGCCGGATCGGCGCGTCGGGCCGTCATCGCCATCAGAAGCCTGCCTTTTCCAGCGATCGCGCCAGCCGCTCGAGGCAACGCCCGCGGATGAAGCCGATGGATCCGGTCGCCAGACCGAGGCGTCGCGCCACATCCTGGTAGGGAATGGGAGGCTGGTGATAGAACAACAGGCGGATCATCTCGCGACAGCGCGGCTGGAGCTCCGCGATCGCGTCGCGTACCATCTGCGCGCGCTCCATTTCGGCGATCACATCCGGCGGCAGCGCGGCGTCGGCCGGCACGGTATCTTCAGCCACGTCGTGACGCTCGCGCTCGGCGCGGCGGACCAGGCGGCGCTTCCAGCGAAGCGAGGCGTGTGCAGTGACGGAGATCAACCACGCGCGCAGCGCACCTGCCTTGCGCAGCTTTGGCAGCTCGGTAAACAGCTCCAGGCACACCGACTGGAAGATATCGGCGCAATCTTCCGGCGACGCGCCATAGCGCGACGGGATCGAATAGATCAACGTCTTGTATTTCGCAATGAGCGCATCCCACGCCCGCTCGTCGCCATCGAGACACGCGCGTACGAGCTGTGCGTCGGTCCACTCATGGGCCGGTTCCTCTTTGCCGAGGGAGACGCGAACATCCGCTGCCGTCATCGTGAACGTTTACCGGAGGGTGCTCGCCAGAACAGTTCCTCGATGTTCCAGAGCAGCTGGTGATCCATGACGACCGGCCGGACATTGGCCAGGCCTTCACGGGTGCCGACGAGCACGTTGGGACTCACAAGACACACGAATGGGACCTGCTCGGCGACAATTGCCTGCACGCGGTCGTACGCACGTTTGCGCGCGTTGCGGTCGAGCATCCCGACCTGCGCCCGCATCAACCTGTCGATCTCTGCTTCCCACGGCGTCGCCGGCTTGTCCGCGCCGACTCGCCACAGATGCTGCGGGCCGGACGAGAGCCACACATTCAGTTCGGCGTTCGGGTCCGCATCCCCGCCGCCAAGGCCGAGAATCGCCGCTTCGTAATTGCGCGTGTTCAGCACCCGGTCCACCATCGCCCGGAACTCGAGCGGCGCAACGTGCACGCGGATGCCAATCTGGCGCAAATCGTCCTGAATCATCGTCGCGGCTTCCTTCAGGATCGGATTGGAGGCGCTGACGAGAATCGAGAACTCGACGGGTTCACCGGCGGAATCGCGCAACACCTTGTCGGTGCCGGCATGGAACCCGGCTTTCGCGAGGAGGTCGCGCGCGCGAGCCGCCGAATGAACCGGCGGGGGCAACGCCGTGTTCACCCACCGCTTGTTGCCTGGCGTGACGTGCGCGGCAAGTGGCGTCGCACGCCCGCGGTATACGCCGCGCACAATTGCCTCACGATCGATCGCGGCCGACACCGCCTGACGGAAGGTCGTGTCGCGGAACCACCGTTGTTTCCGCGCCAGAGCCGTCTGATCGGCCGCCACGTCGTTCATGTTGAAGAACAGGAACGTGTACTCGAGGCTCGGCCCGAGATCCTGTACGGCATAGCCGCGCGCCGCCTGTTCGCGCGCGAGCGCGCCGAAACTCTCCGCCCCGATGCGGTTCAGGACGTCGGCCTCGCCGGCCTGGAACCGCAGCACCTGCGCGTCTTCGCTCGCCACCGGCAGGAAGACCAGGCGATCCAGGTACGGGAGCCGCACTCCCGCGCTGTTCGCCTTCCAGTAGTAGGGATTGCGTTCGAGCACGACGCGTTGGCCACCGACGTGTTCGCGAAACCGGAACGGCCCGAGACCCGCAACCTCTGACGACGGCGCCGCGAGGGTCCATGCCTCCGCAAGACGCCCCTCCGTGTAGGCGCGTTCGAGCAGGTGCCGGGGCAGCATCGCGACACTGTCGAAGATGCGTTCAGCCACGGAGTACGGCGCCGCCAGCCCGAATTCCACCGTGTACTGATCGACCTTCCGGACCGCGATTGGCTGCCCGCCCACGAGCAACAGGTCGCGTTGCGGTGACGCGATCTTCTCATCCAGGTAGACACGGAACGAGAACAGGACATCGTCGGCATCGAAGGGGTGGCCGTCCGAGAACCGGATCCCGCGGCGTAGCGACAACGTGAGCCGTCGTCCGTCCGGCGAGACACTCCACGATCGGGCGAGCGCGGGCTCGACCTCGTGGGTTTCCCGGTTGATGTGAATCAAGTCACCAATCGTCCGCCGGATCACCTCACGCGAGGGCGCGTCCGCGGCGGTCACCGGGTTCAGCGTCCGTGGCTCCGCGCGTTGCGTAACCACCAACTCACCGCCGCGTTCTCCGACGGGACCGGGGACAACCAGCAACTCTTCCTGCCGCGTCGCATCGGTCTCCCTGCCGCTCGCGCGCAGCTCGACGCGAGCGTCGCCCAGACACCAGAGGAGTACAAGGAGCGAAAGCACACGAGGAGTCACGTCCTGATCCCCAGCACGATCAACTTGGGTACGACGGACGGAGTGCGAGCCTGTGGTGGATTGCGTCGGTGAGTGCGTAGTAGAGCAGAA
>WUUC01059587.1_pt1 | contig 24613 bp, 21 predicted proteins | sample 6278441 | NCBI WGS metagenome assembly WUUC01 (sample SAMN13675441, study PRJNA597444) | soil metagenome | isolation source: soil | place: USA: Washington | collected 2017-10 | reverse complement strand
TGTTCGACGGTCGAGTCCCAATGGGCGGACTCAACCAAAACTCACTTACACAGAATGCTTAGAACTCCCCTAAAATCGTTTTAGCGAGTTTATAGTTGGTTATACTCATCCACGATGAGCATAACCTCGGTAAGCATATCAGCTTGAAGAACAGTCATTGTAGTCTTTTTATTACTTCAACAACCTCATCCCAGTCCGGCCTTTCGGTCATGTGACTCCAGGATAGTCGAACTGCCCCTCGAATTTCATTTTCAGAGAGATTCATGGCTCTGAGCACATGACTCGGTTTATAACTCTGCGATGTACAAGCAGAACCATTTGATATTGCAATTAAATTCTTTAGCGATAACATTAATGCTTCTGAATCAATGCCGCGAAATGAGAGATTGATTACATGAGGTAGTGTGTAACTAGGGTCACCATTGATTATTGGCTTCAATGGCTCTAATGTTGACAGTAAAGTATTTCGGAATTCTCTGCAAATTCTAGCGCGTTTGTTCGAATCCCTTACTGCTAAATCCGCGGCCACTCCCAACCCGACTATTAGCGGTACTGGTAATGTCCCAGGGCGTAGACCATGCTCCTGCCCTCCTCCGTAAATCAAGGGCGTAATCGGTGGCCTTTGATATTTTCGGCGGCGGGTGACTAAGGCACCCACGCCTTTTGGAGCATAGATTTTATGGCCGCTTATGCTAATAAGATCTATCCGTATGTTCTTTAGGGCATTAATATCCTTCCCAAAGCCCTGTGCAGCATCGACATGAAAGAAAGCGGAGCTGTTTTCAAGAAGAGAAGCTATCTCTTGTATCGGTTGAAGCACTCCTGTTTCATTATTAACGTGCATGACAGATACTAAAAGGGTATCGTCACTTAAATACTTATTAAGGCTTTCAGGCTTAATCCTTCCATTGCTGTCTGACCCAATAAAATCAACCTTGAATCCGCGTGACAAAAGCACTTCAAGTGGCTCCAGGACAGACTTATGTTCAATTACAGTGCTGATTATATGCTTGCGTTTTGTCTCTTCACCGTAAGGCGCTAACCCTAATAGGGCAAGGTTGTTGCTCTCTGTAGCTCCGCTGGTAAAAATAATCTCATCCGGTTGAGCAAGTACAACCTTAGCTACTGACTCACGAGCACGTTGAACCGCCCGCTGGGCGCTTGACCCAAATGTGTGTGTGCGACTTCCCGCGTTACCAAACTCTTCACACAGGTACTTGGTAACAGCTACTTGCACTGCCGGTTCAATCGGAGTAGTGGCATTACAGTCCAGATAAACAGTCATGAGAGACTTCCTCCGGCCTCATGCTAGGATAATAATCAAAGACCAAGATAACGCACTTTGTCAAAAAATCAACTAAATTTGCTAAAATGTTGACAAAACCTTGGAATCAACGTATAAAACGCCTGATCTTTCCCATACTCGTCCTATTAGGTGTCCCATGAATACTGCCTTTGAATATGTTTTCCCCGCGATAAAGGGAATACAGGCTGGCCGAGAATACTATGTATCCATGTGCCCCCTCCGATTAATCCCCAAGATTTTCCTATTTAACGAGGAGGAGCTCGTGCCGGAGCTACGGGCACAACGTATGTTGAATAAAAGCCGTGTTCCAGAAATCGGCCGCTACATTCTTAACAATCTTGATAGTTATACGTTCTCAGCTATAACTGCTTCAGTAGACGCCGACGTAAGGTTTGAACCACTTGGCACGGACCCAGACAGCAAGCGTGTGGGGTTACTTCACATCCCTATGTCGGCACAGTTTATTATCAACGACGGTCAGCATAGGCGAGCGGCAATTGAAATGGCTATAAGGGAGAATCCCGCCCTCGCGGACGAGAGTATAGCAGTAGTTTTCTTTCTTGATATTGGATTGGAACGTTGTCAGCAAATGTTTGCTGATTTAAATAGGTATGCAATCCGACCTTCCAAGTCAATAGGGGTGCTTTACGACCACAGGGACAATAGAGCAAAACTTGCGAAGTTATTAGTAACTAAATCCAAAGCTTTCCACGATGTCGTTGAGATGGAACGTAGTACGCTGTCAACAGGTTCCAGAAAACTATTTACCTTAAGCGCCATCTATACAGCAACGTCTGCCTTACTCAATCAGCTTAATAAAAAGACATTCCAAGATAACGTTGAGATAGCTATTTCGTATTGGGATGAAGTTGCCAAATATTTTCCTGAGTGGCACCAAGTACAAAATCGGGAAATGGCTGCTGGTGAAGTTCGGCGCGATTTTATCCACTCGCACGGCATAGCACTACAAGCCCTGGGCCGGGTAGGCAACGTTCTACTGCGTGACAGTGCCTCTACGTGGCGTAGACAACTCAAATGCCTTAAAGGAATTGACTGGGCCCGATCAAATGTAAAGTTGTGGGAAGGAAGGGCCTTGGTCGGGGGGAAGGTGTCGAAAACGATGAACAACGTGGTCCTTACGACGAATGTTATTAAAAAGCAGTTAGTGATCCCACTTACGCCGGAGGAGCAAAGCGTCGAAGAGGCTTTCGTAGGAGTTGCATAATGTCGATTGAACACAGATCACCATTCGGTGATACAGGCCTAAAGAAGACTGTCTCATCGCTCACAAGTGAAATCCAGGAAATATACTTGTCAGATCATATCCCCTGGGTGGTAGGTTACAGTGGGGGAAAAGATTCAACTGCCGTCCTTCAGCTAGTATGGAAAGCTCTCGCCGCGCTGCCCCCTGACAAGCGTTTTAAAGACGTGCACGTAATAAGTACGGATACCCTAGTTGAAAATCCTATTGTCGCTGCCTGGGTGGCACAGTCGTTAGAAACAATCAAAATAAAGGCCCAAGAGCAAGGGCTACCCATATACCCTCACCGCCTCACGCCTGAAGTTTCTGACACCTTCTGGGTTAATCTGATTGGGCGAGGCTACCCGGCACCGCGCCCAAAGTTCCGGTGGTGTACGGAGCGTCTCAAGATAAAGCCAGCGAATTCATTCATCACCCGAATAGTGCGTGAGAATGGAGAAGCCATTGTCGTCCTAGGAACTCGTAAGGCCGAAAGCGCCGCCAGATCTCGCATTATTGAAAGGCATCAGGCCCAAAGCACTAGGGATAAGCTGAATTCTGCAGCACTATTACCAAATGCATTTTATTACACGCCGATCGATACATGGTCTAACGATGAAGTTTGGCAGTTCCTTATGCAAGTAGAGAACCCTTGGGGGTACGATAATAAAAATTTGATGGGGATGTATAAAGGGGCATCCCCCGACAATGACTGCCCGCTCGTTGTAGATACAACCACCCCGAGCTGCGGCGATAGCCGTTTTGGTTGTTGGGTCTGTACCTTGGTTTCGCAAGACCGCTCGATGAGCGCCATGATACAGAACGAAAAAGAAAATGAATGGATGGGGCCGCTTCTTGATCTCAGAAATGAGCTAGATGTAAGTAACGATCGTCACCTACGGGATTTCAGGCGTATGAGCGGCGCCGTTCAACTCCTAAATAACAACCGCACGGTGCCAGGCCCGTATAAGCAGAGTGCAAGGGAGAACTGGCTGAGGCGCATTCTCGAAGCGCAGGTGTGGGTACGTGAGAACGGACCGCCATCTGTCAAAGACATTGAACTAATAACCGAGGCTGAGCTGCACGAGATTAGGAGAATATGGGTAACTGAGAAACATGAGCTCGAAGATAGCCTTCCCCGCATCTACGAGGAGGTCACGTCCGAGCCGTTCCCCGGCCACCGTTTGGATGATAATTCTGTATTTGGTTTAGAGGAAGTGAAGTTACTCGAGAAGGTATGCGAAGGGGATATATTAAGGTTCGAACTAATACGTGAGCTGCTCGACGTGGAGCAAAAGTACAGCACCCAGGTTAGAAGAGCTGGGCTGTATGACCGACTCGAAAAAGCATTAAGGAAAAGTTTTTACGCCAACGAGGAAGACGCCGTCGACAGGGCACTTCGCCTAAAGCAAGCAATCGCTGACGCAGAACACGGCAAATATAACAAACTCGCTTTTGACTTTGAAAAAGTCGATGGCCCTACCGACCCGGCCTAAAGGGTAAACCTGTGATACTTGATGAACTCACGCTTCACAATTTCGGGATCTATAGCGGGCGACATTCTTTCCGCCTGACGCCCCCCTCAGCTGAAAAGCCCATCATCCTTATCGGGGGGTTAAATGGCGGGGGTAAAACCACCCTCCTTGATGCCATCCAACTAGCCCTTTACGGCAAGCGGGCCCGCTGCTCTGGCCGTGGGGGCTTGTCGTATGAGGAGTACCTGAGGAGGTCCATCAGCCGCAGAATCTCTAGCCTGGAGGGAGCTTCGGTAGCGCTTGAGTTCCGCTTCTGGACAAACGCGAAGGAGAATATTTATAGGGTCATCCGCTCCTGGTCTAACAAAGACAATGGCGTCGTAAAAGAGCACGTTCAGGTGATGGTTAATGGAAGGCTAGATAAGGTGACCACAGACATGTGGCCAGAACTGGTGGAAGAATTTATCCCGCTAGGCATCTCAACACTTTTTTTCTTCGACGGGGAAAAAATCGAAGGGTTCGCAGACTTAGAAAACTCCAAGAAGCTCCTTTCGAGTGCGATACACTCCCTCCTTGGAATCGATATAGTAGATAGGCTCTCGGTAGATTTGCTGAGCCTTGAAAGGCGAAAACGCGTGTCCCTCACCGAGAGTCCTGATCGACATTGCATCCAGGAGCTGGAGACAGAACTTGCTCGGCTCGAGCAATCAGTTGACGAGGGCGTTGCTCAATTGGGCGCCGCCCGTAACGAACTAGAGCGTGGGGAGAAGCGTGTTAGGGACTTGAATAATCTTTATAGGTTAAAAGGAGGAGAATTATATGACAACCGTGAATCGCTAGACTGTGAGAAGCGTAATATCAACGGACGACTGCAGGCTGTAGAGCTTGAACTTAGGGAAGTCGCCTCCGGGCCGGCGCCGCTATTGCTCGTAGAAGAATTAATCAGCTGCGTCGAAACGCAGGCCGGGGATGAGGAGGCAGCTGTAGAAACGGCCCGTATCCAACATCTACTGTCAGAGCGCGATGACAGGCTACTCGAAGTGGCGCGTAACCAAAAAATCCCGAGTGAGGCCGTGTCGGTCCTAGAGTGTTTTCTGAATGAGGATAGGGAATCACGGGCCTCGACCGTACAGACTGAATGCTACCTCCACCTGAGTGAGGAATGCACAAAAAGTATAGGCGAGTTGATCGAATCAGTTTTCCCGGAATTAAAAAATAAGATTAGAGAACTCTTACAGAAGAGGGAAGAGCTCATTACCACGATGATGGATGTTGAAAGAAAAATAGGAGCCATCCCGGAAAAGGATATTGTTACCAAAATAATCCAAGAGCGCGCGGAAGCGTTAAAGAACTTGGAGGAAAATAAGCGGCGCTATGAAGGCGTAGCCGCTGAGCTCGAAAGAATTAGAAGTCAACAGGAACTTAAAGGTGAAGCCCTCAAACACATCATCGAGAGAAATGTCGAAGCAGATTTTGAAAACGAAGACATTATCCGCACAATCCGGCAGGCGGGGATGGTCCGCAATGTCTTGGCGAATTTCCGCTCTGCCGTAATAAGGCAACATATAGACAGGATTTCGGAGCTGGTCATGGACAGTCTTAAACAGCTCCTTCGCAAGGAGTCGTTAATTTCTGATATCAGAATTGACCCGAATGAGTTTTACTTAGAGTTGCGGCAGGTTAGCGGAGAGGTGTTATACCCGGACAGATTGTCAGCCGGCGAGCGTCAACTCCTAGCCGTCTCATTATTGTGGGGCCTTGCCCGAGCGTCCGACCGCCCCCTCCCGACTATTATTGACACCCCGCTCGGACGATTGGACGCGTCTCACCGGGCGAAGCTGATTGACCGTTACTTCCCCTATGCCAGTCACCAAATATTGCTGCTCTCGACAGATGAGGAGATTAATGAGGCGCATTACAAAAGACTAGAACCTTGGATTGGGCACACCTACCATCTCGCTTTTAACGATTCACTAGGTGTTACACGGCCCGAGGCCGGTTACTTTTGGTGAGGAGGCTGGGGTGGCAATCGAACACATACGAGTATCGAATAGGGCCAAAGAGCAGCTTGTTAGGCTAAAGAGGCGTACGGGAATTCAGAATTGGAACGTGTTGTGCCGCTGGGCATTTTGCGTTTCATTGGCGGAGCCAAGCGTCCCGCCGCCAGCGAGGATTGTCACAGATAGCTCAGTGGAAATGACCTGGAGGGTTTTCGGTGGCATTTATCATGAACTTTACCTGGCACTACTTAAAGAAAGGTGTAAGAGGGATGGTTTTGGCATCAGTAGTGACGTGCTAGCAAATCAATTCAAGTTACACCTCCACAGAGGCATATCTTATCTTGCCGCGGATAAAGATCTAAAGGCGCAGGAATCTGTCTCGGTTCTGTTAAAACTCATAGGGCTCAGGCTGGCCCGTGTTGATAAGGTTAATGAACATAGCGCGGTATAAAACAGCAATTAGCCGGAAGGAAATCTCCCGCCCGGTTCGCCTGGCCCTCGAGGATGGATTCATCGCTCAAGGTTCGTCGGTGTTAGATTACGGATGCGGCAAGGGCGACGATGTTCGGCACCTGAAGGAGCGCGGTATCACTTGTAACGGTTGGGACCCGGTTCACTTCGCGGGCGGGATACGGGAGCCGTCGGACGTTGTAAATTTGGGGTACATCGTTAACGTAATAGAAAATCCGGAAGAGCGCGTAGACGTTCTGAGGTCGGCATGGACGCTGACGAAGAAGATCCTGATTGTCTCCGCGCGCTTAAAGGCCGAGGTCCGTGAAATTGAGGCTGAATCGTTTGAAGATGGTTTACTGACGCGTCGGGCGACTTTCCAAAAGTTCTTCGAGCACCACGAGCTGAGGGAGTGGATCGATACTTCTTTAAGTAAAAAAAGTGTGCCGGCGGCTCCGGGTGTCTTCTACGTATTTCGCGAACAGGAGAACCAACAGGCTTATCTTGCGGCGAAATATAGGAGAAGATCTGCGGCGCCGCGCCAGCGAATAAGCGACGTACTGTTCGAAAGGCACAAAGAATGGTTCGAGCATTTGATGAACTTTTTGACCGATCGAGGGAGGTTGCCTGAGCCTTATGAGTTAGAAGTCGCTCCCCTTCTTATTAAGGAGGTTGGAAGCCTGCGGAAGGCTTTTGGAATCATCCGCCGCGTAACCAACTCTGTCCAATGGGACCGAATCTGCCGTGAGCGCGCTCAGGATCTACTCTTATATCTAGCTCTATCTAGATTCGGGGGGCGCCCCAAATTTTCTCAGTTGCCTGATGACCTTCAGCTGGACGTCAAAGCATTCTATTCAACATATAATCGCGCGTGTGCACTTGCCGACGAACTTCTGTTTTCAGCGGGAAACATGAGGTTAATTGACGAAGCGTGTCATCAATCACCAGTTGGGAAACTAACCCAGAGCGCCCTGTACGTACATGTAAGCGCACTGCCACTTCTGTCGCCTGTCCTAAGAGTCTACGAAGGCTGCGCGCGGAGTTACGTAGGCGCCGTGGATGGGGCCAACATCATTAAGTTGTTACGGGGAAATAAGGGGCCTCAGGTCTCGTATCTGGCGTATCCAGACTTCGACGTAGACCCTCATCCCGCCCTATATGCTTCGCTAGTAGTACCGTTGCAGACCTTTAGAAGTAAGTATCGAGAATACAAGGAGGCAGATAATCCGCCGATCCTCCATCGGAAGGAAGAGTTCATTTCGGCTGATCACCCCCTTCACTCCAAGTTTGCTAAACTTAGCAAGCAAGAAGATTCTTTTAAGTTGTATGAAACGCCCGAAATAATCGGCACCCGCGAAGGTTGGTTGAAGGTGTTAGAGGAACGCGGGGTGTATTTGTCTGGGCACCGCGTGTTACGTAAACCCCGCGAAACGGAGTGAAACAATCATTCCTCGCTTGTCAAGGCTGAGTCCATCGCGAGCGTAAAAATGGGAAGAGGTTCGGTCAACACACCGAACCCTTTTTCTATCATCACCTCTACAATCGTAGCCCCATTAACAAGCGTGACCGGTACGGCTCCCGCCACGAAGGAATTCCTCTTAGCGTCGGCGCTAAAATTAGACGTTGTAAAAAAAATGCCCTGCACAAATCGGCCCTGAATGTCTCCTCTGAATTGATTTATCTCCGGCCTTCCGACCGTCTTATTTTTCCACCGTTTGCACTGGAAAGCTACGCTGAAGTATGTAAACCCTACTTTAAGTCTTCCGTGCCCATCGATACCTCCATCCTTATTGAATTTGGTTATAGCGGTTTCACGGAAACCGTATGCGGTTAGAAGATTTCTACAAAACAACTCGAAAGTGCTGGGGTCGAGTAATTTGATTGTATCTAAAACTCTCTTCTTGAATTCTTGCACATACTGAGTGTGTAGATGAGTTAAGTTGTCTAAAGTATTCCTTTCGTTTGTTAAAACATCGGTTGCTTGCGGTGCTGATCGGTAATCGCTTAAGAGACAAAATTTTCCGTTGTCAAGCAGCCTAAAATACTTTTTGTAAGGGTGATGACGCAAATCAATCCCTTCGCAATGCCTGCGAATTTGTTGGCTAACAATTGTAATTGGTTGGTCTGTTCTGAAAGTGTAAAGGTTGGCCTCCAAAATCGCCTGGTAAGCCTCCTTAGCCGTCATCGGTCCCCCAGCGGCTGACATCACAGTTTTTATGGCGTCGACAATGGTCTTTTGAGGCATAGGCAAATGTTAAGGTCCAAAAATCGGTTAGGCGGACTTCACTATTAAACACTTCCGCAGCTATAGTCTATCCTTTAACAGCTCGACCAACTCGTCTATCCTCTGGTCGCCAATCCCCGTTACCGATCCTTTGAGTAAATTCTCCTGCTTATCGAGTGCGGTGTCTAAGCCCGCTTGTTTAACTACCAGCCAATCGACATACGGATGACTATGCGTAGATGACTTAACGTCAGCGTAAACGCGCCCGCTCGGATCAAGCTTATTGCTACACGGAAGGTTTTTGACTGAGCTATTATAGCTCTTGGGGAGGGGAGCGTAATTACGGAGAGTGTATCCCTCCTCAAAGCCTGGTTGGTTTTCCTTTAAATTTTTCTCCGGTATTAAGTGGTCTACCTGCCACTCATCACCCTTGCTCCCAAATTTCAAAGGCTTAAAGGTGGCCCCCCTCGAAGTCCTCAACGGCAGTAAGCAGCCGTTAAAAACACGTCTGGCTTTTTTGCTATCGCCTATAGACGATAGATTCGTTCTAAGCCAGTCAAGGTCAGGAGGAGCGGAGAGCTTTTGTGGGATTGCAGTCATTGATATCTTTTCTGAAACGTCGCTGAGTGCAGTGTAGTTATCCTTCGCTACATCTTCAGCGTACGGCCGGATGAGCCTCCCCACCGTGCCTCCTATGACCGCCCTGTAAACTGCACACAAAAGTGTATGGAGCTCGGGATCTTCAGCCGCGCCGCCCGTGAAGAAATCGGGTTCCTGACCTGAGGTGATGAACCGTTTATAGTAAAACAACAGCACCATCGCGTACGGCCCGTAACCCGACTCCGCAATTTCGCGCAGATAAGCATTTTTTTTCCGGGCTTCTTCCATATTCTCAATGAACTCTAGGAATTGATCTACGTCACCTTTCCCTAGATCACTCCATTTCGGAAATATATGGGACGGCTCCAGCCCGTCCTTCTTCTGCAAGCATCTAAGGACGATTGTGGCCGCGGGCAGAAGGCTTTGCTTAGTTGAACCTGAAACGGTAAACGTTTCCGTAATGTCATTTTCAGCTTCGACAATGTCTGTCGAAGCCCACGCCGGTCTTGATCTGGACGCTTGGTCGATGACGTGGGCGCGAATTAGATCAACGGGGCCGAGCTCAACCCGAACAGTGTTCAGGCCGATAAACGTGTTGACCATCTCAAGGGCGCTCTGGAACCCGTAGTACTTATCAATGGCTATTTGCTTCTGCAGAAAACAATTCTTTAACTGCTCGGCGGATTCAATCGCCGTGCCGGGTTCTAATTTTCTGTCTAAAAATTCCCCCAAACTTTTAAATAAGGCTTGATACTGTTGTCTGATCGCAGCTCGCGTGTGGGTATCCAGGAGATGATGATTGTGGCTAAAGACTGGCTGATTACCCGCGACTTTGGCCTTCAGGGCCCCGAAATGTACTGCAGCCAACGAATTGGAAGGAGTGGGACTTAGAACGCGGTCGTACAAATTCTGGAGTAATGCGGTGCCCGTGGCGAAACGCTGCAGCCCGTCAATTAGTTCTCCTGCTCTTTTGTCAAACATCGCTAGCATAACCGTTCCGAACATAATGGAGTCGGAATTTAATAGCTCCGACACCTTCTCCACGCTCCATGAGATTCCGCGTTGGAAAGTTGGTATTATAAAAGTATCCTCTACCAGGTCTGCTACAGCCTGGGGTAAAGAGGTCTTAGTTGAAGCAGGGTCTAAAACGAGTGCCAAATTACACATGTACTCGTAGAATGCGGGTGTTGGTGCCGAGCGGTTGATTGACATGTGGACTGAACTCCTCTCTTAAGACTGGTAAACTTTATCCTTTACTAACTGCGGGGCTGACTGCTAACGCGTAACTTAACTTACGCAATGTTTTCGGAGAACCAGAGTCCTTCCAGAGTTGAAATTACAGATTTTGAGAAGATTCTCGGGGTCATCCCGATGAAGGTGCGTGGAATCAACTGAGATCCATTTACACCTTCGTTCGCATATCCTCGCGCCTCAGCGTGAAGACATTTCAATTTATTACAGAGCGTGATGTATCCCCTGTTGTCTAACTCGGAGAGCTCGTGTGGCTGGGTCTTGCTAAGAATTCGAAGAAGCCTAGGAAGGTCTTCGGCTTCCATGCGGGACCAGTAGTTATTAAAGAAATCATTCTTTTCGCGTATTTCGGCCTGTAGAAGATTCCAACCGTCCGGAGTAAAAGTGCAAAGGAGGGCGGCAGATTTTATACTACAAGCATAGTATGCGAGGCTCCTGTAAGCCGTCCTTCTAGAGAGGACTGTCCAGCACACGGCGTTTGAAAACAGACTCTCCATCTCGTCAATTAAGAACAGTAAGCCGGAACAATCTAAGAGTTCTGTGCAGAATTTTGTCCAAAATCGCAGGAGGTTGTAAGCGTTCGACCTGGCGCGGACGTATGCTCCGCAACCGACCAACGGGGCACCCGACAGATATTCAATAAGCTTCGTACTTCTGAACTGCTGAGGGGTCTGTCGCAAGATAAATAATGAGTTTGTAGCCACTTCATTTATTCCGGCGTCCCTGCCCATCAGCCCCCTGAAATACAGTTCGATGGTCGTGGTGTTGGCATCTTCATCGGCGAATGAACCCAGCCACTCCAAGACGCTGCCGAAAGGGGGCGGGGCGCTGAGTGAGACCAGTACAGTCGAGATATGCCGTTGAGGATGACTCAGGGAGCCCAGCCCCGTGTCCAGGCCGAGCTGAGCGACCGCATAGCGTTGGCCGAAAGCATAATTCTTGGCCAGTTGCAGGAAATGTGTCTTCCCAGACCCATACGGACCTAAGACGACTCCTAGGGATCTACCGTTCGCGCTCGCGTCATCAAGGAGGGAGCGAAGGTAAGATTTATGGCGATCTACATCGACCGTCAGATCTTCTACCCTCTCCAATGGACTAAGACCCGATTTAAGGCGGAGAATTGCCCTTAGTGCGCCCTTCTCGTTACTCATGCAAATGCCCTCCGCGTTTTTGGGCTTGGTATCGACTTTCGAGCGCTGCGGTCACTTCAACGCAGAAATCTCTCACTCTAGAGTTGCAATAGGGCTTTGCGCGCCCAATATCTTTAACTAAAGCCAGTACTTCTGTATCGGGAAGGGAATTCTTTGCCTCCCAGCCCCGGGCCACTCCGTGGATGTCCCTAATCCGTCTCGCCAACTCATTTAATTCGCACTGGGTTAAAGGGGCGGTGTCCAAGTCGACGACAGTCGAGGTGTAGTCGATTAGATCGGGATGTGTAATAACAGGGGCCTGTACTCTACTTGCTAAGGCCTCGACCTCTATGAAACCCTTTTGGGATTCGAATTGCCCGGGGGGGGCGGCCGCGTAGAGACAAGTGTTCTTCATGCCATTCTCGCCATCGACGTTATCTATGAGCTCACGTAAGATGGTGTATGATTTGCGCCTGCGGTTGGTACTCTCCTCCATTATCCGCTCGAGTTCGTCGATAACTATTAGTGTGCCCTTATACCCGAAACCGACGACGAGAGAGCTCAAGCTTTTCAAATGATCTTTACCGGTGACCTTGGAAATAGGCTTCAGAAATCCCTTGAGGACGGCGTTGGGATCCCCTCTCAGCCAGCACTCGATTAATGCAGCTTTATCCCGATCTTCCTCTATTAGAGCGTCGAAATAAGTACGAATCGCAGTGGCAAATTCCCCGTAGATGCGCCTTCCTTGAAGCACGGTGTTGATTCGTGCGTTGACCTCATTCTTGGCTGTCGCTGGTACGTCGGCTCCGCGCCCGAGCCCCATAGATTCCCTGATTTTTTTGTAGTGGTGTTTTAGTACCCCGATGAAGCTCTGCGGTTGGGCGGCGAGGGTCGGGCCAGCCCCAGCGGAATGCGGGGCGTACATCTTATCGACGACTTGTGCAAACACTTGGTGAAACTCGTGGAGCATTACTTGGTCCGAGAGTTCAACGTAAACGGCCAGCCACCCCCGGCTTAGAGCGGAGTGAAACAGTCGGGCCGCGAAATTGGTTTTACCGACACCATAATTCCCTCTAAGGAAACGGACCATTGAGTCGCCAGTAGTCTCGACATCATCAAATACTTGCTCCGCACCTTTGACCCATTGATCCCTGCCGACGCTGAAATAGCTGGCTCCGAAGATGACATTTCTACCCTGTTTGAGTCGGCCGATTAGCTGTAAAGCTGTCTCTTGGCTTATGTTCGACAGGTCCATAAACATGTCCTCTACTTATTCGTGGGCGGCGAAAATAACATGCCCTACAAACAAACATCTTCCAGTCGCTGGTAAGTACATAAAAAGTCCGTTTTCCGCTACTGAGGTAGGCTCCAGGATTAAATTATTCCCCTTCCATTTAGGCGACGTCTCCGAGTTAAATAAGCGGAATAAATCCGCCCTAAATTTATGCTGCGAGTATGGTTTGAAAAGCTTCTGGGTCGGGTTTTTGAGGAAGGCCTTACTCTGATTGGAGAACGCTAGCTCTGCGAGTAAAGTGAAGATGGAGACGCGTTTCTTTAACCCAGAACCCTCCAACGCAAACTGTTTGAGCAGGCAGGAGTCATACGCCTCGTGAAGATGCTCGAGGAACATCTTTTCATCGAATGCCTCTTTTTTGAATTGAGCTAACTGCTCCGTTAACTGTTTGAATACATCCTTCAGAGGGAATAAGGGTATCTTCGAATCGTTTATAAGCGCGGAATGGCTCTCGGCGTTGATCCCTAAGTACACTACCCCGTTCACAATGTAATCTGGGAATGCGCCGGACAGGCGGTACTCGTTCGCTTCACAAAAGTGCTTCAGCGTAAGGGGTAGATCGTCAAATGCACTCCTGATGGCTGCCTGTCCTGCATTACTTATAGTGTCAAGATGCCCCGAAGAGAGAAGCTCAGTGGCGTAATGCTTAAATTTATGAATATGGCTTAATAACTCTGCCGAAGGCTCGTTAGAAATCAACAAGTCCTTTAGCCTTTTGGCGTCAGTAATAATACTGCCCAATAGGGCGGCAGCTTGCTTGCGTGTTTGCTGCACATCTACCGCGCGCTCTCCAGCTACTCTTTCTTCGACCAATGCTTCAGGACCTGGTGAGTGCTCCACTAAAATATTCTCCTTTGGTGAAACCCGTGGGTGATGGAAGAAAAGGCCTCTTTTGACAGCCCTTCCAAGGGAATGTGAAAGGCAAATCCTTCAACGCTTCTAATTCCTAAAATCTGCGTTGTCCCGGATTTAGCCGCCGAGTCGATGTAAAATGACTCGGGCGACATCTCGATGGCGGATGACAGGTACTTGTATTTCAAGCCGTAAAGTCGTCTTCGCGCTTCACCACTACACATTTTAGCGAGCCGGTTAGCCGTATATGCCTTTCGGAGAAGCTTGGCCCCGGCCTGGCGTCGGTTAACATCAAGGTAGTGGCTGAAAGTTGCTGCTCGCATGTTACCCTCCTGAGGAAGGAGATAACAATTACGATGCCAGGCCAAATTGTAAGTGTAAACCTCACTAACTAAAGGATTTAGTTAGAAAGAATGCGAGATCTTGAAATCGGTTTCGTCTAAGATATAGATGAACATCTAGGAGCCACTTGACGTTTTCACGGCGGCCTCAAGATCGGAGCGTAACTTGCTATCAATGGCGACTAAGAATTCTCTATCAAGCCGGCTGCCACCCGAAAATTTTATCCGGCCAGACCACTCACCTTTTGGAATAAGGTAGACTTCATCAAAAAGCTCGCTAACCTCTAATAGGTATCCATCGACCCACGCAAGTGTACAAGCCGCTATGCTGGCTATTCGGCCCGGAATGAATCCCATCCTGGGGCCCATGAGCTCTGCGCCTCTAATGAAGTAGAGTAGCTTAAGGTTAGAACTGTTTATTTGGGTGAGTTTCCGTTCGTATAAACAGCCCGCGGCTTTGAAAAAATTGCCGTCAATCCACCGTGAAACTGCGCCAGGGTTTTTAAAGAGGTCTGCAAAAGCCTCACCGGCCCGCTCCAGCGCAGAGGTCGGCTTATACCTGTTATCCTCTTCATTACCCGAGGATTGGTCAGTAGGCTCCTCGTAAGACTTTATACGTTCCAGAATTCCTAAGTCAACGCAGAATTCGAGTCTTGGCTCCCTTTGTTGTTTCTCAACAGGTGCTTTAGCAATGCGTTGATTAAGATCTAGAATCCCTTTAAATCGGGAGATTTCATCCAACCGGGTGTTTTCTTCAAGCTGCGAAACCAACCCCGCCAGGGCTCCCCGCAGTGCTTCTTTCGGTTGAAAACAGGACCGTAAATAATCCAGCATTCCTACGAAGACTACGTCCTCGCTGAGCAGCGAATAAAGGTAAAGGAGCCGCAACGCCGGATCGTCATATATTAAAAGGGGATTATGTTCTGCAGTGTACGGCATATCGCACCCGAACTTCGCCGTCAGGATAAGTCTAATTAGGTTCCCGAATTCGGTGAGGGAGTATCCCTTTGTGATAAAGCCGATGTCCTTGGCCAATTCGAGAGGCGCGTCACTATCTTCCCGCACCAGCATGCCGATGTCCGACCGCATAGATTGCTGGTAAAACCAAAGTTCGTTTAATGTGTAGACGTCCCTGGTGGTGGACAAGGTGGCACCGCCGACATCTTCCCGAGAGGATCGCAGAAGTTCTGCAGGTGCACTCTCGAAAAAGAAATCAGTTGAGACCCCTTGACGATGCCTTGTGGCCTTCCGGTGAGTCCTTCTTACGATTCTCCTATCCATCTCTGACCAGGCCCTCGGTATAATTAGCTCTTCAAACGAACGGAACTCCTGGCTGTCACGATAAATCATGGTGTCGAACAGCATCCTATCCAATCTTCTGCGAACTGAGGCCGCTGAATCTAGTTGAGAGTCCGCCACCAGCACCACGCAATTTACGTAGCCTAGTCGGGAACGATGCATATTCAAATAGCTTATAAAATTCACGACACTTCACCGCCATGCACACGTGTCCGGGGGCGAATATCGGCGATAAATGCCCTCCTAACATTCCCCTTTGAAGATATGCGGCTGCTCGTAACTAGACACTGGCCGGTGTCCAGGGAACGGAGGAGTCTCGAGTAGTCGAGGCTCTGATCCCCTAAGCGGAATTCCTCCGGAAAGATGCATATTTTATTCCTCTCTGTATTCTCAATGTCTTCGTGGGTTAGGAGGCTGTGTATGAAATACGTGTCGACCTGAGTTTTGACCTTAGCGCTAATCGCACTGACCGTAGGCCGCTGCGTCGCGAGTATAAGGGACAAACCAAAATTGCGCCCTTGCAGGCAAAAATCTTCCAGAGCTTGTCGCGCCTCACCCCCATCATCACCTAGTAGTTCCTGGGCCTCGTCAATCGCTAGGATAGTCTTGGGCACGAGTCTTGATAGCTCGTCGTCAAGTTGCTTATATTCGGTCTCCGGCATGATCTGTACGTCCAGCCTCTGACGGATCTGCGAGGCGGCTTCACGCTCCTTAAGGAGCCGCCTGATTACGACCCGAGATATGACTTTACGCAGGTCATGCCCGATCCGCTGCGGCAGCATTAGGATGCTCAAGCTGCCAGGCCTAACCAGCTCCCTTAATGAGGTACCTTCACTTTGGAAGACTGCCTGCCGAGACCAGCTATCCAAGGTTCTCATCAACGCGCGCCCCACCTCAGTGTGGTGATAGTCCGAACGTCCGTGTTGTATGTAATTGATAAGGTCGACGATTTCAAAATCCTGATTCGGCGAGTATACATTCCCCTCACTATCAGTCCACCCGAGAGCAGTAACCATATCAAGCGTCTCGGCCAATAACATGCCCTGAGGGTCGCGCACTAAATTGACTCCAACTATATCAGCCCAATCCTGGGGGTCAAGGTCGGACGTGCGTAGGGAAAAATCCTTGATGTTGGGGTAGTCAAAATTACGTTTGAAGCCCCTCGGTAGCCACAACTCCACGTTCGAATCTTCGGCCTTACAGCCCCAGCCGTCGAGTAATTTAAATTGCTGCTTTATCTTTTCCGTCCCGTCTTCGGTCACAGGAATCTCGAACGGCCAGAAGTTCATCATCGGGTCCAGGAGGAGAACGCCAGGCCTGGTGGTTAACTTAGACAGGCTCGTCTCGTTCGACTTGGTGGCGAGGCCCTCCAAAAGTACGCCCAGCGTATAACTCTTTCCGCTACCCCGCTTTCCGAGGATCAAGGCTACGAATTCGCGTCCGGCGTTGAAGTAGACTTTTCTGAGGGCGCCACGCTCGGCCAAGCGCCCGACATAAATCATATTTGAAATTCCGGCCGGCCCGCCGGGGCCGACTTCCACGTCGTATTCGTACGGCGGGGTGACAATAAATTGGCGTGCCATGGTTTATTCCTTTAAGCGTTTATACCCTGACGCAAAAGCTCGTCTTTGGTTATGAGGCGCACCCCCTGCATGCACGCGTAGGCCGAAACCCGGTTCAGGCGCTCTAATATCTCGCGGGGTTTCGCGTCCCGCGGGTCGATGGTTACGTACTGGCAGAAGCTTTGGAACGCCGATTCTGTAAAGGGGTAGGTAGAGGCATCGTAACCTGGTGTTTTGTCCAATCCTTCCCGGGCGACCAACTCTTCGCGTCGGGCGGGGTCCACCCACTCACCCAATAGATCTTTTAAAAACTCCTCGGCCGTTTCCGGCTCGTACTGGGAGAGTCGAAGATAATTGTCCTGCTTAAACCTGGAAATGATTTCGGGCCGCAACAGAATGCTTGGGAGTACCTCCATCCGGACGGCGCCGATGGTCGAGACCAAGCCGAGCTCGCGGATGTCTAACACGGCGCGGAAGGTTTCAACCCAGGAATTCTCGAAGTCCCGGTTGGTGATATTGGTCAGTGTCTCCATCTGGTCGACTAAGTAAAGCAGCTGTTTGCCGAGCTCTACCTTCACAACCCACGCCAAGCATTTAAGTACAGAGGCGTATTCTATGCTTGAATCGAGTTGCTCCTTGGACACGTTTGCCAGCGGCTTATCCCCTTTGTCTAACAACCGCCCAGTCAAGAACTTCCACGCCGTCATTGCAAGCTGGTCGTTTTGGTCGCCGACACGCTCCATGGCGTTCGCCACGTCAATCACGGCGGAAAGCTGTGTGAATGGAATGGCGGCCGAGCCGGGGGTCTGTAGCTTTTGCCGATAGTTGGCTGCCAGTTTACGAACCTCGGCGAAACCAATGTTGTTGATGAGGTCATAATGCAGATCCTCAAACCCGGACTTTGTCGTAAGGTCTCGGCATGTGACGCTAACTGGGAAAAAGCTTAGTTGGTCCCGGTCAATGACGTGGTGCATATACTCAAGTCTCTGGGTCTTACCGATGCCGAAGTCCCCCCACCAGACGAGACGTACAGGCTCGGCCAAAACCATCGAGAGTTTAAGACGCTCTTCGATTTGGTCACGCCACTGGGCCTTGCCAAATAGGAACGCGTGATCACGCTCCGGGATGATGGTGAAATTCTCTTTACCCGGCTTAAGGCAAAACCAGTCACTTATCGACGCTATTTTAGACATGTAAACTCCTTTATTGTATTTACCTCTCGTTTTGAAAAACCTGAAAAGGCCTCGCTAAATTTCTAAGATGCGCCCTTAATTCGAAAATAGAAGCCCATTCAGGCGTCCGAAACTTGGCCCCGATGTAGACCCCGACTTCCAGATTCTTTTCGCTCCCGGCGACTGTGGGGTTATGGGAGCCTATGAGGGCAACCAGGTCACGCCGCTGGGATTCAAAGACGTAGACCTTGGCGTGTAAATTCTCGTAAACGTAGGTTGAGACAGGTGCCAGCCCTGTGAGGGTGTTTTGGAAGGACAGGGCGGCTTCAACACTCTTTACCACAATTTCAAAACTCACTCTAGACCTTAGAAACTTACCGCCGAGCCGTTTAAGGAAGTTCTCATCATAGTAGGGAGCTGTAAAGAACAGCCGCCCAGCGTCGAACTGAGAGCAGTAATTGAGGAACTGTGGCAGCAGCGAGGTATCCCCGATTTTAATCTCTTGCGACCTTAAAAGGTCCGCTCTAGATGCGAAGCTGGTAAGCACTACTATCTCTCCTCGGCTTTAGGGCGGTTGGCCGATATCTGCTTCCGAACGTTCTTCGGATCCACCTTCGAGAACATTCGTTTTAGGTCTTCATCCTTAAGCTGTTTCTTTTCCTTAAATCTGTAGAAGGCCTCATAGCCGAGAGTACGCAGCTCCTCCCCTATCTCCCCGTATGACTCATAGCTGCTGGCATCACCCGAGTAGATAGCGCTGAAGTGGCTCAAGCAAAGCTGGACCATCTTCGACCTGAAATCTTCATTGGTATTAACCAACTCTATTACGGAGCGGTCTTCTACAATCTTCCGCAGCGAAACCTCCCGCTCAAGTAAGTGCCACGTCCATAGCACTTGGTTAAGTTCGCGGTGGTTCCCGGGCCAATCGTAATGATCTTGGCACCACTTCACGTCCGGATCGGACACGTCTGCTTCTTGCAGCTTGTACTTAGCGCAGAGCGCCTTGTTCATTCTCCTAATGATTGTCGGGAGCTGATCCATCTGTTCTCTCAGGGGCGGAAGGAAGAGCGAAGCCCACCTGAGCCTGTCGTACAGGTCAGCCCTAAAACTTCCCTCATCCACTAACCGTTGAAGATTCTGGTTAGTGGCAGATAGCACGCGCGCCTCAGTTTCAAACTCTTTTGAGTCAAAAGACGTGCCCAATCTTCTGAACGTTCTGGTCTCCAGCACTTCAAGCAATTTGGCTTGGATCTTAGCCGGGGCGTCGCCGATCTCGTCGAGGAAAACGTCGGTCCATGTGTCGCACTCGAAGAGCCCGATTATTTTGGACACCGAGCCGGTGTAGGCCCCTTTGTCTGCACCGAAAAGGTTTGCCTCCGCGAGGTCTTCCGGCACAGCCGTCAATGTCAATTTCCGGAAGCCGGCTTGCCTAGCTAGTGCGTACACGTCGCTGTCGTCATCCGGCTTTTGCTCGGTCCCTTTTGACCAGATTAACCACTGGAAGTGTGCTGCTATAACGTGCGCTGTATACCCTTTCCCGACGCCCCGCTCGCCTAGTAACAGTATTGACGGCACCATTCTTCTGTTCTTATGGGCGATATTCAGGTGGTAAATATCTCTTCTTAACTTTTTAATGCTCTCAGAACTTCCCGGAAGGAAGTGTTGTAAGAAGGAGTCACCATCAATTTTAGGATTGATTTTGCTCATAATCTTGACCATTTGTTTGGCAAGCGTAATGCCTCAAACTCCTGAAAACGTAAGTTGATGAGTGGTAAAGGTTTAAGTAAAAGAAGCTGTGACCCAGTCAAGTTGCTTCTATTTTACGGTAGATTGAGTTCGTGAAAATAGCCGAACTAATGTTCGAGCCTGGCAGGATAAATCCTACAAAGAATAGTAGCAAGACAATAAATTTGTAGAGGGTGTCGGAGGTGGAAAAGCGAAGGGCCCCGTTAAGGGGCCCTTTGTAGCTGGAGGAACCTTACGTCTTAAGCCAGCCGTAAGGGAGTATCTGCTGTCTTAACCCGCCTCGGGTCGTAAGTTCATACATCTCGTCCCCCCTTATCTCTTCGCCGTCCCATCCGTCAGGCCAAGTATTAGCTTCAATAAGCTCCTCGATCCTAGCCCGCTCCTCGGCATTAATCAAAGACAGCTCGGGCCTCTTTTGCCTTACAGCCTCCTGGTTGATCTCTTCCTGTATCTTAAGTACCTCGGACAGCCCGTATCGGCGGGCTTCAAAAATTAACGGGCCTAAGCGGTTCTGTTTCGCCGACAATGACCCATCTTTTTTCAGCTCGCCGACCTTACGTAACCTATACTTTGGTTCTTTTAACTCCCTATACAAGGGACGTAGACGCAGAAGTGGGGAAAGATATTGCCAGCGCGGTAGCCGCAGAATGATATTGAGTGAGCGATCTTCTTCTATAAGGTTACAACCGACGCAACCGGTACGGGCATTAATCTCTTGAGCCTCATCACCTCCATAGGCTTCAGCAATATCTATAGTAGGAAATCCCAAGTCCGGCGCATAAAACATTAACCAATCCCAAACATGACAAACGCGCCAGTGGAGAAGGGGGGCAAGAGTATCAGCTACTTGTTCCGGAGTTGATTGCTGAAACCACCCCTGTCCGCACTCGCCGCCATCTTTGGAGCAGGACATCGCGATTCGCTGATCGCGGGCTGCTGACTCACCTAGCCGCAGGCCAGTTAGGAGGAGAAATTTGTCTCCCGCTATCTCACGCTGTTTTTCTAACCCAGCAACCATGGGCTTTAATTTCAATTTATCCGTACACCAGCGAAATGTGTTAGATGGTGGCGGAACTCCACGCCCAAACATGTAGACAAAAAAGCGATGGTCAAGCTTAGGCATCACAACATTAGTTCTCACCCCATTTTTCTCTAACTCTTTTAGTACAGACATCGCGCTAATCTGTAGGGGCGGTAATTCCATACGCGTATCAGCGTATATTACTGATAGAGATTTAGGTGAGGGAACTCGACCTGTCTTAATCAAGTGCCAAACTAAAGTCACCGCTGCAGTAGAGTCCTTACCTCCTGAATAAGCGATGCTCCAATTCGAATAACGATTGCCGTACTCGGATAAGGATTGAGCAGTTAAACTAATTGCCTCATCCATTGTTATGCGTTGATCTTCGAAAAGACTACGAGATTTTTGCATTGTGGTATATTTTGAGATCTGGTCTCCCCTATTCAACGACTCAACCTACCAAACTAATAGTGTTCTGTAAAGAATTGATGGCTACATGCGGTAGTCGAAAGCAATTATTGTCAGGGGCGGCCACAGTATTTCAGATGGTCAGCTATCTTCTTTAAAGACGCTTTGACTCCAGGGATTTTAGTGGAATCTGCAAATACTAATTCTGCATTTCGAAATTTTGGGTTCGATATAGCTAACGAGCGTTTTTTTACTCTTTTAAGCCATTTTTCGATCTGCTCCCAAGTTCTACCTTGAGCCATAAATTCATCCAGAATTGCAAAAAGAGCAGCAAAATATTTGGATGAAACTAGTGGGCTTTCAGCAGGGCTATCCCAATCTCTAGGGAACGTTGCCTTTAATCTTGAGAAAAATCTTTTAGCGCAACCTGCCGTGGCGTCGAGGTAAACAGATTCATTTCCTTCATTAAGTATAGAAATATCATCGCTTATGAGCCGCAAACGCTTCTTTTTATCTGCTGTCTTTAGCAATCTAAATCTATCGAGCTCAAATAGCTTCTTTGCTTTTGTGATTATTGTAGTGGTCATAATACTATCAGGCGGAGACATGCTATCAACGGCTAACCGCCCCTCTAATACACCGTTCATATTTAGTTTTAATAGCATACCCGCGGCAAGTGATTCCGAATCTGTCTGTCCTAGCTCAAAACCAAGAAATAACTGATGATCGCGGCGTACTCTGGTCTGTTTAGTATTAATATCTATAAAGATCTGAGCAGCTCGTGCTTGCGCTTTATCCATATCAGAATCATTAAAGCGAATTCCAATCACCATCATGGTTGATTCTTTTCTAATCTTTTCCGTAATAGTTTGATCTGCATAAGCAAATAAGCGGTGCTGTCCGTCAATAATCTCAAGTGCCCCAAATTTAAATGGCAAAGCAAGAGCATTATTTGTCGTATTTATATGAGTCTCTTTTGACAAAAGCGCAAGAATTGCTGTGGGATACGCAAATGAATGACCTACCGTCGAAATTAATTTCCTAAGAGCTGTTAACTTCGTAGGAATTAAAACACGTTGATATCGAGCCCCATTATTAGTTTCTGAAGGATCAATTAACGTTGGCAAATTATCTCTGCGTAGCACCCTTGATAGGGGTAATAATTTTTCTGGTTCAATTGCAAAGATAAAAATATCTGATGGGGGATAGTTAGGAGATAGAGTTTTAGACTCAATATGTAAATACTGGCCTGCAGGAATAAGTCGCCAATCAAACCCACTACCCGAATTCAATGAAGAAATTTCGCTTAAAGGAATTCCTACACTTTCTAAGAAATGAAATTTTCCGAACTGACCGAGGCAGTCCGCATATTGGGTTACTAATTCCCATCCGCGCCAGGATATAGAAACAATATTAGATTTTTGAGGTTCAATTTCCTTAAGATATGCCTTATTAGTGTAAAAGAAACAGCCAACCAACTTCTTTACTTTTCTGTATATATCCTTACGGTCTTCAGGAATAGTAAAAGGGGCAAAACGCTGTGACTTAGGAACTGTTTCTAGAAACGTCATTTTCTCTAATAGCTTACTGAAATGATCCTTTACGGCTTTTACATCCTTAAGTTCAGTATGCTCACCGACTATACAATATTCGCCCACCGGAATTAGAAAATCTAGTTCCACCTCTCTATCAGGATGTGCAACAGATGATCTGAAATCCCTACGTTTCGGTACCCCTAAGGCAATATCACATTGAAGCCCTAGTTTATTCTCTAACACCTCTTTTATCTTTTGCTCAAATGGATATGGAATTACTGCCATTCTTTACTCCTAATTTCCCTAGCCATCTCATTTATATAGAGCGTAATGTAGCCACTCATAAATAACGCTGAAATGTGAGGGTAAAATAGTCAGAATCTACGAAACCCGTGAAATGTGTATATCTCTCAACCCAAAATTTAGTCAAGAAAATTTCCATCCCGGGTTTAGCAGGACATCTCACCGAACTGAGGTACATTGTCGTCCTGCCAGCCTTTGCCTTCTCCTCGCGCCAATGTGTATCACGATAAGGCTCAGATTCCGCGTAGCCGACCCCAACGATGCCGCGAGGCTCTTCGCCCTGGCGGAGCAGGAACAGCCTGTCGCCATTCGCAATGCTCTTGCTGTTGCCACAGCTCCAGTCCATGACGCAGAAGCCCTTTTTCCGAATCTCCGCAATCCTCTTCCGAAGGTCTTCCTATTGCCACTTCTTTGGACTCCAGGTGAGGAGGTAGGTGGTCATAATCAACCTTCGCAAAGGTTACGGAAAGTAATTGAATAGCGTAACGCGTTCATGTGCGGGATGCTGTGCTCCCACTCCGACCACGCCGGGCCACTCAGCAGATAGGCGGAGCGTGGCTCGGCCACCAAGTTCACGCGCTCCCATTTCCTCTTACCCACCGTCCGCCTCATGCGGAACACGCACGGCGAGAGGAGAGAGATGCCGACGACCTCACCGAAAACTGCTTTGTCACGGTGCCACCTGATCCCGACGCCCGTCCCGTATTCCGTGACGAGCACGTGCTGAAATATCTCAGGTTCCAGGCCGGCAAACGCAGCGGCGACAGCTCGTAGCGCGAGGAGAAAATCTGGGATGTCATCCGTCTTCAGGAGCCGACGTGCGGAGAAATTATATTGCCAGCCGAAGGAGACTACGCGGCGCTTGCCCGTGTAGCCGTGGAACTCGAACTCGCGGAAGGGCAGAGCGCGCACGTGCGCTAGAAGCGCATCCTCATCAGCCGAGCTAATCAGCGCTGGCTGGTACAGGAAACCCGCGGGGAAGCATGGCGCGGTATCGTGCGCATCAGGTGCGCTGCCGAAGAGATCAAACTTATGTGTGATAAGTCTGCGCATAAGAAATGAGCGGGCTGCCGCGCTCGAAGTGTCAGATTCGTTATTCTGGCGGCAGATTTTCGATTAGAAACGATTTTCTTATTTCGATTAGAAACGATTTTCTTATTCAGACTCGATAGTTATCACGTTTTCCAAACCAAACGCATCAGACGTCGCAGAGAATCGATTACTTAAGAAGTCGCGCCTATTCGCTAGACGCACCTCTTCCTAGCAAAAATGCAGAGAGTTACTACATTTTTTACTACAGTGGACTTTTTACTACATCGGGGATTGCTTGTAAGTTATTGAAAAGATTGAAGGCGGCGATCGGAATCGAACCGATGAATAAAGGTTTTGCAGACCTCTGCCTTA
>WUUC01161464.1_pt1 | contig 24614 bp, 31 predicted proteins | sample 6278441 | NCBI WGS metagenome assembly WUUC01 (sample SAMN13675441, study PRJNA597444) | soil metagenome | isolation source: soil | place: USA: Washington | collected 2017-10 | reverse complement strand
TTAGGTTTTTCAGTTGGTTGGATATCTTGGATCAAAAACGGGACGATTGCTGAATAAGGTTTTTAGTTGTCAATTGCTATTAAGGCAACTTCTATACCAAAGCTAATCACGGCTTCTATTTACCACCAGAGCAAATTTTACAGATTCTTTAACTATTGAAAATACTACTAACGAAGGGTATCTACGATGAAAATAGCTATTCCTGTCACTCTGAATCCTTATCTTCAATTCACAAACGTTGTCTATGTCTTTGAAAAACAAAACAATACTTATCACAGGTGCCAGCCGGGGAATCGGTAAAGCCATTGCTTTGCGTCTTGCCCGCGAAGAGGCGAATATTGTAATAGCCGCAAAGTCGGTGGAAGAAAATGCTAAGTTAGGAGGAACTATTTTTTCTGCAGCGGGAGAAGTGGAAAAAGCCGGCGGTAATGCGTTAGCTGTTCAATGCGATATTCGGTTTGAAGACCAGGTTCAGCATGTAATAGATAAGGCGGTTGAAAGGTTTGGAGGCATTGATGTTGTAGTAAATAATGCATCCGCCATTTCACTGACATCAACGGAACAAACCGATCCCAAACGTTTCGATCTGATGCATGATATAAATGTGCGGGGAACCTTTTTTGTGACCAAAGCCTGTATTCCCCATCTTAAGAAATCTTCCAATGCGCACATTCTTACGTTATCACCACCTGTTAACCTTGATCCAAAATGGTTCAAGGAATATGTTGCTTATACATTGACCAAATATAATATGAGTATGATGGCAATGGGCTGGGCGGCAGAGTTAAAACAATTCAATATCGCTTCTAATGCGTTATGGCCGAAAACAACAATTGATACGGCGGCTGTCAGAAACTTGCTTGGCGGCGAAACCCTCGCAAAAATGAGCCGCAAACCTGAAGTGCTGGCCGATGCTGCTTTTTATATTTTCAGTAAACCCGCTTCGCAGTGCACGGGTAATTGTTTTATTGACGAAGATGTTTTCGCTTCCGAAGGTATTACAGATCTCAGTAAATATGCGGTAGTGCCGGGAGCACAGTTGTATAAGGATCTTTTTGTTGATTAAGTTTCCTATTACCCGGCAACCAGATCGTGGGGGTGCTCACCTCAGGAAATTATTGGCGCTTTAGTTTGCTTATGGTCAGTTCATTGCAAAATAGTTTTTTATAGATCAGGTTCTTGCACAGTGTTTGTTTCCAATAGTAAAATTGAATACTATGGACAAAATGCAAAAACTCCAGATGATGGACAAAATATTGCGTGAATTGGATGATCTCAAAAGCAGCCAGACCTCCGTGCTTAAAAAAGTCAGCCAGATAGAAGCAGAAAATATCAATCTTGGGATACAGATGCTTGATCAGGAATTGCCTGATGTGCATGAAAGCATTGATAAAGGGATTGAAGCGGTTTCAAGCCTGAGTGAAAAGTTCCAGGCTCACCGCGATAAATTTTCAAAAGACAACAAGCTGGAAGAAGAGCCCGCTGCCGGCAGCAGTTAAAATTTACGCCGATACAGTTTAGCCGGTAAGAAATAAGGCGGTAAGAAAAAGGAATAAACTTCTTCTTTCTTACCGCCTTTATGTTTGAAATATTGAAATTATTCTTCTGTAATAACCTGCTCCTGTATTTTTTCCGGACGCATTTGTGGAAATAATAATACATCCTGTATTGAATGCTGGTTGGTGAGCAGCATGCAAAGCCGGTCAATACCAAAGCCAATACCCGATGTAGGCGGCATTCCATATTCCAGGGCCCGCAGAAAATCATAATCAATGAACATCGCTTCGTGATCGCCTCTTTCCATCAGTTTTACTTGTTCCTCAAAACGTTCACGTTGGTCAATAGGATCATTTAATTCAGAATACGCATTAGCGATCTCTTTACCATTAATGATTAATTCAAAACGTTCAACAAGCCCTTGCTTATCCCGGTGTTTTTTTGTCAGGGGACTCATTTCAACAGGGTAATCTATGATAAACGTCGGTTGTATATAATGGTCTTCACATTTTCCACCGAAGATCTCATCGATCAGTTTTCCTTTACCCATGGTATTGTCAACATGGATATGTAGCTGCTGGCACACAGAACGTAATTGTTCCTCATTCATGCGGCTCACATCAAAACCTGTGTGTTCCTTAATTGCATCATAAATAGTAATTCGTTTAAAGGGAGCTTTAAATGAAATGACGTCATTACCAACCGGTACATCCGTTGTACTGCAAACATCCAGCGCGGCTTTTTCCAGTAATTGTTCGGTGGTTTCCATCATCCAGTAATAATCTTTATAGGCAGTATAAAATTCCAGAATGGTAAACTCGGGATTGTGCGTCCGGTCCATTCCCTCATTCCTGAAGTTCCGGCTGAATTCGTATACCCAGTCAAAACCCCCAACGATTAGCCTTTTTAAATAAAGCTCATTGGCTACCCGCAGGTAAAACGGAACGTCCAACGCATTGTGATGTGTAATAAAAGGTCTCGCCGCTGCCCCACCCGGGATGTTTTGCAGAACAGGCGTATCGACCTCCAATGCACCCTGTACATTTAAAAACTCGCGGATGGAGTTAATGAGTTTACTTCTTTTGATAAACGTTTCTTTGACCGCGGGATTGATAATCAGATCGGCGTAACGTTGGCGGTAGCGGAACTCGGGATCGGTTACTGCGTCGAAAATCTCCCCGTCGGCCTCACGCACCACCGGTAATGGTTTTAATGATTTTGACAGCAATGTCAGTTCCGTAACATGTATGGAGGTTTCGCCCGTCTTTGTGATAAAAGCGTAGCCTTTGATACCAACAATGTCCCCAAGGTCAATTAATTTTTTCCAAACTATATCGTACAGGCTTTTATCCTCTCCAGGGCAGATATCATCCCGGCGGATGTACAATTGAATTTTTCCCTGTGCATCCTGTATCACCGCGAAATTGGCTTTTCCCATATCTCTTACACTCATAATGCGCCCTGCAACACATACATCGGCGAACTGATCTTTGGTTTCTTCTTTAAAGTTTTCTTTTATGTAAACCGAATGGCTGTTGACAGGATATAATGGAGCGGGATAAGGCTCTATGCCCATCATGATCAGTTCTGCCAGTTTTTCGCGACGTAATTGTTCTTGTTCGGACAGGTGTTGTGTACTCATTGCTGCTTTTTTCAAAAGTGGGGCAAAGGTACTGGTTGAAGGGGTAAGCAAAAAGGCGAATTAAGTGGAAATACAAGCGGAATTAAACAAATTTCTTGTTTCAGCACACTAAAAGCCATAAAGTATCGTCAAATAGAAGCCCGCTTGTTGGAATTTTAGTTTCTAACGGGTAAATTGACCTTCATTTTTCTAAAACCTAATAACGTATAATGAAAACCTACATTATTGCTATCGCATTTTTTGCGTCCCTTTTACCAGCTACCTCACATTCCCAGTTTAAACTACCCAAAGCACTGTCTAAAATTACAGGAGGCTCAGGAGTTTCAGAAGGGGAAGCCGGCATGGGAATTAAGGAAGCCCTTACGCAGGGAGTTACCAATGCAGTACTTAACCTGAATAAAACCGATGGCTTCTTTAGCAGCGAAATTTATAAGGTATTACTGCCGCCAGATGCGAAAAAAATTGAATCTACATTAAGAAGTGCAGGAATGGGTGCCCAGGTGGATAAGGCTATCCTTGCCATCAACAGGGGAGCCGAAGATGCCGTAGCTTTCGCCAAACCTATTTTTATTGATGCCATCAAAGAAATGACATTGACCGATGCGTTGAATATTGTTAGAGGAAACAAAGATGCAGCTACTCAATATTTCAAACAGAAAACGGCCGAAAAACTAATAGCGGCTTTTAGCCCTTCTGTACAAAGTTCATTAGAAAAAGTAGATGCGACCAAATACTACGGTGACATTGTGACTTCGTACAATAAATTTCCGACAACGTTTAAGAAAGTAGACCCTGATCTCACTTCTTTTGTCGTTGGTAAAACAGTTGATGCTTTGTTTGACCAGGTAGCGAAGGAAGAAGCAAATATTCGTTCTAACCCTGCTGCGAGGGCAAGCGATATCCTTAAAAAGGTTTTTGGAGGCAAATAGTTACAAACTCAGCTTGAATGAAACAGCGGGCATTGGTTGATAGACCAGGCTGCTGTTTTTTATTTGGAGGACGGGCATATTTCTGAATGTTACTGCCATTCCTTTTCTCTTATTTCTACCTGAAGCAATAAAAAGAGGGATGCTTCCAATAGTTGCAAGAACGCCAATACCGCCAATAATAGCGCCGGTAGCCGCATCATCAAAAGTAGATTCCGTTCTGTCGCCGATCAAAAAACCTGTGCCTGTCAAGGCAACGCCGCCGGCTAATAAAATCCAGGCTACTGTTTTCTGATTTTTACTTTTTTTAAAATGATTTTGCCGCTCCGGTGATGCCGGGGTTGATTGGCTGAATAAAGTTCCTGACGTCAGGAGTACCAAGACGAATGTCATTATCTTTTTCATAAATGTAGTTTTAAGATTAATGAGAAAAAGTCTCTATGAGCAATCTACGCGGTACGAAGCAGGGATTACAAAAAAGAATGAGGAATAAAAATTATCAGAGGTCGGAAAAAATGCTAAAGAAGAAAAATAGGCGTATTCACAAAAATGCACTTGCCTGGCAAAGGTAGTATAAATGAAAATATTTACATCGAATAGCTATGTTCCCTCTTGAGGGGTCGATGCTTAATATAAATTATGATGTAGCTAAAAGCACTTGCCAGGCTTCGCTCTTCTTTCCCGTGTCCAATAATTTTTTTGCATACAAATGCAATTCCTTTTCCATCTCGTCCGGGTTCAGGTTATAATATTGAATGATTTGTTTCAGGTGATCATCATCAAAAGCTGGGTCAATGACAGGTACTTCCTGAACATTGGCTAACTGCCCAAGTTCATTACCGGAAAGTATTTTGCTATGCCGGATGCTTTCAGGCAGAGCATCAAGACCAATTCCCAATTGTGTGTTTGGTTTTTCAATCTTGAAAAGGTTTTGTTCAGTCACCTGGCAATACCAGTCGCCGCCCAGTCTTGCTACATGATTTATTTTTCGTTGGTCTATTTTTTTGTTTTCATCAAGTAAGGAGTCATTAATATGCATTAGTAATACTTCGCAGATAACTAAATTTCCGGCGCCGCCCTCTGTTCCCAGCATTTTCACTTCAAGCACCCTGCATTCCAGGTTTACTTTACTTTCTTTTACCATTGGTGGTTTGATAAGCGTTGCGGGTACTGCGGTGAACCCGGCTTTCACAAATTCATCTACGCCCTTCGGGAATTCGCAACTTGCCAGGGATGTTTGCTGCACCATATCGTAAGTAACAACATTGATCATCACCTCCGGTACTTCCATCACGTTTTGCAACGTATGCTTCGTGGTATTATCCCTAACTCTTCTCGAAGGCGAAAAAATAACAACTGGCGGGTTGGTCGAGAATAAATTGAAGAAACTAAAAGGGCTAAGGTTTACGTTTCCTTCTTTATTGATAGTAGAAGCGAAGCAAATAGGCCGGGGAGCAATTACATGTTGAAGATAATATTGCTTTTCCGATGGGTTTAAATTTTGTAAATCAAGTGTCATAGGTTTCTTAACCGCGAAGGCGCTAAGGCGCAAAAATTCGCGAAGTTTAATAGTTGTTAACTAGTCTTTTAAATTCATCCTTTATTAAAGTAACATTGAAGTTGATTAAAAATCCCAACTTTTATCAGCCAATTTCAGATAAGATGAAAGTTGGCCCTGGTGCACCGGGCGCCTGCCTTCTTCGCAAGATTACTATTTCTTTTTCAACGAGAATATCAATAAAGAATTCTTTGACGGTATCATGGCCTTTATAAAATAAAGAAGTTTTAAACGGGTATTCTACATGCATATCCTCATCTGAAGTCTTTAACCAACGCATATTCTTAGACTGACTCTAACAATCCTGGCCCCGGTTTTATGAACCTCTAATGAAGCCTGAAAAATTTGAGTAACCAGATATTCAAAATGCTCCTTTATTCATAGTGTTCCCTTGCGTCTTAGCGGTTAAGCCTTTTTTTTATTCAATATGCTCCAGCTTGTTTCTTCAGCAACAACGGTATTACTCAATGTACCTAAAGATTCAATGTCCATCTCTACTACATCGCCCGGTTGAAGCCACTGCTCCACATAACCAGGATCGTTAAGTCGTCCTGTACCATTTAATTCCAAAAAACAACCGGTACCAACGGTACCACTTCCAATAACATCGCCGGGGTGGAGATCAACACCATATGATGCCCGTTCAATAAGTTCGGCAAACGTCCAATCCATATCGCCCAGGTTACCGTTGCTAACCTGTACGCCATTAACGCTGCAGTTCATTCGAAGGTTCCAGTTTTTGCCCACATGGTTTTCTTTCGGGGGAATTTCAAAGTCTTTCATTTCGTCTAACGTTACAAGCCATGGGCCGATAGTAGTAGCAAAATCCTTTCCTTTTGCCGGGCCGAGATTCAACAGCATCTCTTCCATCTGCAAACGTCTTGCACTAAGATCATTCATGATCATTAAACCGCCAATATATCCATCGGCTTGTTCTGCTGGAATATTTCTTCCGTGTTTGCATATTACTATGGCGGCTTCAAGTTCAAAATCCAATTTTTCGAAATGGTCCGGCATGCATTTCACTTCACCGGGGCCCTGAATACTCAGGTGATTAGTAAAATAAAAGATTGGGTATTGATCAAACTCGGAAATCATTTCCACTTTACGGTTTCGTCTTGCTGCTGCTACGTGTTGGCGAAAAGCATAACCGTCGCGGCAACTGGTCGGGAAAGGAACTGGTGCAAGTAATTGCACATCTTTTAGCGGAACAGCCCTGTTACTGGTCCGGGTGCCTTCTTTCAATAATAATTCTCCTGCTTGAGCTATGGGGAATGAATCTTCCCAATAGTGCAGGAACATGCTCATATTGCCTGGAAGATCGGGGTGCAATATTTCCATAGCATAAACAAGATCATTTACCAGCACCCCAAGTTGTTCATGGCCTTCCTTTATATACGATACCAGTTTCATCGGCAGCTATTTTTATCAGTTAAGAGAGCAGCAAAGGTAATAGGATTATCTTTTTGGCCGGGGGATGTTTTTTGTAGTTTTATGCGTCATAGCAACTAAGATATATGCGAATATTATTTATTTTTTCAAGCACTTTATTTTTTGGCTTAATGATCAAAGCACAATCACTTCCGGTTGATTTTTTGGAAAAATTATTAAAGGAAAAAGGCTCGGCTCAGCTGAAGGGTATATTGGAAAAGCCGGACACTTACCGTTTCCAGCTTATTTACACAAAGATAAACCGCGATAAAAAGAACCATCCAAATTTTGAACATTACACTTACCGGCTGAACAAAGAAGAATATTTTAATCCCGCATCCATGGTGAAGATGCCACTCGCTTTCCTGGCGCTCGAAAAATTGAACAGAATGAAAAAAAGTGGTGTAAATAAATATACGCCAATGCTAACTGATAGCATCATGGGGTCGCAAACAAAAGTTTTATCTGATAGTACATCAGCAAACGGCTTGCCTTCGATAGACCACTATATTAAAAAGGTGTTCGTTGTAAGTGATAATGACGCTTATAACAGGCTCTATGAATTTCTTGGTCAGCAATATATCAATGAACGTTTATGGCAAATGGGATATAAAGATACCCGCATCACCCGCCGCTTCGTACGAATGAATGAAGAACAGAACAGGCATACCAACCCAATAAGATTTAAAAAGGATGGAGAAATAATATATGAGCAACCGGCTGCATATAGTAAAGCAAAATTTGATTTTTCTAAAAAGATATTAATAGGGAATGCTCATTATGACCGTGATGAAAAGTTGATAAATTTTCCAATGGATTTTACCACGCACAACAATGCGCCATTACAAAACCTGCAGCAAATTTTGCTAGCTGCTTTATTTCCTGCTTCTGTGGCAAAGGAGAAACGATTTAATTTAAAAAAAGATGATTATAAAATGTTGTACAGGTATATGTCACAATTGCCCTTTGAAAGCAAGCATCCCAACTATGATACAACTGAATTCTTCGACAGCTATACTAAATTTTTTATGTTCAGGGCGGAAAAAGCAAAGATCCCATCGCATATCCGGGTTTTCAATAAAACCGGGTGGTCGTATGGATTTCTTACGGACGTAGCATACATCGTAAATTTTAGGAATAAAGTTGAGTTTATGCTCAGCGGCGTTATTTATGTAAATAGTGACGGCATACTCAATGACGATAAATATGAATACAAGGAGGTTGGTTATCCATTTTTTGAGGAAGTAGGTAATATCATCTATGAGTATGAATTGAATCGTTCCCGCAAGTACCAGCCAGATCTTAAAAAGTTTGAATTGGATTACCTGGAAAAAAAATAGCGGCCATCAGACCGCTATTTTAAAAAAAGGTTAAACGCCTGCAACCCTTGTTTTGTATTCGTCCAACGCTTCAGACAGCCTCTCCTTTGCCGTAGTGTCGCCCGGCACATTATGGGAAGGATGAATAAAAAGTTTCACGCCACGTTCCGCTAATATCTCGGCAACCGTGGTCACCGTCATCCATACGGCGGTTATAAAGCCCATTGTAGAAACCGGGCCAACTTTATCAACATGATTTTTTAAAGGCACACAAGCATCCTGTATCGGCACGCAGGTATCGACAACAAGATCGGCAAGTTGAAATATATTTTTGCCGCTGCTGTGGCGGGTTGGTTTTCCTTCTGCTTCTTTAGCAGAGCCAAATACGATTACTTTCATTCCCTGTTTCTTCGCTTCCAATGCAACATCGATATTCACGGCATTGATGCCTGTGTGAGAAAATAGCCACATGCAATCCCTTGAATCAAACTTATAACCTTTCATGATCTCTGTGCCATAACCTTCGACTCTTTCGAGGAAAACAAAATTGTGCACACTCATGCCACCGACAATATTCGTGAAGAACGTTAAGGGCAATTCAACAATCGGATGAAAACCGACAAAACCGCCGATACGCGGATACATTTCTTCGATAGGCAGTGTTGCATGGCCGCATCCGAATGTATGAACCCATCTCCCCGCTTCAATGGTATCCGCCATCATTAACGCAGCTTTTTGAATGTTTTCCATTTGCGTATTCTCGATATTATCCATAATTTCTCTTGCGTTCTTTAACCACGTTTTTGCCAGCATAACTTTAATTGTGTTTTTAGATGAAGTAAATATTTTATAATTTGATTTTACCAGCGATTTGTCGCCTGGTCGCCAGTAGAACGAGGATCATACAAACGATACAGGTTATTATTGCCACGGGTAAATAATTGATGCTGTATTTATCCGCAATAAATCCAAAGAAATAATTGATCAATGTGTTCCCGGTAAGGGCAATAACCAATGCTATACTGAATGCCGTGCCCGATAGATGCGCATACAACTGGCCAACATATCCCAGGATAACCGGGAACCCTGCAGCTAATCCCATGCCGGTGATGATCACTGCCGCCACGGAAAGGTTATAAGAATGGGTGTTCATTAAAACAAGGTTGCTTCCGATCACTAACAATAACGAAACCAGCATAACAGAAAAGGAAGAAATCTTTTTTAGAAGGCTACCCAGTAATAACCGGGCAATTGTTAAACCAACAACCGACAATGATAGAGCGTATAAGGCCGTTTCGTTCGATATTTCCAGCTTATGCTGGAGAAACGAGGTTGTCCAGTTATTCGATAAGCTTTCAACAGCACTTTGAAAAAAAAGAAAAAAGCTGCAAAGAAGTAATGCAGGCTGCTTTAATAATTTTACTCCCTCTTTTAGCGGAAATCCCTGTGCCTGTTTGGGCGTAGGAAACAAAATAAAAAGAAACCAGGCGGGGGGCAGAAGCATGAAAAGGCCAACAGCAGCAAGAATAGTGGTGTATTGAAAATGTTTCGACAAAATACCAAGCAACAAAGGCATACCCAGGGCGCCCAGGCCAAAGAAAACGCCCAGCAGGCTAAGGTTAGCGCCTTTATTTTCAGCACTGATATCAGATACGAGTGCGCTGGTACCTCCATTAATAATACCACCGCCAAAGCCCGTGAAAAACATGCACAAATACAATAGCCATAATGAATCCGTAAAAGCCAGACCTTCGAGGGAAATAGCCGAGATTAACACACTGATGATAAGTAATAGCTTATAGCCATAACGGTCTACGACAGGACCAAAGACCAAAGAGCCCGCCAATATACCGATAGGTAAAACGGAAACCAGGATGCCCTTACGTAATCCATGCGATTCAAATTTTGTAGCCAGTGAAGGAAGTATAGATCCCAGTGTTATCAATGTCATGCCAAATAAAAAAAGGGCGATACAGGCGGCTGCAAAAACCTGGCTTCGTTTATACATATTGATATTAATCGGGTTTAAAAATTCATGTTAAGCTTAACTTCAAGGTCGCCAGGATGCTATGTTTCGCGACGCAAAACATTACAGGATAAATAATCCGTGCGATTCTTTGCGCCATTGCGTCTTAGCGGTTAAACCATAATTCAAATAGCACAACATTCTGTATTTACTTATTCTTTCAATGCAAGATAAGCTGCTCCATATAATCCGGCGTCATTTTCCAGCGCTGCTGCTTCCAGTTTGACTTGTTCTATACTGATAGGTTGCGCCCATTTTTTCGCTTCATCGTATATCGCATCCAAAAATTTTAATGCCGGTCCGAAAACACCGCCGCCAAAAATTATTTTTTCCGGATTAAACAGGCTTACAAGATTAGCCACAGCCATTCCCCAATATTCGATGGCATTATTAATGACCATTATCGCTAATTTATCATTGGCATCATAAGCTGCAAAAATATCTTTTGCAGCGAGTCGTGTAAGGTCTTTATTCAATACGCTTTCAGAAAATTTTTTTTCTGCGATGAATTCTTTTGCCACTTTCACAAGACCTTCACCTGATGCGTTGTATTCAAAACACCCACAGGGTATATATTTCTTATCAAAAGGTTTGTTCAATGCCATCCAACCAATAGCGCCACCAATATCGCGGGCGCCACGTAATACCTGGTTGTTGATGATAATGCCTGCACCGATCCCGGTACCAACACTTAAAAAAATAACATCACTGTAACCACGGGCATTTCCTTTCCACACTTCAGCAAGAATATAACAGGCCCTGTCGCTATCAATTTTTATTGAAATATTTTTATTTCCTAATTCATGCTGCAATTCTTCCTCTAAAGGATAATCTTCCCAACCCGGAATATTTGGTGTCCAAACCCTTCCTGTTTTTGCATGAACAATGCCGGGAACACATATACCCAAGGAGGTAACAATAATCTCTTTCTCCGTGGCTTTTTGTAATAGAAAATGGACTTGTTGCAGGATAAGGCTTCCAACTTCAGTTCCTTTTCTTTTTTCCAGGTTTACCTTTTTAATGAACAGTATATCTCCTTCATCACTGAATAAGGCAGCGGCCAATTTTGTTCCACCAAGATCAAGAGCAATTACCGGCATAAAAAAATTTAAGTGATTAAGGTAAGGAGAAATAAAAATTCGCCGGTAAAAAATTAACTGCAAATAAACGCAATGATGTGTCTGGGTAAAGTTGTGTAACTTTTCAATTTTGAATTGTAAAAATATCACCTATGTACAGGCTTTTGATTGCACTTTTTCTTTTATCGTTTACCGGGCTAAATAAAAAAGATTCTCCTTCTGCGTGGATACGTATTAATCAGTTGGGATATACTCCAGGTGGCATTAAAGTAGGCGTATTAGGTAGTAAGGAACAATTGGTAATCAGCAATTGGCAACTGATAGACGTTGCAACAAAAAAAATTGCCGTATCTGGAAAAGCGGGAAAGCCGTATGGAGCTTATGGCCCGTTTCAGCAATCATATCGGCTTAATTTTTCTTCTTTTAAAAAACCGGGTCGTTATTATTTACAGGCCGGTGGAGCAAAATCACCTGAGTTTGAAATTGGCCATGATGTATATAAAGGCGCTGCTGATTTTTGTTTGCGTTATATGCGGCAGCAGCGCAGTGGCTTCAATCCTTATTTAAAAGATAGTTGCCATACGCATGATGGATATGTTTTGTATGGACAAAAAGCGGGTATTCCTGACAGCACACGCATTGATGTAGTTGGCGGCTGGCATGACGCAAGCGACTACTTACAATATTCCACTACGTCTGCTAATGCTACCTATCATTTGCTGGCGGCATACAGGGATTTTCCAACAATTTTTTCGGATGAAAAACAAGCCAATGGTTTGGATGGAAAAAACGGAATGGCTGATGTATTGGATGAAGCCAAATGGGGGTTGGATTGGTTGTTGAAAATGCATCCGAAGGATGAGTGGATGTTCAATCAGATAGCTGATGACAGGGATCATATGGGGATGAGGATACCGAAAGAAGATAGTTTTTATGGAAGAGGATATGAGCGTCCGGTTTATTTTATCAATGGGGAACCACAACAGAGAGGGAAATTTATTAATGATACAAAAGGGACCTCTTCTACGGCGGGTAAATTTGCAAGTGCGTTCGCGTTGGGCGCCAGGGTATTTCAAAAAAACGCTTCGTTAAGCGAACTGCTTTCACAAAAATCGTTGTCGGCTTTTGCTTTTGCCAATAAGAAGCTGGGTGTGACGCAAACCGCTTCGGTAAAGTCGCCATATATCTATGCTGAAACGAATTGGGTAGATGATATGGAATTGGCTGCAGTAAGCTTATACTCCCTGGATAGTAAGGGTACAGGTCTTGCCCAGGCACTTGAATTTGCCAAGCGAGAACCCCATACTCCCTGGCTTGGCGCTGATACAGCGCATCACTATCAATGGTATCCTTTTATCAATGTTGGCCACTATGAGCTCGCAAAGCAATTAAAAGATAAACGAAGGGATACTATTGTGGGTTATTATAAGCAAGGCATTGAAAAAGTTTGGAACAAGGCCTATAAAAATGCATTCTACCGTGGCGTTCCTTTTATCTGGTGCAGCAATAATCTCACAACATCATTTGCTATTCAATGTTATTGGTACAAACAATTGACCGGCGATAAAACTTATGATGAATTGGAGCAAGCCAATTTCGACTGGATCTTTGGTTGTAATCCATGGGGAACAAGTATGGTTTACGGATTGCCATCCTGGGGCGATACACCGGTTGATCCTCATTCTGCATTTACGCATTTAAAAAATTATCCGATTGATGGCGGTCTTGTTGATGGTCCGGTATATGGAAATATTTATAAAAACCTGATCGGAATTTCTTTAAATGATCCGGATGAATATGCGGAATTTCAAAGTGATTTGGTGGTTTATCATGATGACTATGGCGATTATAGTACGAATGAGCCAACGATGGATGGAACCGCATCGCTTATTTATTTGTTAGCTGCGAAGGAGGCGGAAGCAAAGCCAAAAAAGCAATAGCCCCAAACAAAAGGGGCTTTATCTATAGTCATGGAGCTATTGTCCGCGGCGATTCTGCACAAAAGAAAATAGCACTGGTTTTTACCGGCGATGAATTTGCTGATGGTGGAAATTTCATCGCTAAAACATTAAAACGGGAAAAGATAAAGTCATCTTTTTTCTTAACCGGTCGATTTTACCGTAACGATGATTTCAAAGCAATTATAAAGCGATTAAAAAAAGGCGGGCATTACCTGGGGGCACATAGTAATGAACACCTGCTTTATTGCGATTGGCAAAAAAGAGATAGCCTGTTGGTAACAGAACAACAATTTGAAAATGATCTGGAGGGTAATTATGCAGAAATGAAAAAGTATGGCGTTGCAAAAAGCCAGGCTGCTTATTTTCTTCCACCTTATGAATGGTATAATGATACGATCACTGCCTGGACAAAAGACCTGGGCTTACAACTTATCAATTTTACACCGGGAACAAGAAGTACAGCAGATTATACCACGCCGGATATGAAAAACTACCGCAGCAGCGAAGAAATTTATCAGTCAATAATTAACTACGAACAAGTAAAGCCATCCGGTCTTAATGGTTTTATCTTGCTGGTACATATTGGTACCGATCTTAAAAGAACTGATAAGTTTTACCACAGGCTTCCACAATTAATAAAATACCTTAAAACAAAAGGCTATCAATTTCAGACCGTTAACGAGCTCTTAAAACCTGATTAAAATCATGAATTGACCCTTTTGGCCGGCTCTTTTCACCATTCCCTTTTTCTTATCTTTGCGCCATGCACTTCGAAAAAATAAATAATAAGGGACAGGCCCGCTTATTTAAAAGCGATTACCTGGAAATGCTGACAAAGACGCATCCATTAGTGATCTGGGGAATGTATTTGCCGGTTATTGTTTATATGTTGTATTACAGCAATACTAACCTGGATTATCCTTTATTGCGTGTCATGCTCACATTTATAGGCGGAATGTTCTTTTGGTCTTTTTTTGAATATTTAGCTCATCGTTACCTTTTTCATTGGGTGGCGGAAAGCGGAAGGGCGCAGAAATTTATTTATACCCTTCACGGAAATCATCATCATTATCCAAGAGATAAACAGAGGTTGTTTATGCCGCCCGTTCCGAGCATTATTATTTCTTCCGCCATTTTTAGCTTATTATATCTTACCATGCGGCAAAACACGTTCATGTTTTTCCCGGGATTCATTCTTGGTTATTTGATGTATGGTACTATGCACTATGCTATTCATGCCTGGAACCCGCCTTTTAAATGGATGAAACCTTTATGGAGAAACCATCACCTGCACCATTACAAAAACGAGCACAATGGATTCGGTGTAAGTTCAACGATCTGGGATCATGTATTTGGCACCATGTTCGATCTCAAAAAAGAGAAAGAAGATAAAGAGAAAGTGAAGGAACTGATGTTCGAAAAAAGTGAAAATTAAAGCGGTCGCCGACCTCTTTTTTCATTGTGTAATGTGTTACCATTCTTCGTCTTCACTAATATTGGTATCTTTTTTCCTGAATAATTCCCGTGTTTTTGCTTTTTGTACCTGCCTTTCAATGATGAGATCAGCAATGATCATTCCCGCATCCCCTGCGGGATTGTCATATAGTAACTGTTTCAATTTTGATTCGTTTATATCGAGCCGGTAAAGAATGCTGATCAGTTTGTTGAAGTTGTTGCTGATAAGCGGGTTGATATGATCCGATAATATTTTCCTCAATTCATCCAGCGATAAATTTTCCTGCAGTTCGATCCCCATCGATTGCCGGATCAGCGTTAAGATATGTTCATCAGACGAATTCATAGGGCGTTAGAATTTATCAATTACCCCCATTCCAAATAAAGCGAAATCGTATTTCACCGGGTCATCTTTATCTAATGTACGCAGATAACTGGTTAGTTCCGTGGCGGCGAGCCAGTCTGTTTGTTTTCGATGGAGTAAATTAAATCGTTTGGCTACCCTCGCTACATGCAGATCAATCGGGCAAATCAATTGCGATGGTTTTATGTTCTTCCAGATTCCAAAATCAACACCCTTGTTATCCTTTCGTACCATCCATCGCAAAAACATGTTTAGTCGTTTACAGGTTGAGCCTCTTTCCGGATTTGCAACATGCTTTCTCGTCCTACTGGGAACATCCTGCAGCGAAAAAAAATAATGATGAAACCCAACCAGCATTTTTTCAATTGTATCGCCATGCATGGTAAAAGCCTGCTCTAAACTTTTATGCGCCCTGTAATGATAGTTGAAGAATTCGATAAAATAAAGTAGGTCTGTATCATTAAATGTTCTATGCTTAAACCCTGTTAGTCTTTTTAATCCTGCTGCATCGTGATTAAGGCAAAATTCATATGGCTGCATCTCCATTCGCAGTAAGAGCTCCTTTGATTTTTGTATGATTGTAGTCCTGTTGCCCCATGCAAAGATGGCTGCGAAGAAACCTGCTATTTCGATATCTTGCTTCTTACTAAATAAGTGTGGAATGAAAATGGGGTCGGCCTGAATAAAAAAAGGTTGATTATATTCATCAACCTTCTTATCCAAAATTTTTTTCAGACTTGCGTTAGTCATGCATAAAATTAAACACTTTATTGTCAGACCACTCTATCGCCCCTGATAAGACGTAGGATGATGGCAATAACAGCAATTACCAGTAAGATATGAATAAGTCCTCCCGCCGAAAAAACAAAAAAACCCAAAAGCCATCCGATTATCAGGATTACAGCAATAAGGTAAAGCATAGTTATAAATTTTAATGATTAAAATTATTGCATTCTATAACTATACTTTGCAGATACAATGCCAAAATGCCGCGAACAATAATGGCGAACCGTCTAACTGTTTTATGTTTGATCACCTGCAAAAATTAGCCGATAGCATAATCCAGATCGGCAATAAGGTCATCCGCATCTTCAATACCAACACTTAACCGGATCAATGAATCAGCAAGCCCGTTTTTTATGCGTTCTTCTCTTGGGATCGATGCATGGGTCATGGATGCAGGGTGATTGATCAGTGATTCAACACCACCAAGGCTTTCAGCTAATGCAAATAATTTTGTAGAGGACAAAACCCGCTTTGTTTCTTTTTCCGTCTCGTCTTTCAATACAAAACTGATCATGCCACCAAAACCCCGCATTTGTTTTTTTGCGACAGCATAACCCGGGTGATCGGAAAATCCCGGCCAATAAACTTTTGCCACTTTAGCGTTATTACGGAGCCAGTGTGCAATTTTTTCCCCATTAAGACAGTGTTGCTGCATTCTGACGTGCAAGGTTTTTATACCCCGCAGCACGAGGAAACAATCCATGGGTCCTGGCACAGCGCCGCAACTCTTTTGAATAAAATATAATTTTTCGCGAAGAGCAGGGTCATTCATCACCAGCGCCCCCTGTATTACATCGCTGTGCCCACCAAGATATTTTGTTGATGAATGCATGACTATGTCGGCACCAAGGTCTAACGGGTTTTGTAAATAAGGAGATGCGAATGTATTGTCGACACACAACCATGCACCGGCTTGTTTTGCCAAAACAGCAACCGCTTCAATATCGGAAATGTTCATCAATGGATTGGTTGGTGTCTCCAGCCAGATAAGTTTCGTTTTTTCAGAGATCAAATTGTTTATGTTATCTGTACTCGTAGTATCCGTATAAAGAAACCTGATACCGAACTTCTCAAAGATCTTAGTGAAAAGCCGGTAAGTGCCACCATACATATCACTGGCCGCTATTACTTCATCGCCAGGCTCCAGTAATTTAATGACAGCATCGGTAGCTGCTACACCGCTTCCGAAGGCTAATCCGAATTTTCCATTTTCTATAGTCGCCAGTGCTTCTTCCAATGCCTGACGGGTAGGGTTTTGACTTCTTGCATACTCGAATCCCTTGTTTTTGCCCGGCGCCTCCTGTACATAGGTAGATGTCTGGTAGATCGGTGTCATAATAGCCCCTGTAGACGGATCAGGAACAGTGCCGGCATGTATAAATTTTGTTGCTTGTTTCATGAATGCGGTATTTAAATAAAAGAATGCAAAGATGAGAAATAATCAATAAAACGATGTTTTGAAGAATCATGTTTGCCATCCATCCCGCAACTATTTGCTTTAACATATGCTTAAGATGTGGTTGTATAAACAGGAAATCACGTTTCATGCACATAAACCCGTTTTTCGATTTAAGTAAAAAAGGTTTCGGTGTGTTTTATGATTTTGTATATACTAACCTGGTAGCCAGGTCGATTGCCAGTAATGGATATTCGCTTGTCTTTACTTATATGCACGGGTAGCTTTACGACAGCTTTTAATTTAATCATCAAAAACCATAAATCATGAAAAAAGTAATCTACCTGGCTTTCTTGCTAACAGGTTTTGTAGCAACAGCCGCGCCTTCAGACGTTAACGAAAAAATACTGAAAGCTTTTAAAGAAACGTTTACTGCTGCACAGGATGTAAGCTGGCATGAATATGAAGATTACGCACAGGCGAATTTTGTCGTAGATAAGATCCAAGTGCGGGCCCAATATGCTGAAGATGGGAAATTAATAAGAACGATCCGTTATTATAGTGAAAGAGAATTACTACCAAACGTAGTGGCAAAATTGAAAAAGAAATATGCCGGTAAAGAAATAGCCGGTGTTACGGAAAGTTCATCAGAAGAGGAAGTGAGTTTCATTGTCAACATTAAGGACGAGAACAACTGGTATATCGTAAAATCGGATGTATATGGCAACCTGCAACAAACAGAGAAATTTAAAAGGGCCGACAAATAATGGCCTTTATCACCACGGGTTACACTGATCATGCCGCTTTATTTTGCTGTGCCCGGGTCGTGTAATTCGTGGTTTATATCAGATAAAGAACGCTGCCGTTAAATATCGCCAGTCGTTAGTATTTGTTTCATACGCCGAAGAAGCCTGTACCGGGTTTGACTTGACTGCCGGATCTAATATTTTTTCTTTCACAAGCTTTAGCTTTGCCTCCTGTATCATCCCGCCGATTCTTGCATTGTTCATCCATTTCTTTTGGGGTGGTTCAAAGCCAACCTTGTCTTTTCGCCAAACAATATCCGCCGGTAATCTGTCAGTCATTGTTTCCCGCAGCAACCATTTTGTCCATCCCTTTCGGATTTTGAAAGTCGAAGGGAGGGTAAACACAAACTCGACAAGTTCATGGCTTAAAAAAGGTAAACGCACTTCTCTGCCATGTGCCATTGAATTTCTGTCTGCATACCGCAGTAGCTCCTCAAGTCCATGTATGCAGGTGTTAAAGTGTAAAAGACCGTTTAGGTTGCTAAGTGCAGGGGTAGTATAATAGGCTTCTTTGCTTTGCATTTTTACAAACTCCCGACTAAGGCCCTCATGGTTTAAAGCATGAAAAAGATATTGCCGTTCAAGAATTACGGAGGCAAGATCGGGCAGCAGCGACGCCAGGACGTTTTTAATTCCAAAGTTTTCCCGAATCCCCAATTTCCTTGCAGCAGGTATTTCGCCGCTCTCTGCCAACATTCTTTTTTGAAATAACTCCTGCCAATACCACTTATAGTATTTATGATAGCCGGCAAGTGTTTCATCAACGCCTTGTCCATCCAGCAGAACGGTAACATTGTGTTGTTTTGCCAGTTCAAACACCTTGTATTGTGCAAATGCACTGGCAGAAGCAACTGGTTCTTCCTGGTGATATAAAAATTTCTCGAAATCATTGAGCATGTCCGCGGCACCCGGGCAGACAAAATGTTGTTGCAAACCAAATTTGGCACTCACCTCCTTCGAAAAAACCGTTTCATCTTTTTCGAATCCGGGAAAGCTCGCCGTGAAGGCTTGTGGTTTATAGTTTATAGCATGCAATTCATCGATAGCAGAAACTACGGCGGAACTATCCAATCCCCCGCTCAGGGAAGTGCCGACGATTACATCGCTTCTCAGCCTTCTTTTTACAGACGTAAGAAACAGGTGCCTGAACTGTTCTATTGCCTCCTTATCAGTAATTTTTTTATCCTGCAATTCAGGGTTGATATCCCAATACTTTTCGACGATAACCTCGCCATTCGCAGGAGCGTAATAAAGCAAGGATGCAGGGGGGAGTTTATAGACGCCTTCGAAGAACGTTTCTTCCGGGCGTTCGGGGTTGTCAACATAACCGATAGTTATAAAATTGAACAACATTTTCAGGTTGGTTTTCCGGGGCACACCGGCTGCCCACAATGCTTTCATCTCAGAGGCAAAGACAAGGCCGTTGTTATTTAAATAGTAGAAAAAAGGCTTTTCGCCAAAACGGTCTCTTGCGGCAAATAGTTCCTCTTCTTCTTTATCCCAGATGGCAAAAGAAAACATACCATCGAAATGTTCGACACATTCGTCTTTCCAATGATCGTAGGCGGCCAGAATCACTTCGGTATCCGATTTTGTACGGAAGGCATAACCTTTTTCCGCCAGTTCATTTTTTATCTCGATATAATTATAGATTTCGCCGTTGTGAACGATGCTGTAACGATCAAGATAATTCATGGGTTGTGCAGCGGCTTCGCTGATATCGATTATACAAAGCCTGCGATGACCAAGCAACACCGTTTTATTTTCATTTTGCCACAATCCCTCTCCATCCGGCCCGCGATGAGCCAGTGTATCTACCATTTTTTTTAAATGGGGGATACCATAGTTCTCTGAATTGACCTGGATGATGCCAGCTATACCACACATAGTGTAAATATCGAAAATAATTGGCAGCAGCAGCAGAAATGAATTAGCAAACGATTTTCAATTCGGAAATGAGTTGCTATTATTTTCAAGTAGTTCGTAGTAGTTATGACCTAGAACTCAATTGGCAATTTTGCAACGACATCTGCCCAGGCAATTACCAGGTTGGCGCCCTTACCCGCTTTTTCAAATACCATGGTGAAGTATTCAAGTGAAGTACCATTGGAGGATATGGGTATCTCAAAACGGCCTATATCTTTTGTAATGTCTTGTTTTAGTCCCCAGGTATCAACATTCGCATTGATAACGATCGTCCATTTATCGGCATGTGGAATGCCATAAATTATATAACGTCCGGCTTTGATTTTCTTACCCTGGATGGTAACCGGTTTATAAAAATTAATTTCCGAAGCTTCATTTGCACCCAGCCTCCACGGTTCATTATACTTTAATATCTCATTGAATAATGCCCTTCGTTGCAGATGGGGCCGGCTATAGATCAATCTTATCACCGGCGGCGGTACATTGGCATTGGCCATTTTTATCTTTGGATAATCTACCGGAAAATAACTCATGTCCATGGGCGATACATCCACGCTGGCATAAGTATTTGCTTCGATTTCCGGCTGTTGGTTAATAAGACTATCCGGAATCCTGATCCTTTCGGCTGATACGGGTTCATCTTTCGGCTTTTGCTCACAACCCAGAAAGAAAAGAAGTAAAAAAATAATGCCCGGGAATCGTTTGACTTTTTCCATATAATAATACGTTAAAGAGAGATCGGCAATGCCACTTTGATATTTTCCCAGGCGACAATAAGATTAATTGTTGAATTTTCTTTCTCGAAAGTCATAGCAAGCGATTCGACTTGCTCGTTTAAAGGTTGAACCAGCGACTCTACCCGCACTGCATCTTTGGCGGGATCGTATTTAAAGGACCCCCATATATCCGTTTCCTTGTTTATAATGAACGTCCACGTTTTCTCGTTAACAATAGCGTATATGGTGTAACGGCCTTTGGCAATCTTTTTATTTCCGATGATCACCGGTTTATAAAATTCGATCTCGGTTGCTTCATTGGCGCCCAAACGCCATAACTTACCATACGTCACAAGTCCGCCGAAAACAGCCCGGCCTTCCTTTTTAGGGCGGCTATAGATAATTCTTATTGCAGGGTCGCCTGTTACGTCTTCTTTTACTTTCAAATTGGGATACTGCAGCGGAAAATAACAAATATCCAGTGGCGACTTGTCTATTGCTGGCAGGCTAGCCTGGGTAAAACCTCCCAGGGAAATGGCAATGCCGACCGCATATAAAAAAATGTTCTTCTTCATAAAAAGTGTATTCGCAAAAATAAGAAATTTGACGGTTGACCAACCGGCTGTCATGAGTTTGCCAACCCTTTCAAAATTTTATACTCTTTGAAAAAGAAAGGACTGGCATCTTTCCAAAAATGACGATAACATTCCTGTAATGGTTGGTAGTGCTCTTCAAACAAACGGCAAGCCGTTTCACTTTCGGTCAGGTATGCGGCGCGGTGTACTAATCCTCCAAAGCTTTTCTCAGTACCCGCCATGCTACGGTAATTAAACAACCAGTTTTGGGATCGCATATGGGGAAACATGCCGGCAAACCTCTCGGGTAACCATTGTTTGTTCTTTTCAAGGCAAGCATATACTTGTTGAGAGAAATCAAAAAGCGAGGATTCTGTAAAAACATTCGTATCGGTTGCTAAAAAATGATCGTAGACCACATCGATAAAAGCACCACTGTACAGGCGGTAATCCGAACGAAAAAACGCTTTAGCTTCTTTGGTTGCCGGGTGATTGTCAGTATAATCGTCAATCGCACGATGAAGCATGATACCGGACTGGATAGGAACCGGGTAATCAAATTTCTTTTTTCCTTTTACGAAATCACTGATCATGTTGCCCACAAGTATTTCCGGGTCATTAAAAGAAAGGTATGCGTGAGCCAGGTAATTCATTCGTCAAAGGTACAGGGATATGCAGCCTGGCAAACGATCCCTGGCAACGCTTTGCATGGCGATTTGTTGATTAGGAGATCTATGCTTAGCATTGCAGGCAAAGGGCGTTTCGGATATACAACTTTAGTTTTCGTTATTCGCTAATCCCGAGACTTTAAATAAGCGATAAGAATAAACGGTCGGTATGATCACCATGATCATGGTGATGGTAAAAAAGGCAACGATCGAGATAGTATCGGGCAGCAAAAGGCATACGACAGCGATAATCAACCCACCAACAAACCACAGTTTGCCTCCCAATAAATGAGTCTTCCTCCAGTTTTCTTCATTGTTCAATGTCCAGGGAAGGCGAAACCCTGCAAAATAATTCGGCTTGATGGTATGCATATAGTTGCCTATAAAACAATAGAGAAGGCCGACGGCGGCAAATACATAGTTGATGCCTACTTCAAAGCCCTCTTTTACCGAGCTGTAAATGATAAAGCAGGCGAGCGCAGACATAAAAACACCTATTACGAAGCCAAGCCTTTGCAAGCGGTCCTTATTTTCGGCTGCATATTTTTTTGGGTCAATCCTGTAAATATTCGCGAGAATATAGAATACAGCGATACTCATCAGTCCCAGCACCAGCGCCATGACCAGTAATTCGGTTTTACTGCCGTACCTGTCGGGATTGCCTTTGAGATCAAAATGCATAGCAACTTTCGGAGGCAACGAGTTCCATGTTACTGCCAGGTATATTACGGGAATAAGCCCGATTGGCCAGATAAGTATTTTTAAATATTTATTCATACAGTTTTCGTTTATATTACAACTATCTTCTTTTTAATTTGAATTGCATTAGCCATTTCATGATCTCATCCATTACTGTTGTGTTTAATGAGTAATAGATATATTGGCCTTCTTTTTCAGCTATCACCAGTTTAGCCTGTTTCAGCAGGTCCAGGTGGTGTGAAATGCTCGGTCCGGAAATTTTGAAGCGTTCTACAATTTCGCCGGCAGTCATGTCTCTTTCCTGCAGCAACTGAAGTATTTCTCTCCTTGTTGGATCATTCAGTGCTTTGAAAATAGTATTCATTCTTCAATTGATTCATTAGTTATTTAGACAAATATCTAAATAACTTTTGTATAAAAAAAATAAAATAATGTATCAATTGCGATAACGAGCATTATAAATGGTAGAAAAGAACGGATGTACGGTCAATGATTTGAAACCGTTGTTAACAGTGTTTAACAGCCGTTCCCATTAATCCAAAATTGCTTGCTGCCGGGTGTAACCTACTATACTTTTACACCGTCATACTAACCAAATAACCATTTTTAAAAAAAGTAAACCATAATCATTAAAATAATCAGAACATGAAAAAGATCATCATTATGCTGGCAATCGCGATAAGCAGTTTTACTGCATTTGCCGGGGAAGAAAATGTAAGTTCAACAGTATTGAATGCATTTAACAAGGAATTTGCCGGTGCCAAAGACGTACAGTGGACAACTACCAGCGACTATTACAAGGCGGCGTTTGTTTTTAACGGTCAAAATATAAATGCCTTTTACCATCTTGATGGCGAATTGCTCGGTTTGACAAGAAACATTACCTCACTGGAGTTGCCGATCAGTTTGCAGACAAATCTTAAAAACAATTATAGCAAGTACTGGATATCAGATTTATTTGAGTTATCAAACAATGACGGAACCAATTACTATATCACGTTGGAAAGCGCTGACTCAAAAGTTGTTTTGAAGTCAAATGGCACAGGCAACTGGAGTAGTTATAAAAAAATGACCAAGATATAAGCAGTTAGTTTTGGTGTGTGGTAAAATAAACCCCGTCTTTCACCGAAAGCGGGGTTTAAAAAACAGCAACGCATCATCAACGGATTGAAAAAGCTTTGACAGAGCATAGCGTTAGCGCAACCTGTTACTACGTCTTACATCTTTTTTAATATTTCAATCAAAGATCATTAATCATTAAACCATTCAATCATGAAAAAGTTTTTTTTAGTATTATCATTATCATGTGCAGTAGTTTTGACAACAGCCGCACGTCCTGCCGCCAACGAAGAACCCCGTGCTGCGCAGGCTTTTAAGAAAATGTTTGCGGGTGCTTCCCATGTCAATTGGGAAACAACTAAGGAAGGATTAGACAAAGTTTCCTTTGTTTGGGGAGATCGCCGCGCCATAGCATTTTTTGATGAAAAGTCAGAATTGGTTGGAACTATTCGCGGGCTGTTCTTTAAAGAATTACCCTTCTCAGTAACCAAAGCAATTACCGACAACATGAAAAGTCCGGTAGTTCTTGAAGTAAACGAGATCTACAATGCAGATGGTGTTAACTATACACTGGTGGTAGAACAAAGCAGTACGAAATACAACCTGCGTGTCAACAGTACTGGTTATATACTGTCAAAAGAAAAGATAAAAAAATAACCTGGAGTAATAGCAAGCGCAGTGAGTGCCCTGTCATGGACGGGGCATTTTTTATTTACTCAAAGCTG
>WUUC01232039.1_pt1 | contig 24625 bp, 18 predicted proteins | sample 6278441 | NCBI WGS metagenome assembly WUUC01 (sample SAMN13675441, study PRJNA597444) | soil metagenome | isolation source: soil | place: USA: Washington | collected 2017-10 | reverse complement strand
CGCTCTCCCCGAGCGCGCTCGTGGATTGGAATAACAACTACGGCGACACCGACGACAAGTGCGTCCTCTTTCACTGCGGCAACTGGGCCAAATCCTTCCTCCCCGACATCAAGATCCTCAACGCCCCCATCCTCGGCTCCACCCTCGGCGTCGAAAACACCTGGGGCGCCCTCGACGGTCGCACACCCGCCACCCCGCTCACCTACGGCCGCATCACGACCGACGACACCAGCGGCGTCATCCGCGCCTACGTCGGCCAGGGCCAGCTCACCAGCGACGAACTCAAAACCTTCGGCAACCGCGCCGTCGCCCAGGTCCCGAAACTCCAAAAGCTGATGCACCACATCTGCCGCGAAGGCTTCGAGCACCACGTCGTCATGAACAGCTCCCACACCGCGGGCATCCTCGAAGAAGCCTTCACCCGCTACCTCGGCTGGGAAGTCTACCACCACGAAAACCCCGAAGCCTGAGCCGATCTTGAATCGCCAAGACGCGAAGCTCCGAGCCAAGAAAACCCCTCCTCCGACTTCCGCGCCTTCCGCTCCTCCGCGCTTCAGCGATAAAAATTCCGACCTCCGCCCTTTGCTCCAACCTTAGCGCCTTCGCGTCTTCGCGATTCAACTTTCCTCGCTCATGCTCACCGACAGCCAGCTCACTCTCAAATCCTTCGCCCTCCGCCGCCGCATGCTCCAGCTCATCGTCGACGCCGGGGCCGGACACACCGGAGGCGGACTCTCGTGCCTCGACATCCTCAACGTCCTCTACAACCGGATACTCAACATTACGCCCGAGACCGCCGACTCGCCCACGCGCGACCGCTACGTCCAGAGTAAAGGCCACTGCGTCGAAGCCCTCTACGCCGTCATGTCCGACCGCGGCTATTTCCCCGACGCCGACCTCGACACCGTCTGCCACTACAAGTCCTACTACGTTGGCCACCCGACGCGTAAGATCAAAGGCATGGAGATGAACACCGGCGCCCTCGGCCACGGCCTCCCCATCTGCATCGGCATGGCCCTCGCCGCCCGCCAGGACGCAGCCGCCTTCCGCGTCTTCACGCTCCTCGGCGACGGCGAACTCGCCGAAGGCTCCAATTGGGAAGCCGCCATGGCCGCCGCCCACTACAAACTCGATAACCTCGTCGCCATTCTCGACCACAACACCCTCCAGATCACCGGCCACACCAAGGACGTCATGTCCAACGAACCCCTCGACGAAAAGTGGCGCGCCTTCGGTTGGGAAGTTCGCTCCATCAACGGCCACGACTACGCCGCTCTTACCACCGCGCTCACCACGCCACATCCCGGCAAGCCGCTCATCGTGATTGCCAACACCGTCAAAGGCAAAGGCGTCAGCTTCATGGAAAACGTCGGCAAATGGCACCACGGCGTCCCCAGCGAAGCCGAACTCACCCAAGCCCTCGCCGAACTCACCGCCGCCGAAAAAACCCTGGCCGCCTGATTTGAATCGCAAAGACGCGAAGAGGCAAAGTTCCGGGCCAAGAACTCAAAAGCCTTCTCCCAACTCTTCCGACCTCCGCGCTCTCTGCGGTTCAAAATCCAAACTCTCTCCTTCGCTCCGACCTTAGCGCCTTCGCGTCTTCGCGATTCACCTACCCCGAGCGTACCACTTCACTCCCTTTCGCCAAACGACCCGACTATGAGCGCTCCTGCTCCCTCCATGTTCACCCCTGCGGCCGCCGCGGTCGCCCAAAAGCTCGGCCTCAAAAAAGGCCGCGCCAACCTCGAGGAATTCGCCGACACGCTCCAAGCGCTCGCCACCGCCGACCGCAACATCGTCGCCGTCACGTCCGACTCCCGCGGCTCCGGCAAACTCGGAGCCTACAGCAAGGCCCTCCCGCAGCAGATCGTCGAAGTGGGCATCGCCGAGCAAAACCTCGTCGGCATCACCGCCGGTCTCGCCGCCTGCGGCAAAAAAGCCTTCGGCGTCTCGCCCTCCTGCTTCCTCACCGCGCGCTCCCTCGAGCAGATCAAAAACGACATCTGCTACTCGAATGTCCCCGGTGTCGTCATCGGCATCAGCTCCGGCGTCAGCTACGGCGCGCTCGGCAGCACGCACCACTCGCTCCACGACCTCGCCGTCCTCCGCGCGATCAACAACCTCACCATCATCGTCCCCGCGGATAACCTCGAAACGCGCGAAGCCATCAAGTTCGCCGCCAAAGCGCCGCGCCCCGTCTTCATCCGCTTCGGCAAAGCCGCGATGTACGATCTTACCCCCGCCGGCACGAGCTTCACTGCGGGCAAAGCCATCACGCTGCGCGAAGGCAAAGACGTCGCCTTCATCGCCAACGGCGAAACCGTCGTCCACGCCCTCCTTGCCGCCGAAAACCTCGCCGCCCAAGGCGTCTCCGCCCGCGTCCTCAGCCTCCACACCGTGAAGCCGCTCGACACCGCCGCGATCCTCGCCGCCGGCCGCGAATGCCGCGCCGTCATCACCGTCGAAGAACACATGGTCAACGGCGGCGTCGGCGAAGCGGTTGCATCCACCCTTCTCCAATCCTCCGTCACTCCCCGCTTCCAAATGGTCGGTTTCCCCGACGAAGACACCGTGACTGGCGCCCAAGCCGACCTCTTCCGCCACTACGGCCTCAGCATGGAAGGCCTCACCGCAACCGCCCAAAAACTCCTCGCCTGATTTTTTAAATCGCGAAGACGCAAAGGCGCAAAGTTCCGAGCCAAGAAATCTCGTCTCCGATTTCCGCCATCTGTGCCCCATCTGTGCAATCTGTGGTTTAAAACTCCGACCTCCGAAATCTTAGCGTCGTTGCGTCGTCGCGCTTAACCCACCCACCGCGCAACCAAGCACGCTCCGTCTCCGCCCTACTCGCTACCCGCTACTCACTACTCGCTACTTCCTATGTCAGCCACCCACGTCCTCACCCTCGACCAAAGCACCTCCGCCACGAAGGCCCTGCTCTTCACGCGCGACGGCCGCCTGCTCGACAAAGAGTCCCGCGGGCACAAGCAGCACTATCCGCAAGCCGGCTGGGTCGAGCACGACGCCGAGGAAGTCTGGCAAAACACCCTCACCACGCTCCGCACCCTCCTCTCCCGCCTTTCCTCCCACGGACTCGCTCCCGCCGACATCGCTTGCCTCAGCCTCACCAACCAGCGCGAAACCATCGTCCTTTTCGACCGCGTCACCGGAAAACCGTTACACCACGCCCTCGTCTGGCAGGACCGCCGCGGCGACGCCCTCTGCGCGTCTCATATCGCCGCCGGACGTGAATCCCTCGTCCTCCAGAAAACCGGCCTCAAGATCGACGGCTACTTCTCCGGCTCAAAACTCCAGTGGCTCGCGCAAAACAAGCCAGACCTCCGCGCGAAACTCGCCGACGGCTCCGCGCTCATCGGCACGATCGACGCCTACCTCATCTACCGCCTCACCGCCGGCCGCGTCTTCGCCACCGACTCTACCAACGCCTCGCGCACGCTGCTCTTCGACCTCACCACGCTCACGTGGGACGCCGATCTCTGCGCCCTCTGGGAAGTCCCGCTCAAAGCCCTCCCCGAAGTCCGCGACAGCTCCGCGCGCTTCGGTGAAACCACGCTCGACAACTCCCTCGCCACCGCGCTCCCCATCGTCGGCGTGATCGGCGATTCCCAAGCCGCCCTCTTCGCCCAGCGTTGCTACCAACCCGGCTCCGCCAAAGTCACCTTCGGCACCGGCTCCTCCATTCTCCTCAACATCGGCGCCAAACCCCGCTTCTCGAATCGCGGCGTCGTCACCACCCTCGCCTGGGTCCACGCCGGCGTCCCGACCTACGCCTTCGAAGGCATCATCATCAGCTCCGCCGCCACGCTCACCTGGCTGCGCGATCAACTCGGCGTCATCCGCGAGATGTCCGAAATCGAAAAACTCGCCCGCGAGCTCCCCGACAACGGCGGCGTCTACCTCGTCCCCGCCTTCTCCGGCCTCGGCCTCCCACACTGGCAACCCACCGCCCGCGCCGCCATCGTCGGCCTTTCGAGTCACAGCGACCGCCGCCACGTCATCCGCGCCGGCCTCGAATCCATTTCTTACCAAGTCCGCGACGCGCTCGACGCCATGCGCGCCGACGCCGGAGTTCCCCTCGCCGGACTCCACGGCGACGGCGGCGCCACGACCAACGCCTTCCTCATGCAGTTCACCGCCGACCTCGCCGGCGCAGAACTCCGCGTCGCCGCCATGTCCGACTGCTCCCCTCTCGGCGCCGCCCTCGCCGGCCTCCTCGGCCTCGGCGTTTTCAAGACCCTCGACGAAATCGCCGCCGCTCCGCGCAACGACGTCGTCTACCACCCGTCCATGCCTGCGTCGCAGGCCTCCGAATACTACACGGGCTGGCAACGAGCCGTCGCCCAAGTCCTGCCCCGGCCCTAAATTCCACCACACGCTTTCTCATCCCACTTCTTACCCCAATGAACAACCCGCCACGTCTCCCCTCCTTCACCCTCGCCTTTCTCCGAGCCCCATTCCTTTTCGCCGTCGCTGTGGCAATCGCGTTCTCCGCGACCACCGCCTCCTCCGCCGCCGACGCCAAACGCATCGCCGTCGTCGTCTCCACGCTCAACAATCCCTGGTTCGTCGTCCTCGCCGAAACCGCCCGCGACCGCGCGAAAGAGCTCGGCTACGACGCCACCATCTTCGATTCGCAAAACGATCCCGCCAAGGAGTCCCAGCACTTCGACAACCTCATCGCCTCCCGCTATTCCGCCGTGCTCTTCAACTGCACCGACGCCAAAGGCTCCATCGCCAACGTCCGCCGCGCCAAGACCGCCAACGTTCCCGTCTTCTGCATGGACCGCGAGATCGAGGCCAGCGACGCCGCCACCTCCCAGATTCTTTCCGACAACTACTCCGGCTGCGTCGCGCTCGGCGAATACTTCGTCGAGCAGATCGGCGAGAAGGGAAAATACGTAGAACTGCTCGGCATCGTCGCCGACACCAACACATGGAACCGCTCCAAAGGTTTTCACTCCGTCGTCGACCGCTTCCCCGGTTTGAAAATGGTCGCGCAACAAAGCGCCGAGTTCGACCGCGCCAAGGCCCTTGAGGTGCTCGAAGCCATCCTTCAGCGCAACCCCGACATCGACGCCGTCTTCTGCGGCAACGACGCCATGGCCATGGGCGCGTATCAAGCGCTGCTCGCCTCCGGCAAAGCCGACAAAATTAAAGTCTTCGGATTCGACGGCGCCGACGATGTCGTGAAGTCCATTGCCGAGGGAAAAATCGCCGCGACCGTCATGCAGTTCCCCAAAAAGATGGCGCGTTCCGCCGCTGAAAACGCCGACCGCTACATCGAGGGCGAACGCAATTTCCCGCAGCGCACGCCCGTCGCCGTCGAACTCGTCACCCCCGACAACGTGAAGAAATTCGGCGACTACGGCCGCAAATAACCCCGCGTACCCGCGCTCCATCCCGTAGCCGCGCGCCTTAGGGCGTGGCCCAAGCACCACCGCCCACCTCGTGGTCTTTCTCGCCAAACCCTCGTCACTTCTCCCCCTGTGCGCCGCGCTCCTTCTCGCCGGCGTCGCCCTCTATTTTTTCCCCCTGTTCCGCATCGCCCCCCTCACATCTCCGGCTTCCTCGGAAGCATCCGCCACCGCACCCGACGTCTTTAATCCCGCTACCAAAGCCGCCCACATCTGGACGCGCGATCTCCCCGCGGCCGCTGCTCAAGCCACCGACCTCGCGCAACTGACTACCGCGCTCCGCAACCAACCCGACGACGCAAAAAACCAATTCGCCAAATCCTCCGGTCTCGGCGCTGCCTATTTTTTCGTCCGTGGCTCGGGCAAAGTCGTCAAACGCGAGCGCAACGTCCTCCACCTCGCCATCGACGGCGCACCTTCCGAAGTCCTCGCCATTCGCATCGGCCCCATTTTCGGCAACACCGTGCGCGACGGCTGCGGCTTCCTCGATCTCAACGCCTTTCCCGGCCTCACCGAATTCAACGCCCTCTCCGCCGAGCTCAACGCGCTCGTCGAAAAAAACATTCTGCCGCCTCTCCGTGAACGCGCACTTGAAGGCACCGAGATCGCTTTCGCCGGTTGCGCCACCGCGCCCGAAACCATCCCCAACCGCGGCGAGCCGCTCTTCGTGATCGTCCCCGTCCAAGCCTCCGTGCGCTAAGTCCGATGTCACCACTCCTCAACAAACAATCCATCGCCCGCTTCCAATCGCTGCTCGCGCTGGCGGTGATGATTATCGCGCTGAGTTTTCTCACCGACAAATTCCTCACGCCCGAAAACGGCTTCAACATCCTCCGCCAGATCTCCGTCAATCTGTGCCTCTCCATCGGCATGACGCTCGTGATCGTCAGCGGCGGCATCGATCTTTCCGTCGGTGCGATCCTCGGCCTCGCCGGTGCCGTCGCCGCCGGCCTCTTGAAAAACGGCCTCGCTCTCTCCGCGTTCGGCGTGCGCCTGGAATTCACCGTCTTCGGTGCGATCGTCGCGGGTCTGGCCACCGGCGCCGCGCTCGGCTGCATCAACGGCGTTTCCATCGTCCGCTTCCGCCTGCCGCCCTTCGTCGCAACACTCGGTATGCTCAGCGCCGCCCGCGGCCTCACGATGCTCTGGACCGGCGGCTTCCCCGTCACCGGACTCGGCCCAAGCTTCGGATACCTCGGCACCGCCTCGCCCCTCGGCATTCCGATGCCCGTGTGGATCTCCGGTGCACTCGTCCTCGTATTCACGCTTCTCATGCGCAACTTCGTCTTCGGCCGCGAGGTCTACGCGGTCGGCGGCAACGAACTCGCCGCGCGCCTCGCCGGTCTCTCTATAAAGCGCGTCCGCATCCTCGTCTACACGCTCGCCGGCGCACTCGCCGGAGCCGCCGGCCTGATAGTCACCGCACGCCTCGACTCCGCACAGCCCAACGCCGGCCTCGGCTACGAACTCGATTCCATCGCCGCCGTCGTCATCGGCGGCGCCTCGCTCTCCGGCGGACGTGGCACGATCCTCGGCACCGTGCTCGGCTGCCTCATCATCGGCGTGCTCAACAACGGCCTGTTCCTCCTCAACGTCTCCCCCTTCTGGCAGCAGGTGATTAAGGGCATCGTCATCGTCGCCGCCGTCGCCGTCGACAAAGCCAGCACCCGCGAAAACGAAACATAAACCTCTGCGAACGTTTCGTTTTTCTTCATCGCTTTCGTGTTCCAAGGTTGGCTCCAACCTCCGGTGTTGCACGCCACGCCGCCACGGCGTCACGTCCGCACGTGATTTCGTCGGTCGAAAACGAATCCCACGCCATGCCCCGCGTCGGCCGAAGCGCATTCGCATAAAACGCGCTGGTAAATTCGCTCAACCCGCGGGCCAGTGACGTTGGCAAATTCGTCGCCCAGCTTCGCGTTTCCGTGATCTTTGGCCAAGACGACTCGGCCAGTGCTGCGAAAAAGTATTCCAGTTCCTTCTACATCGGCAGTCCTGGCTTCAAAACCAGCGGCGCGAATATCGGGCGAGGGAATTCTCATAGGATACCACACGCCGTCTTTCCTCAACCTCATAGGGCCTGAGTCATGCTCCCGGCATCGGTGAAATAAACCCCATTCTCGCGAGTCGCTGATCGCCCGCGCATGGCCCCGTCGTCGAGGTCACTTCACCGTAAACTAAAAATCGCATAGTCTTCCCCCGATGTACTCGCGTTTCCTACGTCACGTTTCCGTAACTTTCCTCCCGCTATTTTGAGATTCGATCATCTATGAAATTCGCCGACAACGTCCTCATTTATTTTCACGCTCATATTGCAGCGCTGCCTTTGGTTGCGACGGGCCTCGCCGCTTCCGTTTTTGTCCCTTCGTCGTCCGCTGCCGAGAAATCCCTGATCGACACGACCCGCTCGCCGCACGCGGCCATGTACATGATCGACCTCGCCGACGTCCGCTGGACAACTGGCCTTTGGGCCGAGCGCTTCGAAGTGTGTCGCACCACGATGATCCCGCACATGTGGACCATCTTCAAAGACGATTACGAGAGCCACGCCTGGTCCAATTTCCTCGTGGCCGCCGGTATGGGCGAAGGTCGCAACGGCAAAAAACAATTACACGGACCGCTCTTCAACGACGGCGATTTTCTCAAGTGGGTCGAAGCCCTCGCCCAAGTTTATGCCCTCACGCGCGACCGGCAAACAACTCATCGAGATCCGAATCAGAGCCGCATTGACGCTCAAAATTTCGGCGCATCTTTGGAACGACGCGATGTGCCGGTGAAATATTACCCGCTAACCACCGACTACATGCGAGGCCTCCCCAATGCCCATTCGGAGGCGATGCGTAACATCGAGGATTTCCTGAACGAAAACATCTACGCCTATAACGTAAAACTCGGCGAGACCGAGGTGAAGGAACGGGACGTCGACCTCGACGCCCCAAAAAAATAAGCCTCCTTGGGCGCATGGGAACACCGCGCAGGCTGACCGCTTTTCAAACGCAAACTGCGCCATTGCCCTCTCTCTGCACGCCGACTTCGCTGACGGACTTCTCGCTCGTCATGCCGTCGCCCACACCTGTGTCAGCCACCACTTGCTCCAGCCGCGCCATCGAAAGCGGTTTCGATTCCGTCGAGGCCGCCATCGCCGCCATCGCCGCCGGCCAGCCCGTCATCGTCACCGACGACGAAGACCGTGAAAACGAGGGCGACCTCATCATCGCCGCCGAAAAAGCCACCGTGGCCTCCATCAACATGATGATCCTCCACGCCCGCGGCCTCATCTGCGTTCCTATGACCAGCGAGCACCTCGCCCGGCTAGGCATCGGTGAAATGGTCCCGAAAAACCGCGAATCCTTTAAAACCGCCTTCGCTGTATCCGTGGACGCGGCACAAAACATCTCCACCGGCATCAGCGCCGCCGATCGCACGCACACCGTCAAACTCCTCGCGGACCCCGCGACCACCGCTGACGACCTCGTCCAGCCCGGTCATATCTTCCCACTCGCCGCCCGCTCCGGCGGCGTCCTCGAACGCGCCGGTCATACCGAAGCCGCCGTCGACCTCGCCGTCCTCGCCGGACTCAAACCCTGCGCTGTCATCTGCGAAATCCTCAAAGAAGACGGCTCGATGGCCCGCGTGCCCGATCTGATCGAATTCAAGAAGCGCTTTAACTGTCCGCTCGTTTCCATCGAGCAACTCATCGAGTACCGCCACCGCACCGAACTGCTCGTCGAGAAAATCTCCACCGAGTTTGTCGCCACCGCCTGGGGCGATTTCGACTTCCACACGTTCCGAGAGCGTCTCACCGGCCGGCAACACTACGTGCTCGCACTCGGTCAACTCGACGAGCAACCCACGCTCGTCCGCGTCCATCGCATGAACCTGGTATCCGATGTCTTCCGCCAGCTCGGTTCCGATGGCGCCAGCATCATCGAACGTTCTCTCCGGCAAATCCGTGCCGAAGGCCGCGGCGCCCTCGTCTATCTTCAGCACGATCCGATACGCCCCCTGCCCGCCTTGAAGGCGGAGACAAATCTCGAAGACAAAAAAGCCCGCCCCGTCTCCACCGACTTCCGCGAAGCCGGCATCGGCGCGCAGATCCTCGCATCCCTCGGTCTGAAAAAAATCCGCCTTCTCTCATCGCGTCACCGCAAGGTCATCGGGCTCGACGGCTTCGGCTTGGACATCGTTGAGCAAGTCCCCATCTGCGCGAAGTAGATTCGCGCAGCTGCCCCCTTAAGAAGGGCGCACGCTCACGCGGCGCATTTTCGGGCTTAACGAGTTTGCTCTAGAGCATTTCAAATAAAACCATGGCCGTTTGCCTGCGCCGTTTGCCTGCGCCGTTTTCGCGGCGATTCTCGCTCACGCCCGGCCGGATTTCCGGGGCGCACACGCGGCCCGCGTGTGGTGTCCGGCGACCCGCTGGACACCGCCCCGCAAGGCGACAACTTACTGTGAACCGCTCTAAAAGGTAGCCTCTAAAAAACACCACCCGATCGGCAATTTCAGGCACCCTCTGCCATTCGCATCTATCGGCGTCCATTCGCGGTAAAAATATTTGGCCGCCTCGCACCCATCTCTCCACCGCCTACTTGGCTGATGTCGTCGCCTCGCGCTCCGCGAGCCACTTTTCCTGCAGCTCCGCGTCCATCTGCACTTTCTCCTTATACGCCCGCTCCCACGGCTTCGCGTCGAACATGGATGAACCCGCTTGGTAGAAGCGTTGGGCGTGCGTGAACATCGCCTCATACTTCGCGGCCGACGCCGTCATCAACGCTCTTAACCGCGTCGCGTGGTTCGCGTCGTCCGTCAGCTCCAGTAACCGTTTCGCCAACGCCGCGCGCACCTTCAGCCGATAATACTCCGCCGTCAGCACCAGGCATTCGCTATCGTTCACGAACCGCTGAAACTCCGCCGGATCGTTCCCGCCCACCGCCAACGCGGCCTTCGCCTTCACGAGCGATTCCTCCGCCATTTCCACGTAAAGATCCACGAGCCAGTCCGCGCGTATCACATCCTTCGACGCGCGCCCCGCCGCCAGTTCTTGCGCCAGCTGCGCCACAGGCATCGAGCGCAAATCCCTCAACGTCCCTACACCATAACGTTTCCGATACAACGCGATCGTGTACGCATCCACCGGCCGGCTGTAGTACCGCTGCCGTGTCAGCCCCGTCGGACCTTGGAACCGCACATCGTCGATCTTCGTCCGATAGCTCAAAATGTCGTCCACCGTCGCCTGCACCCAGGCGATCGAGACCGGGAAGAAATTTCCAAACCGCACCGCCGTCACGTTCTGCAAACCCGGCAAAATCGGCCCCGTCAAATCGTACCACTCCACCAACGCGCGGCCGGCTTTCTCGCTCGCGAATTTATTCCCGAGAAACTCCGCCGCCCACGCCTGTTCCGCCTTCTCGTCGCGTTCCGCCTTCCACAGATAACGCCCCTCGAGCAAATGCCACAGCATTCGCTTCCGTGTCCGCAGTCTTCTCGCGAAACACCACAAAAACCGATTCCGCCGCGTGGAGCGGCATCGGCAACACCGTGCGCTCTTCCACGATTTTCCACGTGCGCGCTTTCACTATTTCTCCCGTCACCGGATCCCAAATCTCCGGCGTGCGCCCATTCACGCGTAGTGACAACTCCAACTCGCGTGCACGCTCCTGCTGATTCGAAACGAAATAAACGTCCGCTTCTCCCACACACCGATGCGTCCACGCCAATCGCATCGCCGCGACGCCATTTTCCGTCGCCACGAAATCCCGTGCCAGTTTCAGCGCATCGAGCGTATCGTCGCGCCACGGCACATCGACGATCTTCGCGCCCAACGCGCGCAACTCGCCCACCTCGCTTGCTCATCTCATCCGCCAATGGCACGCCGCTCGGATTCATCGGATTAACTCCGGGCAAAACCAACACGCCATAACTCGCCCCGCCCGGCAGCACTACCCGGCTATCCTTCACGGTCGCCAACCGCAGCAACGCGTCGCGATTGATCGAGTCGTACGAGTATCCCCGCAACGGATCGGTCCAGTCCGCCGGATCGGACATGTTCGCCGAGCTAGAAACGCCTTCCGGCATCGAGCGCCTCGGCTGGCCAACATTTTAAAAGGGCGGCAAAACCGGCCTGCCCGGCAGGCCTGACACGCAGGAGGATTCTGGCGGCTGGGAAGCGTTTCCCGAGGTCCCTCGGGATGCGGCGTGGGGACGCCGATCGGGATGGCTTACCCGATTGGTGGGAAAAAATCCACGGCGCGGACCCCGCGTCTCCACCGAATGATTACAATGACTCCAACGCCGACCGCGACGCCAACGGCTTCACCGATCTGGAAGACTACCTCGCCTGGATGGCGAACACTCGTGCGGCGATCCGCGCCGGCCAGCCTTACGAACTCGCGCTCGCGAGCCTCACCGCGGGCTTCAATGAAAAACCCGTGTACACGGTTGTCTCTGCCTAAAACGGGCAACTCGTCATCCTTCCCGATGGAAAATCCGCGCGCTTCACGCCGTCCGCCGGTTTTACGTTCGCAGTCACCGGCGCGGAAGGCGATTCACTGACCCGCACGGTTAACCTCCTCGTGCAATAAATCGCCCACTGCGGCGTTAACTTCCCATGACATTCTCCGCCCGCTCACTTGCCGGAATCATCCCCCTCGCGTTCGCCTCGTTCGCCCCACTCCGCGCTTCCCCGCCACCGCCCCTTCTCTGGTACGCGCAACCCGCGGCCAAGTGGACTGAGGCTCTCCCCGTCGGCAACGGTCGCATGGGCGCCATGATTTTCGGCCACCCGGCTGAAGAACGCATCCAGTATAACGAAGACACTCTCTGGACGGGCAAACCCCATGACTATGCGCGGCCGGATGCGCACAAGCTCTTGCCCGCGATTCGGCAGGCCATCGCCGATGGTAAACCCCTCGAAGCGGTAAAAATCGCCAATCCTAAAGACCCCGCCGGTCCCAGATTTCTCGGCGATCCTGTCCGTCAGAAAGCGTATCAGCCATTTGGCGACCTGCGCTTGAGTTTCCCCGGTCACCAGCTCGCCGCCGATTATCGTCGCCAGCTCGATCTGGACGCCGCTGTCGCTCGCACCACCTATCGCTTGGGCGAAGTCGCCTACACGCGGGAGGTCTTCGCCAGTTATCCCGCCCAGGCACTCGTCGTCCGCCTCACCGCCGACAAACCGGGCAGCATCGACGTTGTGATCCGCAACGACAGTCCTCACAGAGACTCCGCCAACCGCCTCATTGGCACCGGCACACTCGCTCTGGCCGGCCAGATCGCCGCCGACGGACTGCGCTTCGAATCGCGCGTCCGGTTGATCGCCACCGGCGGCACCACCGAAGCGGCCGAAAACAAGATTGGCGTCAAAAAAGCCGATAGCGTCCTCTTGATCCTCGTCGCCGCCACGAGCTTTAAAAATTACGCAGATATCTCCGCCGATCCCGCCGAACGCTGCGCCGCTTATCTCGCACGCCTTGAGAATCAGTCCTTCGCCTCGCTTCTCAACGTCCACCAAGCTGATCACCGCCAGCTCTTCGGTCGTGTTTCCTTGAACCTCGGCTCAACTTCCGCCGCCGCGCTCCCGACCGATCGACGCCAGCGCCGCCTCAAGGAAAACGGACTCGCCAGCGATCCCGCCCTCGCGGCTCTACACTTCCAATACGGCCGCTATCTCCTGATCGCCAGCAGCCGCCCTGGCTCCCAGCCCGCGAATCTTCAAGGCGTGTGGAACGAGGAGATGAGTCCACCGTGGGAGAGTAAGTTTACCACCAACATCAATTTCCAGATGAACTACTGGCCCGCGGAGCTCACCAATCTCAGCGAGTGTCACCAGCCACTTTTCGACCTGGTCGACGATGTCGTCGTCAGCGGTCGCCGCAGCGCCAAAGCTTACTACGGCGTCGGCGGTTGGGTGCTTCACCACAACACCGATCTTTGGCGCGCGACAGCTCCCGTGAATAACATCGGCGGCATCTGGCCCACCGGCGGCGCCTGGCTCTGCCATCATCTGTGGGAACACTATCTTTTCACCGGCGACCGTGACTTCCTCGCAAGACGCGCCTACCCGGTCATGAAAGAAGCCGCGCAGTTTTTCGCCGAGTTTCTGGTCAAAGATCCCAAGACCGGCTGGCTCGTGAGCACACCGTCGTTCTCCCCCGAACAAGGCTCGCTCGCCAGCGGCCCCACGATGGATCAACAGATCGTCCGCGCACTCTTCCGCTCCGTTATCGAGTCCGCCGCTATCCTCAAACACGACACCGAATTCGCCGGCAAAATCGCCAATCTCTACGCCCAGCTAGCTCCCAACCAGATCGGCAAACACGGCCAGCTCCAAGAGTGGCTCGACGACGTCGATGTGCCCGACAACAACCACCGTCACATGTCCCCGCTCTGGGCCCTCTACCCCGGCACCGATATCACTCCCGCCAATCCGTCGGTGTACGACGCCGCCAAAAAACTTCTGACGTGGCGCGGCGCAGGTTCCACTGGCTGGAGTTTCGCGTGGCGCATTCCACTTTGGGCCCGCGTCGGCGATGGCGATTACGCCTTTAGCCAGCTCGCCGGCCTCCTGCAGAAACGCACCTTGCCCAATCTCTTCGATCTCTGCGGCCCCTTCCAGATCGATGGCAACTTCGGCGCCACCGCCGGTGTCGCCGAAATGCTGTTACAAAGCCACACCTTCACTGCCCACGACAAAGCCCTTCGCATCCTCGACTTGCTCCCCGCCCTTCCCAAAGCCTGGCCCACCGGCAGCATCACCGGCCTGCGCGCCCGCGGCGGCTTCGAGGTCGATCTCGAATGGCAGGACGGAGCTCTCACCCGCGTCATCGTCCGCTCTATCCTCGGCCAGCCCTGCCGGCTCCGCCTCGGCCGCTTCCACGACGACATCGCGACCCTCGCCGGCGAGACCTACATTCTCGACGGCCAGCTCAAACGCCTCCGCTGAAAATTTGATTAACAACCGCAATCGCCATGAATTCCTTCCCCCTTACTGTTCGTCGGCCTCCTGAGCTCCTCCTTGTTTCTTAGCTGCGCCCGCGCAGCCGAACCCGCACCCGCCGCGCCCGCCGATAACGACGTCCCTTACACCAAGGTTCTCCAAGAGCGTTCCGACAAAATCGTCACCGCACTCGGCCTCGGCGACTCCACCAAAGCCGCGCGCGTCCGGGCCCGCATCGCCGCGCAATACCGCTCACTTAACGCCTGGCAAGAAACCCATGAGGCGACGCTAAAAGAACTCCGAAAATCCCAAGACGCCGAAGCCGCGAAATCCGAAATCGCCACCCTCTTCGCTGCCCGCAAATCCGCTCGCGAAGCGTTCCTCGCTGACCTCGCAAAAGACCTGACTCCTGCGCAAGTCGACACCGTGAAGGACAAGCTCACCTACAACAAACTCCAGGTAACCTATGACGGCTACGTCCAGATGATCCCGGCTCTCACCGACGAGCAGAAAAAGAAAATCCAAGACACGCTCATCGAAGCCCGCGAAGAAGGCATCGACGGCATCAGCTCCCACGAAAAAGACGAAATTTTCGGCCGCTACAAAGGCCGCATAAACAACTACCTCTCCAAAGAAGGCTACGACCTGAACAAAGAGGGCAAAGCCTGGAAAGCCCGCCGCGGCGCCGCTGAGAAGAACTAGGGTAAACCCCGGGCGTATTAGAAACACCTTGCAGTCGCTGATCGCCGACGGCTAGCGATAATCTGTCTTCACGCTTCAACATTCTTGGGCGGTCCAGTCTGCAGCGGAGGGATTCTGGCTTCTGCGCTCTACGCGTAAGAACGCCCGCATCCACCCGCCGCATGGCCGGGAACTCCTGCGGGTGTCCATTCCCTGCCTTCTTCCTTTGCCATGCGTCGCATCCTCCTCCGGCTCCTGTCCCTCATCGCCGCCGTCACCGTCGGCGCTAGTATCCATTGGTTCCTTCGTACGCCGGATTCACGTCCGGCTTCGATGAAGCAGACCGAGCCGTCCCGCCCTTCGGCTGGCGTTCAAGCTTCCCACGCAGTTGAACCGCCCGCGCCCCCTCTCTCTTCTCGCATAGACGACACGACATCGGTCAACGCGTCGAACGTCCTATGGATTCCAGGCGATCCCGTCCAATCACCATCGAAAGCCGCGTCCCCGATCCCCGGCTTACCTGCAACCAGCTCGGCCGTAGTGCTGGACACCCGTAACGCGATCAACGTGCTGCCCTCTCTTGCCGCGGGCGAACGTTTCACACTCCCGCTCCTCCACGGCGACATCGCCAACGGCGTCGTCACCTTCGTGCAACGCGACACAAGCGGCATCGTCCGCGTCGCCGCCACAGTCGAAAACCACAACGGCGGCAGCGTCTCGCTTTCCCTTGCCGGCTCCTTGCTTTCTGGCCGCGTACTTCTTCCGGATTCCCGCCTCGCTTACACCATCGAAATCGATGCCGCCGGCAGGACTTTGCTGAAAGAAAACGCCCTCTCCTCCATCATCTGTGATCCGTTCCCGCGGTCGGCGGTGATGAATGCAGCGCCGCTGCTAGCCACCCGGTCGCCCGAAGAGGCACCGCCGATCCACAGCAGCCGCCCCTCCGCCACTGCCGTTCTCTACCTCGATTTCGATGGCGAGACCGTGACCGACCCTGACTGGAATAACGGTAACCCGATCACCGCCCTCCCCAGCCTGCTTTCCAACAGCCAGATCACTGAAGTCTGGAAACGCGTCAGTGAGGATTACGCTCCCTTCAACATCGACGTCACAACCGATCTCTCGCGCTATACCAGCGCTCCCGCCGGCAGCCGTGCACGCTGCATCATTACGCCCACCGCCCAATGGTATGATTCCGGTAACGCCGGCGGCGTGGCTTACAGGGATAGCTTCGCCCGCGGCGGCGGCGACTTTACCTCAACCATCCCGTGCTGGGCTTTCGAATACTATTTTGCGAATGCCGCCAGCACCGCGATGATCGTCTCCCATGAACTCGGCCACACCCTCGGCTTAAAACACGATGGCCGCACCTCCCCCGCGGACGCCTATTACAGCGGCCACAATAACTGGGGCCCCATCATGGGCGCCGCATATAACGCTTCATTGTTGCAATGGAGCAAAGGCGAGTACGCCAACGCCAATAACGTGGAGGACGACCTGGCAATCATCGGCGTCGCCACTAATGGCTTCGGCTATGTCGCTGACGATATTGGCGATAGTCGCGCCACCGCCACCACCGCGAGCGTCAACACTACCACCCTCACCGCCTCAGGCCTCATTTCCACCACTGACGATGTGGATTACTTCTCGTTCACCGTACCCGCCTGCTCGCTCACCCTAAGTGCGATCTCTCCCAGCCCTTCGCCCAATCTCGATATCCGCATCGAGATTCAAGACAGCACCGGCGCCATCCTTATCAGCGCCAACCCCTATGAACTCTACGCCTCGGCCGAGGTCGGTCTGACCGCCGGTACCTATTACATTAAAATCGAGGGTGTCGGCCGCGGAAATCCCCTTACCGACGGTTACAGCGATTACGCCAGTCTCGGCGCTTACTCGCTCACCGGCGTCATCGGCGCCCCGCAAGCCTCGCCTGTCATCACCACGCATCCCACCTCGCACACCGCCTACGAAGGCGAGTACCAGACTTCGTTTAGTGTCTCCGCGACAGGCACCGGAACACTCCGGTACCAATGGACCAAGGACGGTACCGACCTCGTCGCCTCCAGCCATTATTCCGGAGTCCAGTCCGCCAATCTCTCGATCTACTCGCCCGTAACATCCGATGCCGGCGCTTACCGCGTTCGCATTAGCAATCTCGGCGGTTCAGTCACCAGCGATCCTGCGACACTCACCGTTTCACTGCCTCCGCCGCCGACATTTTCCTATTACGTCAACCCCACCGCTTCCGGCTACGTAGGTGCCAGTTTCTATCTGAACAACTATGCTTCTGGCATCGGCACCATTACCTACCAATGGGAAAAGGACGGCGTCACTCTCACCAACGGCAACGGCATTACTGGCGCAACCGCGAGCTCCCTCTCCATTTCCACGCTGGCGCTAACGCATTCCGGCTCCTACCGCCTCAAAGCCACTAACGCCGGTGGCAGCGTTTATAGTGCTCCCTGCGTCCTGACGGTGGTCATGCCCCCTCTGCCGGTGCTCAACACCGATCTCGCCGACTACAATATCGTCCAAGGCCTCACCATGAACTATTGGCAGGCCTACTTCACCTCTCCGGGAGTCCTGACCTACCAGTGGTACAAAGACGGACAAGCGATCGCCGGTGCAACCAACGGCTACTACAATATCCCCACCGCGCAATCGTCGCACGCCGGCAAATACTCCCTCGTCGCCACCAACGCCACCGGCTCCGTCTCCAGCCGCGAGGCCACGCTCACCGTCATTGCGCCCAAGGCCCCCGTCTTCACGCGGCATCCCGAGGATACCCGCGTTTACACAGGGAACAATCTCGTCCTTACCGCCTTCGCTTCAGGGCTGCCCGCACCTACCTATCAGTGGAAACTCAACGGAGTCGTTCTTTCAAACAACACTGGTGAAACCTATACGGTCAGCACTACCTCGGCCGCCGATGCTGGCACATACACAGTCACCGCAACCAACGCCGCCGGCTCCGTCACCAGCAACTCCGCCACGGTCACCGTAGTCGCGCGCGCTGACGCCGGACCGCTCAGCATCTTGCCTCTATCGAAGTCCCTCGGCGCGGGTCGTGTCGCCTACACCCTCGCGGTGACAAGTAACAAAGCATGGACCGCATCCACCTCGGCTCGCTGGGTTTCACTAAGTCGCACGAGCGGCTCCATGAGCGGCGAAATCGAAATCATCGTCGCCCCCAACGCTTCGCCCTCCGGCCGCACCACCACCGTCACGATCGGAGGCCTCCCGCACACTATCACGCAAGCCGGCAGCGGTACTCCAATACGCGAGGCATGGGGCATGGGCGCCATCGGAGAAAATCAATTGGGCACGAAACAAATGGATCAGTCTTATCCAAAGAGGCTGCTCGACGATGTGAAGGACGTGGCCTCCAGCAGCTATACCTCCTACTTCCTCAAAAACGACGGCTCACTCTGGGGCTTAGGCTACGGCGGCTACGGCCAGCTCGGTAATAGCACTCACAGCACCAGCACGCCCATCCAGATCACCACCAACGTCACCGCGGTTTCCGCCTATGGGGAACACGTTCTTTTCCTCAAAGCCGATCAAACACTCTGGGGCTGCGGGCGGGAAATGAGCGGCGAACTCGGGAATCCGGCCAGCTACTATTCCTCCGTCACCACGCCACGACAGATCGCGACCGATGTCACCGCTATGAGCATCGGCGATACCCACAGCGTTTTCGTTAAATCCGACGGCTCGCTTTGGGGCATAGGCCACAACAGCAGCGGCCGCCTCGGCTTGGGCAATAGCGCCGGTCTACTGAGCGCACCCACTCAGATTCTCGCCAGCGGTGTAAAGACCGTCGCCTGTGGAAGTGCTCATACCCTCATCCTCAAAACCGATGGCACCCTCTGGGGCACAGGAGCCAACGACTACGGCCAGCTCGGCCTTGGCCATAGCAACACGGTGTATTCGCCCGTCCAAATCGCCACAAACGTTTCCCAGATCCAAGCCTTCGGCATCAACAGCGCCTACATCACATCGGACGACGGCGCGTTGCGAGGGATGGGCCGTAACAGCAACGGCCTCCTCGGATCCCAATCCACCTACAGCGTGACCTCACCTTATGTGATCACGACCGACGTCAAGTCGGCCTTTCTCGGCAACGCGACACTGCTCTACGTAAAGACGGACAACGTTCTCTACGCACAGGGCGACAACTACGGCGGCGCCCTCGGAGCTGGCGCCAACACGAGGTTTGCGTCCGCCACTTACATCGCCGCTCCCGTCTCCTCAGTCTCATCGGGCGGCTCGCACACGTTGTTCGTGACCACCGACGGGACCGTCTACGGCATGGGCTACAATGGCTATGGCCAAGTCGGTTCGTCGTCGCCTTTCAAAATGGTCCGCCCCGTCCATCTGGCATCCCAGATCGAGACTGTTTCCGCAGGTATCGGGTCCAGCTATCTGCTCACCACCGATGGCGCTTTGTATGCCAATACCGGAGCCCCCGGCACTAAACTCTACACCTACGCCAGCAATCCATCCGGGTGGCAGAAAATCGCGACCGGTATCGACGAGGTTGCCAGTACCAGCGGGCACGTTCTCGCCCTCAAAGCCGACAACTCCGTGTACGGCGCGGGCACCAATAACTACTACGAACTGCCCAGCGGTCCAACCAACGCCACAACCCCGGCGTTTCTCTCGCTCGGCGTCACTGCCCGTCAGATAGCTGCGGGCGTTCAAAACAGTTTCGTGGTGAAGGACGACAACACACTCTGGGCCACCGGCACCAACGCCGGCCGCTTCGGCAACGGCTCCTCAACCGCATTCACCAAACTCACCCAGATATCCACCGGCATCGCTAGTGTTTCGACGGGGTATGCACATACACTCTTTTTAAAAACGGACGGCACCCTCCTAGGTTCCGGCGACAGCTACTATTATCAAAGTGGCGGCTACGTTTATGGCCCGCCGAACTACAGTAGCTACGTCCTGACCCCAAACACCCTGGCTACCGCAGTCAAAGCCGCCGCTGCCGGTGGCTATCACACTCTCTATATCAAGGCCGACAACACGCTCTGGGGCTTCGGCGCTAACGACAGCAGCCAGGTGGGCGCTGCCGAGTCTTCCAATATCCGCACCGCTGTGCAGATCGCCACCGACGTGAAACTATTCGCAGGCGGCGGTCGCTCCACATTCTACACAAAGTCTAGCAACGAACTCTGGTCGCTCGGCGATAACGGCTCTGGACAGCTTGGACGTGAAACTGAAGCCGTTCGCAACAGCACTGCCGGCCGCGTCGCCTCCAATGTCGTCTTCGTGTCCGCTGGCGATATGCACACGCTGTTCATCGCCAACGGTGACATCCGTCTCGATCCGCCCCCTGGACCGACGCTGACCAACTTCTCCCCATCGGCGCTCTCCCACGGTTCTGTCGTCACCATCACCGGCACCAATCTCGGCGGCACCTCCCAAGTGGTTTTCAACGGCGTCGAAGCCGCCAGCTTCACCGTGAACAGCGCCACGCAAGTTACCGCAACGGTTCCGGTCAGCAACGCCCTCGCGGCCGGACCACTCAAACTCGCGACCTTCGATGGCATCGCCACGAGCAGTGGCATCTTTACGGTCGCGTGGTCCCCAGCTGTCATCACCCAGCCCGCCAACCAATCCGTCACCAACGGCCGTGACATCGTCTTCGGCTCAGACGCCAGCGGTAATCCTGTCGCCAGCTATCAGTGGCAGGTCTCAACCGATAACGGCACGACATGGGCCAACGTCACCAACGGCACGGCCTACAACGGCGCGACGACCGGCAAACTCACCGTCATCGGCGCAACCTCCGCCATGAACGATTATCGCTACCGCTATAGTGCGACCAACGCCCTGGGCACTGCCACCAGCAACAGCTTCGCGCTGACGGTCACACCAGTTCAATTCCCACGTCCCGTCAGCCTCAGCCTAGATACGGCGGGCAGCCTGTATGTTGCCGACGCCTCGGCGCACACGATTCAGAAAATCACCGGCTCCGAGGTCTCGCTATTCGCGGGCAGTCCCGGAAGCACCGGCGAAAGTAACGGCGACGGCAATGTCGCGCGCTTCAACGAGCCGCGCGGCGTCTCCTTCAACGGCAGTGGATTTTCCGTCGCTGACACCAGCAATGGGCTGGTCCGCACGATCACCACAACCGGATCTGTTGCGCCGCTCGCCGGTTCGTCCACTCACCGTACCCACCAGGATGGTACGGGTGCCAACGGCTGGTTCGCTGCTCCGCGCGGCGTCGCACGCGACAGCTTCGGCACCACCTTCGTCGCCGATTCAACCAGCCACACCATTCGCAAAATCACGTCAAGCGGCGTGGTCACTACCATCGCCGGTTCCCCCGGCTTGCACGGTACCGCCGACGGCGACGGCACTACCGCGAGATTCAATGAGCCCTCCGATATCGCGATCGATGTTTCCGGCAATCTCTACGTCGCCGATACTGCCAACCATACCATCCGCAAGATCACCTTCACGCCCGCAGTTTCAGTGAGCACGCTCGCCGGCCTGCCGGAAACTCCCGGAGACTTCGACGGCACCGGTTACGATGCGGCATTCCGCTCTCCCGCAGGTCTCACAGCCGACAACGTCGGGAACGTGTACGTCGCCGATACCGGCAACGCGCTCATTCGCAAAATTACGACCGCGGGTGTCGTCACCACCATCGCCGGCGTGTCGGGTATAGAAGGCATGCGTGACGGCGCCGCACGCGATGCCTGGTTCCGTCAGCCAACCGATGTCGCGCGCGCGTCCGATGGCACGCTCTACATTGCCGACGCCGGCAACGCCGCCATCCGCAAGTTCACGCCCGACAGCACCGTCCAGACTATCAACCCGACTCAACCATCCACACCTGGTACAAATCCCGGCACCGGCGGCGGTGGCTCGCCCTCAACGCCCCCCGCTGCAGGCGGAGGAGGTGGTGGTGGTGGTTCGCCGAGCGTCTGGTTCCTCAACGCCTTGGTCCTGGTGACCGGCCTTCGTGAATACCGGCGCCGTATTCGCTAAAAACAAAACGAGCAAGGCAGGCACCTTGCTCGTTTTGTTTTCAGCAGACTGCGGTTGTCAGTTGGCGACTTCGAACACGTAGCTCCCCGACTCTACAGCGAGAACCGCACAGCCGTTCTCACGGCGCACGAACTTCGCGCCAGACACCGCGTCCTCCGCAGCCGCTAGCGCGAGCGCCCGACCATCCGCTTTCACCAAAGCCGCGTCAGCCAACGGCACATAAACCGTCGCCGTCGTATTCGTTGGCACCGTCACCGTGAGCGTTAGCGGCATGTACGCCGCCGCGCGCTCCCAGCGGACGCGATTTTACCGTGGATTGAGTCATAGCTCGCGTCCACCCACGTCGTTTCCGGTACGAGCTGTGGCGCGATGATGAATTTCTTAAAGCCCGGCGCTGTCGGGTCAGGCCGGATACCGGCGAGGTCGTGGTAAAACCACTCGGTGACCTGACCCAGCATGAAGTGATTGTGCGAGGCTCCACGGCTCGCGTTCCACGATTCAGGCAGCGCCGCCGCGCCCTGTTTTATCTGGTAACCATAGCCCGGCTTTTCGTCCTGATTAATCAGCTTCGCCACGGCATCGGAGCGGCCAGCATCGGCCAGCGAGCGCAGGAGATAACGATGTCGCCCGCCGTCGCGTACCCGCGCTCCTCGAGGTCTTTCACGATCGCAGCGAGCACGCTCGCGCGTGCCGCCGGCTCCGCGATGGCCAAGCCCAGCGCCAGCGCGTTCGATGCCTGTGAGTTTGTCGCGTATGTACCGGTCTCCACCTTGAAAAACTCCTTCTGATAACGCGCGTGAATCGCTTTCGCCTTCCCGGCGTACAGCGCCGCGTCGTCCTTCTTCCCGAGCAGCTCTGCGATCTGCGCCAGCATCTCCGCATCGTGAAACAAAAACGCCGTCGCCGTGATCGGCGCGGGCGTGAGACCGGCGCGGCCCTGTTTATTGATATCGAGATCGTACCAGTCGCCGAGCCCGTCGGACAAAATTCCGTACCTCTCCCGATCGTTGGCTCGCAATCGCCGACCAGCTCTTCACCCGAGAGACCGCCTACTCGCTCCATCGCCGACGCTACGCCGCCGGTGCGTCGATCACTCTAATGCCCGAGGCACTCGCGGCCGCTGTTATCGCCATCCCCGTTCGCCCGCTCCCACCTCCGCAAAGCCTCACGAATATCTCACTGCCTCCCGGCTGGGTCGCCGCCGGCCACGTAAAAATGGGCCAGCGCGTCCACACCGACTCCAGCGTCACGTTCACGCAAATTGCCCCCAATCTCACCGACGCCGACTGGCTGCAAACTCCGTCAACGCTCACACCCGAATCCAGCCGCCCACGCTTCACGGTCACCGATCACGTCGAAGTCTACATCGCGCTCCCCGCTGCGCAGCCGACACCTGAGACCTGGATCGCCTCCCCCGACCTCGCGCTGCTCACCAGCGCCAGCAAAACGCAACCACTCGCCCTCCACCGCCGCCGCTACGCCCCTGGCCAAACCGTTGACCTCACCGGCCTCTCCCCCGTGTCGCTTCTCATTCGTCCCGTCCGCGCCTCCTTCGTCTACCAAGCCGAAGATTCCTCCTTCGCTGGCGCGGCCCTCACAACGTCACCCTCCGGATACACCGGCCGTTCCGCGGTCGCACTGCCCGCCTCATCCGCTCCTGCCTCTTCCAACACACCGCCCACCGGCCCCTCCGAGCAAAAACCCACGCTCACCTACACCATCGAAGTCGGCGTCGGCTCCCGTTACGGCCTCAACTTTCGCTACACTACCGCCTCGCACGAACCCATCGTCGTAGAACAACAAATCATTACCCACGAAGACCGTCTCCTCCGTACCGACACCCTCACTTTCCCACCCCTTAAGAACAGAGAAACTTGGTCCGTCCTTCACACCCGAACCGGCTCGAGCATCAATGCAGGCACCTATCAAATTCGGCTTTCGCCGACATCCTCCTCCCCTCTCCTTATTCTCGACTCACTCGAAGTGGAGTAACGCGCGCGATAAAGGCCGGACCAGCAAAAGCGACGCTCGAAATAAGTGCCGCCGCATCCGCGAGCACACGATCGCCGAGCGCTAGCCGGCTTCCCGAGTGGCCGATCAACAACCCGTCCTTTTTGCCGATGCACGAGGGTGTGCGGATCGCGTTTGGCGGATCTCCGCTTCGCTCGGTAACAAGGAGGTTATTATCGAGGCGGCTTACGCCGTGATGCAGATGCGCGCTGAGCGCGCGACCACTGGCCGAGCAGGTAATCGCAGGCCTTGCCGAGCGTCGATTTGGGCGGCACGCGCTGACGCGCCTACAGGGCGAGCCGTTTCAGGCACTCCATCGTGCGCGCCAGTCCGCCGGGTCCGGCCCGGGCTGCGGCGCGTTGATGCGGTTCGAGTTTTTGTTCGTCCCAGTCGCGTTCGCGCCGGTACATCCGGCCGATCAGGCGGAGCGCCGCCTTCGCCGCCCGGGGATGATCGGCCTGCGATTCAAAAAACCGGCGGCGGGCCTGCGCCCAGCAGCCGACCCAGGCGACTGCCGGATGCGTGCGAGCGCACATAGGCCGGCGTAGTCGGG
>WUUC01069330.1_pt1 | contig 24628 bp, 25 predicted proteins | sample 6278441 | NCBI WGS metagenome assembly WUUC01 (sample SAMN13675441, study PRJNA597444) | soil metagenome | isolation source: soil | place: USA: Washington | collected 2017-10 | reverse complement strand
GAGCGCGGGGATCCGCAGCGAGCCGCCGAGGCGCTCCTGCGCGTCGTCGCGACCCCGCATCCACCGCGTCGCCTCGCTCTCGGCGCGGCCGCGGCGGACCTCGCGCGCGAGGTGTACGCCCGCCGTCTGTCCGAGACGGAAGGCGACTGGGCGAGGATCGGCCGCGACACCGACCACCGGGCGGGGGATCCGGTTTGACAGCTCCTAGGGTGCCCTCTAGCGTCGCGTCCGACCGGTCGGACGAAGGAGGAGGAGGGTCGTGGGCGATCAGAGTGCGGTCAGCCGCCGCGCGGCGATAGCGGGCGTGGGCATGACCCGGCAGGGCAGGCACCCCGGCGTCGATCGCTACCGGCTCGCCATGCAGGCCATCAAGGACGCGGTCTCGGATGCGGGCGTCGAGAAGGCCGAGATCGACGGCGTCCTGACGACGCAGCAGTTCGACGGCTCGGGGCTGGCCTCGCTCGAGCTCTCGCGCCACCTCGGCATCAACCCCCGCGTCACGGCCCAGCTGGACTACTCGACGGCCGCCTTCACGACCCAGTACGCCGCGATGCTGGTCGCCAGCGGAGTCTGCGACACCGTGCTGTGCGCGTACGGCCGCAATCCGCCGGGGGCGGGCGAGACCTTCAGCGGGGCGATCGTGTGGGACGCGCCGTCGGACATGTATCAGGCGGGCGCAACGGCCGGCCTCGGCTGGACGCGCTACCTGAGCCGGTACGGGGGCGACGACGAGACGCTCGGGCGCATCGCCGTGACGGCCCGGGAGCACGCTCGCCGCAACCCGAACGCCGCATTCACCGATCCGCTGACGCTCGAGGACTATCTCGCCCAGCCGCACAGCATCTGGCCGCTGCGCGAGCTGGACATCTGCAGGCTGACCGCGGGCGCGGTCGCGCTCATCGTCACCACGCCGGAGCGCGCGCGGGCCACGGGGCGCCCCGTGGTGCTCTTCGAGGCGATGGGCCGCCAGCAAGCGCCGCGCCGGCTCGAGAACGACGAGCACCTCCTGTGCCTGGGCATGCGCAGCGTCGCCGAGCAGGTCTACGGCGCAGCGGGCATCGCGCCGGGAGATGTCGACGTGTTGGGCATCTACGACGCGGCGACGCCGGTCGTCGTGCACACGCTCGAGAACTACGGGTTCTGCGAGGAGGGCGGCGCAGCCGACTTCATCGCGCGGGGATCGATGGGGCTCGACGGGGCCACGCCGGTGAACCCCGATGGCGGGCACATGTCAGCCGGCTACCTCGTGGGATGGACCCATCACGTCGAGCTCGTGCGTCAGCTGCGGGGCGAGGCCGGCGAGCGCCAGGTCGCGGGCGCCACGATTGCGCAGTTCACCAGCACCGGCCGGTTCCGCGAGGACTACGCGTCGACGATCTACGTGGCCGAGTGAGCGGGGGGCTTCGATGAGTGGGATGCCGACGATCACGCCCGAGACCGAGCCGTACTGGAGAGCGCTCAAGCAGCGCAAGCTGCTGGTGCAGCGCTGCGCGGGCTGCGGCTACCTGCGGCTCCCGGCGCGCTGGATCTGCCCGGAGTGCCTCTCCGAGGAACACGCCTGGGAGGAGATGTCGGGCGCGGGACGCGTCGAGACGTTCGTCTGGTACCTGCGACACATCGAGCCCGTCCCTGACGGCATCCGGCGCGACCTGCCGTACAACGTCGCCGTCGTGCAGCTCGCGGAAGGGCCACGCCTGTTGTCCAACGTCGAGGGCACGCAGTTCGGCGAGCTCCAGGTCGGCGACGCGGTGACCGCGAGCTTCGAGGACATCTCCGACGACTGGGCGGCGCTGCGGTTCGTGCCGGCGACGGAGCGCGACGACTCGATCGGAGGGCAGGATGGGGCTTCTTGACGGGCGCACGGCGATCGTGAGCGGAGCCGCGCGGGGGATGGGCGCGGCCCACGCCGAGCTGCTCGCGGAGGAGGGCGCGCGCGTGGTCATCGCCGACGTCCTGGACGACGAGGGCGCGGCGCTCGCGGAGCGGCTGGGGACCCAGGTGGCGCGGTTCGCCCATCTCGACGTCACCGATGCGGACGCCTGGCGCAAGGTGGTCGAGGACGCCGAGTCGACGTTCGGACCGGTCCGCGTGCTCGTCAACAACGCCGGCATCGTCGGCGGGTTCGGGCCGCTGGAGTCGACCGACCCCGAGCTGTTCCGCGCGACGCTCGACGTCAACCTCGTCGGCACCTTCCTCGGGATGCGGGCGGCGATCCCCTCGATGCGCCAGGCGGGCGGGGGGTCGATCGTGAACATCTCCTCGTCGATCGGGATGATCGGACAGGGCTTCGTGCCCGCCTACGTGGCGAGCAAGTGGGGCATCCGGGGTCTCACGAAGTCGGCCGCCCTGGAGCTGGGACGCGAGGGGATCCGCGTGAACTCAGTGCACCCCGGGCTCACGAGCACGCCCATGACGGAGGCGAGCGACAAGGACGCGGAGACGGCTCCGCAGCCGATCGCGAGGCCCGCGGAGCCGATCGAGATCGCGCGGCTCGTGCTGTTCCTGGCGTCGGATCACAGCTCCTACTCCACGGGCTCGGAGTTCGTCGCGGACGGCGGCGTCGTGGCCGGCGCCGCCGGCCGGCCCGATCAGTGAGCGATCAGGTCTGTTGCTCGCGCGACGCCGCGAAGCGGTCGTAGTCCGCGTCCGTCGCGACCAGGTCGTAGGGGATCGTGCCCGTCGTCAGCCGTTCGACGATCTGCCACCGGCCGTCGGAGAGCTCGAGCCGGTCCGAGTAGGTACCGCCCGTCGCGTAGGTGTATCCGTCGACACGCCGGCTGGCGATGCTGTGCAGATAGCAGGCCGCACGCGCCGACGTCGGCGTGTCGATCCTCACGGTCATGTTGCTCACGAAGTGCATCGACGCGCCCATGTGCTTGATGAGGAACGCGTAGTTTGCGCGGATCTCGTCGCGCCCTCTGTGCTCCCCGAGCAGGTTGCGTAGCACGGCGTCCTCGGCGAACAGCGCGACGACGCCTTCCAGGTCGCCTGCGTCGTAGTGCACGGAGTACGCCACGAGCAGATCGCGCACCGCGCGCTCAGCCTCGACGCGCGCCAGGCGCTCCTCCACGGTGCCGGCCGGCCCCGGCGCGGCGAGGAGATGCTGGTGGAAGCGCAGCGCCCCCGCCGTCGAGCTGTCCTGCAACCCAGGGTCGTCCATGGCGGCAAGCTACCAGTAGTCCGCGCGGCTCGTCCGTCTGGACGGTCGAACAACCGTTGACATGCCCAGACGCGGAGACTACGGTCACCCGACCGACCGGTCGAGCGAGGAGCGGGGAGAGCGGTGCTGACCACGGACGCGACGGACGACGACCTGGAGTTCGATCCGTTCTCGAAGGAGATGATGGACGACCCGTACCCCGTCTACCGGCGTCTGCGCCGGCGGGCGCCGGTGTACTGGAACCGGACGCGGTCGTTCTGGGCGCTCACCCGGTACGCGGAGACGCGCTGGGTCCTGAAGAACGACACGTCGTTCTCGACCAAGCAGGGGGTGGAGCTCGACGGCACGGGCGCCACGGTGTTCGGCGGCTCCAACTTCGGTGCGATGGATCCCCCCGAGCACTCCATCGTGCGGAGGATCATCGCCCCGGCGTTCACCCCAGGGAAGATCCGGGCGCTCGAGGAGAAGGTACGGGAGGTGACCGACGACCTCATCGACGCCTTCGTCGAGCGGGGGAAGGCAGACTTCTCGAGCGAGTTCGGGTGGCCTCAGCCGATCGAGATGATCAGCTATCTGCTCGGCGTTCCCGAGGCCGATCGGCCGTGGGTCAGCGAGACGGTGCTCAAGGCGTTCCGGCGCGACTACGGCGACGCAGGGCTCCCGACCGCGGCGATGGACGCGGCGGGCCGGGCGCGCGACTACTTCGCCGAGCAGGTGGCCGCGAGGCGCTCGGCGTCTACGGGCGACATCTTCAGCATGATGGCCACCTCGGCGGGCAAGGACGGCCGCCGGCTCTCCGACGCGGATGCAGGCGGGATCTCCCTGCTCCTCTTCGCCGCCGGGATCATCACGACGGGCAGCTTCCTCTCCAACTCGCTGAACCAGCTCGCCGAGGCCCCCGACCAGCGGCGGAAGCTGGTCGAGCGACCCGAGCTGCTCCCGCGGGCGGTGGAGGAGCTCTGGCGCCTCGAGTCGCCGGCCTCCAACACCGCGCGGACCGCGCTCGAGGATCTCGAGATCGGCGGGCAGCAGGTCCGCAAGGGCGATCGCGTCGCCGTGTTCATCGGCTCCGCGAACCGCGACGAGGCGGTGTGGGAGAACTCGGAGACCCTCGACGTCGAGCGGGAGCCGACGCGCAGCATGGTGTTCGGCGACGGGATCCACTTCTGCCTGGGTGCCCATCTCGCGCGCCTCGAGGGGCGCATCGGCCTGGAACGCCTGCTGGCGCGGATCCCGGAGTACACGGTCGTCGGGCCGATCGTGCGCACCGACCGCGTCAACGAGCGCGGGATCGTGTCGCTGCCCGTCGAGTTCTGAACCGTCGGGCGCGGCCCGGTCAGGCGCTGATCGCGGGCTCGAGGTCCTCGGGCCCGTCTCCCGGGCCGGCCTGCTCGCGGAAGTGGGGGATGATCTCCTTGCCGAACAGCTCGAGCGACTCCATGACGTCCTCGTGGCGGATGTCGCCGATGCCCATCAGGCAGACCAGCCGCGTCCCGCCCGCGGCCCGGTAGCGCTCGACCCGCTCGATGACCGCCTTGGGATCGCCCATGCAGAAGGCGCCCGAGTCGATCAGCTCGTCCGCCGAGTGAAGATCGCCGTCCTGCCATGCGCCGCCGGCGACCTTCCCGGCCTTCCGCAGCTCGGCGTGGTAGCGGTAGGAGTCGGGCACCTGCTCGAGCGGCGTGCCGGCCCAGTCGTCCTTGTAGATCTTGCGGATGACGTTCTGGTACCAGACGCCCGCCGTCCCGCCGATGACCCGCGCGCGGTCGTCGTCGCGGTTGCAGAGGGCGAGCGTCATCAGGGCGCACTCGGCGTTGTTGAAATGGCCGACCGGATCCACGGGATTGGCGGCAGCGCTCCAGTAGGCGTCGACCTGGGCCTTGAGGCTCGCGGGATCCGCGATGGCCGGCAGCAGGAGTCCGACCCCCTTCTCGCCCGCCAGCCCGCACGTCGCCGGCTGGGTGGCGGCCACCCACAGCGGCGGATGGGGTCGCTGCACGGGGCGCGGCACGACCGTGATCTTGTCGTCCCAGCTCCAACTCTGGCCGTGGTGCGTGACCTCGGTCTCCGTCCAGAGGCGCGGCAGCAGACGGATGGACTCCTCCCACTCCTCGCGCGTCGTGGCGACGTTCGCACCGAACGCCCGGAGCTGGAAGGGGCTGCTCGAGCGCCCCGTGCCGACCTCGACGCGCCCATCGGTGACGATGTCGGCGGTGGCCATGCGCTCGGCGACCCTGATCGGGTGGTTCACGGCGCCGGGCAGCAGCGTGACGCCGAACCCCATCCGCATGCGCTCCGTGCGCTGCGACACGGCCCCGATGAAGACGTCCGGCGCGGACGAGTGCGCGTACTCGGTCAGGAAGTGGTGCTCCACCATCCAGAGGGTGTCGAATCCCATCTGGTCGGCGAAGACGGCCTGCTCGAGCGCCTCGTGGTATCGCTCCCGCTCCTTGCCGTCGACCCACGGCCTGGGAACTTGGATCTCCACCAGCAGATCGAACTTGAAGGGCACTGCGACCTCCCGAGACGTGCGCCGGGCTCCAGGGTCGGAGCTCGGACCCGACCGCCCGGTCGGGTGAGCGAAGCTAGAGGCTAGCGACACACGCGTCAAGGCCCGACCGTGGACGCTGGCTGACCTGCCCCGGGCATGCTTGACGGCGTCCTGCGCCGTTCCTATAGTCCGATCCTCGCCGTACGACCGGCTGGTCGGTCGGACGCGCGGGGGGAGCCGTTTCGGGGAGCAACTGATGGGGGTTTGGCCGTGCCGGCGACCGGCGAACGAGAAGAGACCGCGCCGTCGCACGCCGACGGGTCGACGGGCGGCGCGCCGCCACTGCTGTCGGTGCGCGCTCTCACGAAGAGCTTCGGCGGCAACAAGGCGCTCGACGGCATCGACCTCGCGATCGACGAGGGCCTGATCTGGGGGCTCATCGGTCCGAACGGCTCCGGAAAGACGACGCTCTTCAACTGCATCACAGGCTTCGTGAAGATCGACAGCGGGTCTGTCCTCTGGCGCGGCCGGTCCATCGTCGGCGCTACGCCCGACCGTCTCGCGCGCATGGGTCTCGTGCGCTCCTTCCAGCAGGTCATGTCCTTCCCCGAGCTGACCGTCGCGGAGTCGATCCTCCGCGCGAAGCACCTCCGCGCCAGTCTGGGCCGCCGGGAGGCTCCGAACGAGGGGATACCGGAGGACGTGGGGGAGCTGTTGGCCCTCGGCGGTCTCGAGGACATGGGCGACCACGTCGTCGGAGAGCTGTCCTACGGCCTGCAGCGGCTGGTGAACGTCACGATGGCCGCCGCCACGCGCCCGTGGATGCTGATGCTCGACGAGCCCGTCGCCGGGCTCCACCCGAGCGAGGCGCGACGCCTCGCACGGCTCGTCCGGGCGCTGAACGCCGCCGGTACGACGCCCTTGGTCATTGACCACAACGTGTCGTTCATCGCGGGCCTGTGCGATCGCGTCATCGTGATCGACGCGGGGCGCAACCTCACCGAGGGCACGCCTGCGGAGGTGCGCAAGGACCAGCGCGTCATCGACGTGTACCTCGGCCACAATGCCGACCGGCAGGTCGCGGGTGCCTCGGAGGACGACGATGTCCGTCGTTAGCACCGGCCAGCTGACCGTCCAGGGGCTCACCGTCGGATACGGAGGCGCTCCCGTCATCCGTGACGCGGAACTCGTCGTCCATCCCGGCGAGGTCGTCGCGGTGCTCGGTGCGAACGGCGCGGGCAAGACGACACTTCTCAAGGCGATCTCCGGCGCGATGCAGGCGACCTCCGGCTCCGTCACCTGTGACGGGGTCGACATGGCCGGCGAGGGACCTGACGGGACACTGCGACGAGGGATCGCGCACGTGCTCGAGGGACGACGGATCTTCAACTCGCTGAGCGTGGAGGAGAACCTCCTGCTCGGCGGCCACGTCCTGCCGAAGAGCGAGCGGGCGGGCGAGCTCGACAGGCTGTACGAGGTCTTCCCGGATCTGCACCGGTTGCGTGACCTGCAGGGTCGCGCCCTGTCCGGCGGGCAGCAGCAGATGCTCGCGATCGGACGCGCCCTCATGGGCGGTCCGAAGGTGCTGTTGCTCGACGAGCCGTCCCTCGGTCTCTCACCACGGCTCGTGGAGACGCTCGAGGAGCTGCTGAAGGCGGTCGGGTCCCGGCTCGGCACGAGCATCCTCCTGGTCGAGCAGACGGTGTGGCTTGCGCTCGGACTCGCGTCCCGGATCTACCTCATGGAGTTCGGGCGTCTGCGCGAGGCCGGGACGCGACACGAGCTCGACGTGAGCGCGCTGAGCGCGGCCTACCTCGGCGGCGCGGAGGAGCAGGAGACGGCATGACCCAGTTCATCTCAGTCGTGGTCGGGGGCCTCACCCTCGGCGCGGTGTACTTCCTCATCGCCGTCGGCGTGACGGTGGTGTTCGGGCAGACGCGGATCGTCAACTTCGCCCACGGCCAGTTCCTCATCATCGCGGGCCTGATCACGTGGAGCCTGCAGAGCGCAGGCGTGGGCTTCCTGCTGGCCGTGCCCATCGCCGTCGCGGCGGTCGCCCTGCTCACGCTGATCGTGGAGCGGACGATCCTGCGCAACGTCGCGCAGAACCCACTCGGCGCGTTCATCATCACCCTCGGCCTGCTGATCATCCTGCAGCAGCTCTGCGTCGAGATCTGGGGGCCGTCCACCAAGCAGCTCGACCCGCCGTTGACGGGCAGCTGGACGATCGGCGACGTGGAGATCCCGTACACGTCCCCCGCGCTGATCATCCCCGCGCTGATCATCGGCGGCGGGCTGCTGTTCCTGTTCCGCTACACGGATGCCGGGCGCCAGGCGCGCGCGTGCGCCGAGGACAGCTACGCGGCCGCCCACCTCGGGGTCCGCGTCACCCGGGTCAGCTCGCTCGTGTTCGTGGGCGGCACGGCGCTGGCGGCGCTCGCCGGCTGCGCGCTGGCGATGGTGTATCCGCTGAGCCCGTTCGACGGTGGCAGCTACATCCTCAAGGGCTTCAGCATCGCGCTCGTCGGCGGTCTCGGCTCGATCAGCGGCGCCGGCATCGCAGCCGTCGCGTTCGGGCTGCTGGAGACGGCGGGTCAGGCGTACTGGCTCCCCGAGTGGGTGCCGGCGCTGAGCTTCGCGCTCATCATCATCACCCTGCTCATCCGGCCCTCCGGTCTGCTGGGGCGCTCGGCGCTGTCGACGGAGTCCGTCGTCGCCATGGTCACGAAGCACATCCCGGCGCCGAGATGGGCGCCGTACGCGTTCGTGATACTGGCGGTGCTCGCCTTCTTCGTCCCATCCATGGGGCTCAGCGCGGCGTCCATGGGCCTCGCGTCGATCGCGGTGGTCAACGCCGCCCAGGCGGCGGCCGTCGGCGCCTTGTTCCGCATGAGCGGCGTGCTGTCGTTCGCGCACGGAGCGTTCCTCGGGGTCGGCGGCTTCTTCGCCGCCTATGCAGCAGCCCGGTGGGAGCTGGGGTTCTGGCTGTCGCTCCCGATCGTGTTCGCCGTCTGCACCGTGATGGCGGCGGTCATCGCGGTCCCCGTGTTCCGGACCCGCGGTCTCTACTTCCTGATCGTCGCGTTCGCGGTCACCGACGCTGTCGCGCTCGCGGAGGCGAACTGGACGTCCGTGACCGGCGGATCGAACGGGCTGACGCTCCTGACGCCGCCCGAGAGCGTCTTCGGGCTCGATTTCACGGAACGCGGCTCGCTGTACCGGCTCTTCCTGGTGATGACGCTCACGATCACACTGGCCTGCTGGCTGGTCGCTCGCAGCGGATTCGGCGATCGCCTCCTGGCCATCCGAGACAACGAGATATTGGCGCGCTCCCTCGGTCTGCCGGTCCGCCGGTACCTCGTGACGTGGTTCGCGATCACCGGGGGCATCTCCGGGATCGCGGGGGTGATGTTCCTGTACGAGACGCTCGCGGTCGCGCCGCTCCTGTTCTCCGGGCTGGCGACCGTGTTCTTCCCGATCATGGTGATCCTGGGCGGCACACGCAGCGTGGCCGGACCGATCGTCGGAGCCGCGTTGCTCGCGTTCCTGCCGCACTGGCTGAACCTCGAGGGCAGTTGGAGCCAGGTGTTCTACGGCGCCGTGCTCATCATCGTCATGCTGGCGCTGCCACAGGGCGTCGTCCCGTCGCTCTACCTGGTGATCGATCGGATCACCGGGCGCGTCCGAGGCGGTCGCGCCGGCAGCGTGTCCGCGACGGCCCCACCGGGCGCCGGCGTGCGCGAAGGCGAGCCGGTCACCTCCGCGTAGTCAGCGCGCGCGAGTAACAGACGAGGGGAGCTGCATGACGGTGGACGGAGCCGCGCGACGATCGCTGCACGAGCTCGTGTCGCTAGCGGGCAGGACCGCCGTGGTCACCGGCGGAGGTCGCGGCATCGGCAAGGCGGTCGCCTATCGCCTTGCCGAGGCAGGTGCGGAGGTGACGGTCGGCGACGTGGACGTGGGGAACGCCGAGGCAGCAGCGTCGGAGATCGGCGGCGCGCTCGGAGTGCCGTGTCACGGGAGGCAGGTCGACGTCGCCGACTCGGAATCGGTGCGGGCGCTCGCCGACGAGGCCGCCCGGCGTCACGACCGGCTCGACGTCTGGGTCAACGCGGCCGCGATCTTCGCGACGACCGCCGTCGTGGACATGTCGGACGAGGACTGGCGCGCGACGATGGCGGTCGATCTCGACGGCACGTTCTTCTGCGCGCGGGAAGCCGCCCGTCACATGGTGTCGCGCAAGCGGCCCGGCGTCATCATCCTCTACTCCTCACTGAGTGCCCACAAGGGTCGGGAGGGGCGCGCGCACTACGTCGCGGCCAAGCACGGGGTGACCGGGCTGGTTCGGAGCATGGCGGTCGAGCTCGGCCCGGCGGGGATCCGAGTGGTCGCGGTCGCCCCGTCGGTGACGGACACCGACGCGGTCAGGCTCGACACCCAGCATGGCGAGCACGTCGACGCCGAGCTGCACGACAAGATGATGGCCCGCGCGATCGCGGGCATGCCGCTCGGCCGGATGGCGGACGCCGATGAGCTGGCACGCGCGACGCTGTTCGCCGCGAGCGACCTGGCCGAGTTCGTGACCGGGTGCACGCTCCACGTCGACGGCGGCGCCTCGGCGATCTGATCAGCGCTGGTTGCTCTGCAGGCGCTCGTGGGAGTGCGACGTCAGCTCGATGATCGTCCCCCAGGGGTCCTCGCAGTAGCACGCGCGGTACGGGCGGCCCACCCACAGCGAGCGGATCTCGCTGCGCTGGCGGCCGCCCGCGGCCTCGATGACGCGGACCTGCTCCTCGATGTCGGGCGCCACGACGCAGAAGTGGAAGATGCCCCCGCGCCAGTACTGGAAGTTCTCCTCGGGGCGCTCGTACGCGGGTTCCATGAACTGGAACAGCTCGATCGCGGTTCCGTTGGCCGACGCCAGGTGCGCCACCTTGACGCGCCGCAGCGCCGGGCCGAACACGTCGATGCACATGTCGGCGAAGAGGCTGTCCTTGCCGACGTCGATCTCGTGCGGCGTGACGATGAGGTCGAAGCCGAAGACCTCTCCGTACCAGGAGATCGCCGCATCGAGATCCGGCACGGAGATCCCGATGTGGCCGACCGCACGCACGCCGCTACTCCTCCGTGACCAGGACGCGCGCGAAGCCCGGCGCGCCCGGTCGCCGGCGCAGGCATTCGCGAATCCGCCAGCGGCCCTCGATCCTCGCGAGCGTCCAACGGTTGATCGAGGCGTTGAAGAGCACGATCTGTGAGCCCTTGCGAACCAGGGTCATGTTGTAGCTCTCCGCGGTCGCCGCGTCGCCCTGGATCCGGGTGACCAGGTTCTGGTCCATGAGGTGCAGGCTGCGCCCCTCGATGACCTTGTGGTTCGTCGCGTCGTCGATGAACCGGCGGAGGGCCTCGTGTCCCTGGTGGCGCACGACGACGTCGTCGGGCTCGAGGTCTTCGCCAGCGCCACCCATCTCGACCGCGTCGAGCCCCTGCATCCAGGTCCGGTCGTTCGCGACATCGAGCGCGCCGTCCTCGGCGAAGAGCCTCACGTACGCGTCGCTGCGACCGAGATCGGCGTTGTAGCCGTAGCGCGCGAGCAGCTCCCGGATCTCGCGATCGTCCTCGAGCTCCTGCAGTCGCGTCTCCATCGAGGCCACGCGCTGATCGATCTCGTCGTTCATGTTCCTCCCCCTCGTCGCCGCGTCGGTCGACCCTACCGTTCGACCGGTCGGTTGACTGCATCACGCAGCGCCGATATGGTCGGCGCCGCGTGGCCGGGAGAGGGTCTGATCGATGACGAGGAGGCACCGGGAATCATGAAGATCGGCATGTCGCTGCTGTTCCAGAATGTGCACGACAACCTGTCGGATGGCGAGGTGATCGCCGGCGACGTCGCTCTGGCCGGGATGGCAGAGGACTACGGGTTCGACTACGTCTCGGTGGTCGAGCATCACTTCGACTCGTACTCGATGTCCCCGGACAACTTCCAGGTGCTGGCGTACCTCGCGGCCAAGACCAGCACCATCCAGCTGCAGACCGGTGTCGTCGTGCTCCCCTGGCACGACCCGGTGCGTGTCGCCGAGCGCATCATCCTCCTGGACTACCTGTCCGGCGGTCGAGTCGCCTTCGGCATCGGACGCGGGCTCGCGAAGATGGAGTACGACGGCTTCCGGCAGGACATGAACGAGTCGCGCGAGCGCTTCGACGAGTCGATCGCGCTGATCATGCGGGCGCTGGAGACCGGGATCGCGGAGGGTGACGGCCCGTTCTACAAGCAGCCGCCGGTCCAGCTGCGCCCCGCGCCCACCAGCGACTTCAAGGACCGGTTCTTCTCGGTGGCGATGTCGCCGCCGTCAGCCGAGGCCGCGGCCGACATTGGCGCCGCGATGCTGATCTTCCCGTCGCGCCCGATCGAGGACGAGGCCAAGACGATCCAGGCCTACCGCGACCGCTTCGAGGCCGCTCACGGCCACGGGGCTCCGAACTCGACGTTCTCGGACCTGACGTTCTGCCACCCCGATCCCGAGTTCGCCGCCAAGGTGATGTTCGAGTACGGCGTCCGGCAGCACCATTCGTTCTACGGCCACTACTCGATGGCCGGAGACCACTGGACCAAGACCAAGGGCTACGAGAACTACGTGGCGATCTCCAAGGCGCTGCTGGCCTCGGACGTCGAGTCGTCCGTCAACGCGTACAACGCCGTCCAGGCCTGCGGCACGCCGGAGCAGATCATCGCGAAGGTGCGCCGGCGCGTCGAGCTGCTCGGCCCCCACGTCAACACCACCTTCAACTTCAGCTGGGGCGGCATCCCGTACGAGCTCGTCCACGAGAGCGTCAAGCTGTTCGCCGACGAGGTCTTGCCCGAGCTCAAGGCTCTCGACCGCGAGCTCGCCGCCTAGGCGCCCCCGCCAGCGTGGAGGGGCGATGAGCACGAGACAGGAGGCGACGCTCTCGCGCGTCTCGACCGGCCCCGAGGCGGACTTCGGCCGCATCGGGGAGGGCCCCTGGGACGGACGGCGGCTGCCGTACATCCCGGGCGAGCATCTGAGCATCGACGCGTCGCTGGAGCTCGACGAGGATCACGACGAGGTCGATCCGGTCACCTACCAGGTCATCCGCTGGAAGCTCTGGAGCGCGAACCTCGAGCACTCCGACACGATCAAGCGCGTCTCGGGCTCGGCCATCATCGTCTACATGGACGACTTCAACACGTCCATCCTGACCGAGGACGGCGACAACCTCGTCTGCGGCCCGTCGATCCAGTACTTCACCGGTCTGTCGGACCTCGTCGTCAAGTGGACCCTGGAGCACCGGAGCGAGAACCCGGGCATCGCTCCGGGGGACGTGTTCATCCAGAGCGATCCGTACATCGGGGCGCCGCACCAGATGGACGTCGCGCTCTACGCGCCGGTCTTCCACGAAGGCCGGCTGTTCTGCTGGCTCTACAGCGCCGGGCACTTCGGCGACCTCGGGGGCATCACGCCAGGCAGCTTCTGCTCGGCGGCGCCGGACATCTTCTCCGAGCCCACACCGATGCCGCCGGTCAAGCTCAGCCGGGGCGGTGTCCTCCAGACCGACATCGCCGAGATGTTCACGCGCACGAGCCGGACGCCGGAGATGGTCGCGCTCCAGCTGCGCAGCCAGCTGGCCGGGCTGCATACCACCACCATCCGCATGCAGGAGCTCATCGAGCGCTACGGGGCGCGGAGCGTCAAGGGAACCATGCGCCGGATGATCAGCGACTGCGTCGAGGCCGTGGGTCAGCGCCTCGCCCAGATCCCGGACGGCGCCTGGCGAGAGCGGCTGTACGTCAACGGCATCACACCGGACGATCGGGAGCCGCATCCGATCGCGCTCACCGTGCGCAAGCGGGGTACGGACATCGTGTGCTCCAACGAAGGAACGGGGTTGCAGACGGCGGCCGTGAACTGCACGTACGGCGCGTGGCGATCGGCGCTCCTCTCCGCGGCATCCACGCTCTTCGCGTTCGACCAGATGTACTGCCCGGCCGGCGTGCTCGCCCACATGACGTTCGAGCCATCGCCAGGCACGCTCAACTGCGCCACCTATCCCGCGGCCGTGACGACGCTCTCATCGCTCATCATCAGCGTCAACGTCTCCATGCAGGCGATGAGCCGCATGGCCCTGTCGGGCTCCGACGAGGTCCGCGAGGTGGCGAACGCCAGTGGCGGCCAGTCGATGGGCACGTGGTACGTGGTCCTGGGCACGGATCGTAACGGGCGCTTCGTGGCCGAGGTCGCCGGCGACTCGCTCAACGGCGCGATCGGCGCCTTCGCCGCGCGCGATGGGATCGACACCGGCGGATCGTGGTGGTGGCCGAACAGCCTCGCGGGGGAGGCCGAGGAGTGGGAAGGGGCCGTCCCGTTCCTCTACCTGTACCGCCGCGAGATGCGTGACAGCGGTGGGGCCGGTCGATGGCGGGGCGGCAACGGGGCGCAGGTCGCCGTCGTCGGCCACAAGACCGCCGACACCTTCGCGCAGCTCAACGGCGCCGACCCCGCGGTGAACGTCACGCCCGGGCTCGCCGGGGGGTATCCCGGACACTCGGGCAACGACCGGTACCTCGGGAGCTCGGTCATCCGAGAGGCGTTCGCGCGGTCGGTCATGCCGGTCGACCTCGAGGCGCTGGAGGGGGAGATCGGACCGGTGCAGCGCATCGGCCCGATGTCCGGCGTTCCCCTCAACCCGGACGACGTGCTCGTCTTCGACTACAGCGCGGGCGCGGGCGTCGGTGACCCGCTGCTGCGTCCCACGGCCGCTGTCGCCGAGGACGTCCTGTTCGGACGGATCTCGGCGTCGGCCGCCACCCGGCACTATGGCGTCGTCCTCGCTGATGGCGGGGCGGTCGACGACACGGCGAGCGATCGTGCTCGTGACGCGATCCGTGCCGCTCGGCGCGAGCGGGCGAGACCGGTGAGCGAGCCGCTGCCTGCCGCGAAGGTCAGCGACCTCGAGGGCGTGCACATGGTCGGCGTCGGCGTCGGTGTCATGAAGCACGGCGATCGGGGAGTGTGGGTCTGCACCGAGTGCCGGGAGATCCTCGGCGATCTCGGGAGCAACCCGAAGCTCGGGACGCTCGTGAGCGACCAGGACCCGCACGTCGTCGACCCCGAGAACTACCCGGCACCCGAGGACTTCTGCGACGTCAGGATCGTGATGCGGCAGTACCTGTGTCCCGGGTGCGTCCAGTCGGTCGCGGTCGAGGTCTGCCGCGCCGACGACGAGCCGCTGTGGGACTACGCGCTCGACGAGGTGCCGGTCGCGTCCCCGCGGGCGCTGCGAGAGGGTGAGCCGAGTGTCGGCTAGCAATGGCGCGTCGGGCAACGGCACGGCGCACTACGTCATCGGCATCGACATCGGCGGCACGTTCACGGACTGCGCGGTGATGGGGGAGTCCACCGGCGCGCTGCTGTGCACCAAGGTGCCGACCACCCCGGCCGACCCGTCCATCGGGTTCTTCGAGGCGATCGCATCCGCGTCCGGGCTGCTCGGCATCTCGCCCGAGGAGCTGCTGTCGCGCACGAGCAGGCTCGTCCACGGCACGACCCACGGCACGAACGCGATCATCACGCGCAATGGCGTGAAGACCGGGCTGATCACGACGGCCGGTCACGGCGACGTGCTGCGGCTCATGAAAGGCGCCGGCCGCACCATCGGCCTGCCGCCCGACATCGGACTGCACGCGCCGTCGACGAACAAGCCGGAGCCCATCGTGCCGCGCTGGCTGGTGCGCGAGGTCAGCGAGCGCGTCGACGTGGACGGCGACGTCGTCGTCCCGATCGACATGGTCTCGGCTCGCCGCGCGATCGAGGACCTCGTCGGGGAGGGCGTGGAAGCGATCGCTGTCAGCCTCCTCTGGTCGATCAAGAACGACGTGCACGAGCGGGCGGTCACCGACCTCGTCCGTGAGCTGGCGCCGCAGGTCTACGTGTCGACGGCGCACCGGCTGTCGTCGTCGCTCGGCGAGTACGGCCGCACGACCACGGCGGTGATGAACGCCTACATCGGCCCGCTCATGGACGTGTACATCGAGAAGATCGAGCACGGCGCACGCGCCCGGGGGTACGACGGGTCGGTCCACTTCGCGCAGTGCGCCGGCGGAGCGGTCACCGCGGTGGAGGCCCAGTCGGCTCCCATCCGCACCGTCCAGTCCGGTCCCGTCAGCGGCGTCATCGGATCGAGCTACCTCGGGCACGCCATCGGCGCCCCCAACATCATCTCGGCCGACATGGGAGGCACGACGTTCGACGTCAGCGTGATCCGTGACGGCCAGCCGCTCACACGCGACACGGCGCTGCTCGAGCGCTTCGAACTCTCCCTCCCGATGGTCGACGTCGAATCGGTCGGCGCCGGCGGCGGCAGCATCGCCTGGGTCGACGACCTGGGACGCCTTCAGGTCGGCCCGCAGAGCGCGGGCGCCGTCCCCGGCCCCGTCTGCTATGGCCGCGGCGGCACGGCCCCGACCGTCACCGACGCGGATGTCGTGCTCGGCGTGATCAGCCCGGACTCGTTCCTGCACGGGGACATGCGCCTCGACCGTGATGCCGCGGAGCGTGCGATCGGGGAGCTGGGCGCGCGCCTGGGCCTGGGCGTGCTCGAGACCGCTGCGGGCATCAACCGCATCGTGGACGGCCGGATGGCCGATGTCATCCGACGCATCAGCGTGCTCCGCGGTTTCGATCCGCGCGACTTCGTCTGCCTCGCGTTCGGAGGGGGCGGGCCCGTCCACGCGGGGGCGATCACGGAGGAGGTCGGCTGCCAGCGGACGATCGTCCCCCTCTTGAACGTCGCGTCGGTGTGGTCCGCGCTCGGCGCGGCGACGGCGGATTTCACGCACGTCTACCACCACGCCGAGTTGTTCGACGTCCCGGTGTCGCAGGGAGCGGTCGACGAGGTCTTCGCCGAGCTCGAGGCACGCGCTCGCGCCGATCTGGAGGCCGCCGGACTCGACGCGTCGAAGATGACCGCCAGGCGGAGCGCGCGCATGAAGTACGCCGCGCAGGTGCACGGTGTGGACGTGCCGGTGCGCGTCAACGACGCGGGGGCCTGCGCGACGGACGACCTCGCCGACACCTTCGACGACGTCTACACGCTCCTCTACGGCGAGGGAGCCGGCTTCCGCGAGGGCGGGATGCAGATCACGGGCCTCAACCTGCGCACGACCTGGCCGGTGGACAAGCCGCCGCTCGAGAGCCGCTCCTCCGTGAACGGCGACGTGGCCCGTTCCGCGCGCGACGTGTATTGGAGCGAGCTCGGCCGGATGGTCGAGACGCCGGTGATCCGACTCGCGGCCGACGACGGCCTCGCGCCGACGATCGGTCCGGTGCTCGTGGAGCTACCCGACACCGTGGCCGTCGTGCGGCCCCGGCAGCAGACCTGGCTGGACGGCCTGGGCAACCTCGTGATCGAGCGCAGCGGCGCCGGCTGACCAACCGGTGCGGTCATGAGACTGCAGGACAAGCACGCGATCGTGACGGGTGCCGCATCGGGGCTTGGCGCGGCGATCACGCGACGCTTCGTGGAGGAAGGCGCCCAGGTGCTCGCGGTCGACCTCGCCGCGCACGACGGCGAGTCGTCGGCCGGCGGGAGCGTCCTGGAGGTCCGAGCCGATGTGTGCTCTGCGACCGATCTCAGGCGTGTCGTGGGCATCGCTGAGCAGCGCTGGGGTCGCATCGACATCCTGTGCAACTCGGCGGGCATCAACATCGCCCCGGCGCCGCTCGCGGAGACCGACGAGGCGGACTTCGACCGCGTCATGGGCGTCAACGCGCGTGCGGTGTTCCTCGCGATGAAGCACGTCATCCCGGTGATGGTGGCCGGCGGAGGAGGGGCGGTGATCAACATCGCCTCGATCGGGAGCTTCGTCGCGCAGAGCGGCTTCTCGGCGTACTACGCGTCGAAGGGCGCCTGCCTCATGCTCACCCGCGCTGCCGCGATGGACTACGCCCAGCAGGGCGTCCGCGTCAACGCGATCTGCCCTGGCGTGATCGACACGCCCATGCTCGAGCCGCTCGGCGGAGCCGTCACGGAGCCCATGAAGGCGCTGCATCCCGTGGGGCGATTCGGACGGCCGGAGGAGATCGCCGCGTTCGCCGTGCTGCTCGCTTCGGACGAGTGCACGTTCGCGACGGGCGCGTCGTTCGTCGTCGACGGAGGACGGACGGCCACATGAGCGAGCGCTGGGAGCAGCTCATCGATCCGGAGCTGGTGCCGTTCATCCGAGGCCTTCCCCGGTCGGACCTGTCCGATCCGGTCGCCGCGCGCCGCCAGGCGGTCGCAGCGCCCGTCGCCTCGGACGGACCCCACGAGCACGTCGCCGCCCAGATCGACCACGAGGACCTGATCGTGCCCGGTCCGTCCGGCGCGCCGGACGTCCGCGTCCGGGTCTACCGGCCGCCCTGGACGCCCGATCGCCGCTCGCCCGCCCTGGTCTGGTTGCACGGCGGTGGCTTCGTGCGGGGCAGTATCGAGACGGATCACCTCCTGGCCGCGCGGACCGCGGCGGCGACGCGGGCGATCGTGGTCTCGGTCGGCTATCGGCTCGCCCCCGAGGCCCCGTTCCCCGCCGCGCTGGACGACGCGCTGGCCGTCCTGCACTGGCTCGCGGGACACGCCGAGCACATCGGCGTGGATGCGGACCGGATCGGCCTCGCCGGCGTGAGCGCCGGCGGAGCGATAGCGGCGGGCACGGCGCTCGCCGCTCGCGACCGCGATCTGCCCGGGCCGGTGTTCCAGGCGCTGCTGGTCCCGGTCCTCGACGATCGCCTCAGCACCCCCTCGATGCGCGAGTTCGTCGACACGCCGCTCTGGGACCGCGGCCTCGCCGAGCAGAGCTGGCGCCACTACCTGGGCCCCGACCGCGCAGAGGTGAGCCCCTACGCGGCGCCCGCGCGCGCGGACGATCTCACCGGGCTGCCGGCGGCGTACATCCAAACCGCGGCCTACGACCCCCTGCGCGACGAGGGCATCGCGTACGCAGCACGGCTGCTCGCGGCCGGAGTGCCGGTCGAGCTGCACCACTTCCCGGGGACGTTCCACGGCTCGCACCTGTTCCCCGCGGCGGCGGTCGCGCGCCGCCAGTTCACCGAGCTCACCTCGGCCATCCGCGCCGGGCTCTCCCAGGCGCGGGCGCCCGGCGCGCAGTCCGGCATGGTCTATCCACTCAGAGGTGTGAGATGAAATTCGGAATCCAGTTCCGCCCCCAGGATCCTCCCGCGGGCGAGCACCTCGTCGAGCGCTGGGAGCAGCTGCTGGTCGCCGCTCGCGTCGCGGAGGAGGTGGGCTTCGACGGCGTCTTCGTCCCCGAGCACCACATGATCCCCGACGGCTATCCGCCGTCGGTGTGGGGGCCGCTGGGCGCACTCGCGGCGGTCACCGAACGTGTGGAGATCGGCACCGCGATGCACCTCCCGGCCCTGGATCACCCGATCCACGTGGCCGAGCATGCCGCGCTGGTAGACGTCATCTCCAACGGGCGGCTGCGCCTCGGGATCGGCATGGGCAACCGCGGCCCCGAGTACCAGCTGTACGGCCTCGACCCAAAGACGCAGGTCTCGCGCTACGAGGAGAGCATCGACCTGATCCAACGCGCCTGGGCGGGAGAGGAGATCGACCACGAGGGCAAGCACTTCACGGTCAAGGGCCGCGTCTATCCCCAGCCGGTCGGGGCGGAGCTCTGGTACGGCGCGATGTCCGTCGGCGGCGTGCGCCGCGCGGCGCGGCTGGGGATGCCCTACATGACCGACGGGCTGCACAGCCACGACGTGATCAAGCTCTGGACGGACGCGTACAAGGAGGCCGGCGTCGAGTACGGGACCGAGGAGCGGCTCCGCCCGATCCTGATCCGCGAGGCCTGGGTCGCCGATTCGCTCGCGGACGTCGAGCGGGACTGGTGGCCGCACGTCCGGCGCGACCACTGGTTCTACGTGAACATGGATCGGTTCTGGCGGGAGAAGGAGCCTGCGCTGGACGGCATCGAGCGCGAGGAGCAGCTCACCTTCGACCGCTACCGCAAGGACCGCCTCTTCGTCGGCAGCCCGGATGACATGTGCGCATCGATCGAGCAGTTCCACGCGATGATGGGCAACGACTACACGATCCTGGCCTTCCGGATGGCGAGCGGACCCAGCTTCGAGAAGGAGCTCGAGTGCATCCGCAGGTTCGGCCGCGACGTGATTCCCGCGTTCCGGTGAGCAGCCGATCTAGCGGAAGGCGGGGATGACGTCCGTCCCGAATCGACGGATGCACTCGAGCTCGGCCTCGAAGCTGGGACCAGTGGCCATGCGGAAGGCCATGATCAGGTAATCCATATCGAGCGCGTCCCGGAACCGCGTGATCGACGCGATGCAGTCCGCCGGGCTGCCGACGATCAGGCGGTCCAGTCGGTGGCGATCGAAGTGCAGGTCGTCGACGGTCGTGATGCCCTTCAGCGAGGGTTCACGCGCGGCCGAGAAGCGCCCCATCCCGAAATACGACCAGTGGGTGTCGCGCACGTGCGGCCACCACTCGCGCTCGACGACGTCGAGTGAGTCGGCCACCCAGCCGTCGCGCAGGAGGAGCACGCCGGGCTGCGCCGGCAGACCGTTGCCGGCGCGTGCGGCGCGGTAGTGCTCGGCGAGGAATCGCATGACGTCGAGGTTGTGCAGGCCGTCGCTGGCCCACGCGCAGCCGAATCGCGCCGCCCGGCGAACACCGACCTTGGTCATCGCCGCCATCCACAGCTCGGCGGCGATGGGCAGCGGGCGCACCTTGCCCTTGACCCGGAAGTGCTTGCCGTGGAAGTCGAGCTCCTCGCCGCTCCAGGCCCGCTGGATCACCTCCATGCACTCCTCAAAGCGCGTGACCTGCTCGTCGCGATCGAGACCGAACAGCTCGAACTCGGGCTCGAAGTTCCCCAGGCCGCAGCCGAGCTTCAGCCTCCCCGCCGCAAGGACGTCAGCCATCGCGCCGTGCTCCGCGACGTGGACGGGATGGTCGAGCACCGGCAGATGCACCGCCGTGCCGATGTCGACGCGCTCCGTCACGGCGGCAAGGGCTCCGAGCGGCGCCCACGGGGAGGAGACGTACCCGTCGTCCATCATGTGGTGCTCGGGGATGAAGACGCCGTCGAAGCCGACGCTCTCGGCGAGCTGCGCGGCCTCGAGCAGCTGCTCCCAGCGCTGGACGACATTGCGCGCGTCGGGCGGGTCCTGGGGGCGGAACTGCAGTCCGAAGCGCATGGCGCGCGTACCAGCCCGGTTCAATCCAGGCCGAGACGGCGTCTGACCGCGACGAGGTCGTGGTAGAAGGGCCGGATCTCGGTGATCTTCGCCTCCTCGTCGAGTCGCCACAGCTCGATCACCTCGTGGGTGAACGACGTGCCGGCGGGGTCGGTCATGGTCACCTCTATCAGCGCGGCCACACGCGAGGCGCTGCCCATGAGCTCGACGACGGTCACCTTCGTCAGACCAAGCGACGACACCACGCCCGCACCGCCCTCGCGCAGCGCCTCCTTCCCTCGCCACACTCCGGGGCAGGGATGCCCCTCGGCCTCCTCGAGGACGACGTCGTCGGCGAACTGCGCCTCGATCTTCGACCAGTCGCCCTCGTTCGTGAAGTCGTAGTGGTTCTGGATGATCGCGCGGCTGCGTGCGATCGCGTCGGCCTCGGACATCGGCTACTCGATCCCGACGCCGGTCGAGGCCAGGCTCTCGGGCGTGAGCCCGAACCAGGGCCGGAGCCGAAGTCCACCGTCGACATGAAGGACTGCTCCGGTCACGTACCTCGCGCCGGTGCTCAACATGAACAGGGTCGGCGCGACGATCTCGTCCGGCACGCCGAAGCGGCCCAGCGGCACGTTCTGCCGGAACATCTCCATGTCGTAGAAGCCGTCGCGGACCGTCAGCGTCGTCTCCATGGGGAACAGGCCCGGCCCGATCGCGTTCAGGCGGATGTTGTAACGGCCGAGCTCCATCGCCCACGTACGGATGAGGGCCTCGATGCCGCCCTTGGTCGCGCTCGAGTGCGAGAGGCCGGGTGTCTCGCGGCCGCAGACCGCGGACGTGTAGCACACCAGCGTGCCCTCCCGCTCTGCCTTGATCAGGCTCCGCGCCCATGTGTGGAAGACGTTGAACGCTCCGGTGAGCTGGGAGGACACCGCTGCCCCGAAGATCTCGGGCGTCAACCGCTCGGCCGCGCAGGGCCAGACCTCCGCAGCGGCGTGGACCAACGCCTGTGCCGGCGCTTGCTCGCCGATCTTCGCGAACGCGGCCTGAACGGCATCGACGTCCCGGATGTCGCACGCGATGGCTCGGACGTCGCCGTCATGCTCGCGACACAGGGCGACGGTCTCATCGAGCTTCTCGGTGCGTCGGCCCATGACCCAGACGTCGACTCCGCGCTCGGCGAGCGCGACCGTCACGGCGCGACCTATCCCGCTCCCGCCCCCTGTCACGACCGCCGTGTCGTACGCAGGCGCCAGCAACCCCTCGCCGGATGTCATCAGCGTTTCGCCCCCTCATTCCCGAACCGTTTCGACCTCCCGTCCGGGCGGTCGGTTGGGCGAGCGTATTGCGCACTCCGTGGGGTGTCAACGGACGGCTTGACCCGTTCTTGGCTCGGGACTAGAGTCCGCCGTGTGTCGACCGACCGGACGGATGAACAGCGCGTGACGGCGCCCGACGGAGCGCGGCTGCCCGGCGCCGTCGTCATTCGCCTCCCCCGGTCGCAACAGGGGCTCATGCAGCGTTGCCTTACCGAGATGGTCCATCCCTACGGGCTGTTCCCCCTCGGTCCGGACGGCAGGGTGTGGGACCGCGACGAGCACGTTGCCGCGGCCGAGGGCCTGCTCTGATCCCGGCCGGGTCAGAAGACGCGCGGCCGACGGCTCTGCTGGTGGACTACGGCGGCGTGTTGACCTCCGACGTCCTCGGATCATTCCGAGCGTTCGACGCGAGGTTCGGCGCTGCGGAGGGCACGGTCGAGGCGATGCTCGCGGGCGACGCGCTCGCGGCGCGGGCGCTCGTCGAGCACGAATGCGGGCGGCTGGACGACGAGGGCTTCGAGTCGGTGCTCGCGTGGCGTCTCGCGCACCGCGGGGTCCGCGTCGCCGCGCGAGGACTGCTGCGCGAGCTCCTGGCCACCGTGCGGCCGGACATCGAGATGCTGGCAGTCCTCGCCCGGATGCGCGCGCACGGGATCCCGGTCGCGGTCGTCTCGAACCAGCTCGGCCGCGATCTCTATGCGGGGTGCGACCTCGACGATCTCGCCGACGAGGTGGTCCTCTCCAGCCGGATCGGCGTCCGGAAGCCATCGCGCCGCATCTTCGCGATCGCCTGCCGGCGCCTCGATCGTCGGCCCCGGGAATGCGTGATGGTCGACGACCTCGCCCACAACCTGGTCGGTGCTGCGCGCCTGGGCATCCGTGGCGTGCGCCACGTCGACGCCGCGACGACCGCCTCGGAACTGGCCGAGCTCTTCGACGTCGAGCTCGCCATGGACGTGTCCGCTACCCCGACACCGGGAGGTTGCGATGTGCTTTGAGGCCGACGCCCGTCCCCCCGCCGTGCCCGCCGACCGCGTCCTGCACCCTCTGGCGGGCGGCGCCTCGGCCGAGACGCTGTCGCTCACGTCCGCCGACGGCGCGTCCTTCGTCGCGGCGATCGCCGAGTGTCCCGACGAGCGGGGCCCCGGGGTGATCATCCTGCCCGACGTCCGCGGCCTGTACCGGTTCTACATCGAGCTCGCCGAGCGCTTCGTCACCGCCGGTCACCACGCGATCGCGATCGACTACTTCGGACGAACGGCGGGGTCGCAGGAGCGCGAAGCGGACTTCGATTTCATGGCCCACCTCGCCGACACGACGCCTGCGCAGGTCCAGTTCGACATCGACGCGGCCCGGAAAGTGCTCGCCGAGCGCACCGGGGCGAAGTCGTTCGTCACCGTCGGCTTCTGCTTCGGAGGCGCGCAGTCGTTCCTGGCCGCGACGAACGCCGAGCTCGGCCTCGAAGCGGCGATCGGGTTCTACGGAACGCTGAACGCCCGGCGGACCGGGCTCGACTTCCTGCCCTCGCCGCTGGAGCACGCGGGGCAGACCCGCGCCCCGGTGCTGGGTCTCTTCGGCGGCGACGACGAACTGATCCCCGCGGAGGACATCTCCGCGTTCGACGAGCTCCTGGACACCTCCGGCGTCCAGCATGAGGTCGTGACCTACCCGGGCGCGCCGCATTCCTTCTTCGATCGCTCGTTCTCCGAGCACGCCGACGCCTCCGCGGACGCGTGGCGGCGCGTGTTGAGCTTCCTCGAGCCCGTCGCGGTCGCCGGAGGCGCCTGATGGAGCCGATCACCGGGGACCATCTCCGGCACGTGCTCGGGCACCTGCCGACCGGCGTCACGGTCGTCACCGCCAACGCGGTCGACGGGCCTGCCGGCATGGCGGCGAACTCCGTGACGTCCGTCTCGCTGGACCCACCGCTCATCCTGCTCTGCCCGGCCAAGAGCTCGTCGACGTGGCCGCGTATCCGCGACGCGCGGCGATTCTGCGTGAACGTGATGGCCGGGCATCACGAGGACGTCACACGCAGGTTCGCGCAGCGCGGCGTCGACCGCTTCGCGGGTGTCCCGATCAGCGACCGGCCGACCGGTCCCGCACTCGAGGACGCGGTGGCGTGGATCGAGTGTGAACTGCGCGACGAGCATGACGCCGGTGACCACACGATCGCAGTCGCCGACGTCGTTGGGATCGAGGCGGCCGACGCGCGCACGCCGCTCGTGTTCTTCCGCGGTCGCTACGGCCCGTTCGGCCCGGGTGACGACCGTGCCTGACCGGGCTGCCGAGCCGGTCTCCAGCCGGACGGTCGCGCCGGTCGTGGGGCCCGACGATGAGCGGCGTTTCACGGATTCGGGGATCGAGGTAGGGACGCTGTACACGGCGGACGATCTCGCCGGGGAGCCCGAGCTCGGCGCGCCGGGCGAGTTCCCCTTCA
>WUUC01111013.1_pt1 | contig 24633 bp, 28 predicted proteins | sample 6278441 | NCBI WGS metagenome assembly WUUC01 (sample SAMN13675441, study PRJNA597444) | soil metagenome | isolation source: soil | place: USA: Washington | collected 2017-10 | reverse complement strand
CGATCATCAAATTCTCGGTGGATTGGTGGAACACGCTGCATCAGCCGGCGAGCGTGTTCCGCATGGGCGGTCCGACCATCGACGCCTCGATGCTTGCCCCGCTCCTCGTCATGGCCGCCGGCTTCACCGCGCTGTTCGTGCTCCTGCATCTCATCGCCATGCGCGCGGAGATCCTGCGCCGTCGCGTGCAGGCGCTCCGGCAGGTGCATGTCGACCGGCTGGCGATCGCTTAGCGTACTCCGCGATGCTCGACCTCGGCCCGCATGCGGCTTTTATCTGGGTGGCTTATGGCGTGACGGCGCTCGCCGTCGGCGGCCTCGTGTTTCACATTCTTTCGGACGACCGCCGCCAGCGCGGGCTCCTCGCCGAGCTCGAGCGGCAGGGCATTACGCGGCGTTCGGCAAAGCCGGCACCGCCGAAGCCGGAAGCGAAACCGGCGCCCGGGCGTCCCGCCGGGAAGACAAGCTCGACCCGGTCCGGGACGCGCCGCAGATCGAAATCATGAGCGACAGCGTCGCACCGCGCTCGCTTTGGCGGCGCTGGGGCCTCATGCTCCCCTTTCTCCTGTTTGCGGGACTTGCCGGCCTCTTCTTTTACGCTCTCGAAAGCGGCGACCCTTCGCGCCTTCCTTCCGCGCTCGTCGGCAAGTCGGTTCCGAATTTTGTGCTGCCGCCGATCGAGGGCATGGTTGAGAGCGAGGGCATGCAGGGCTTTTCCAACGCGGATCTTGCCAAGGGCGAGCCGACCATCCTGAATGTCTGGGCGTCCTGGTGCGTGCCCTGCCACCAGGAACACCCGCTCTTGATGGAGATGGCAAAAGCGCCCGGCGTTCGGCTTTTCGGCATCAACTACAAGGACGACCCGGCGGGCGCGCGCCGCTTTCTCGGCCGCTACGGCAATCCGTTTCAGCGGGTCGGCGCCGACCGCACCGGCCGCGTCGCCATCGATTTCGGCGTCTATGGCGTGCCGGAGACCTACGTCATCTCCGGAGGCGGCAAGATCGCCTACCGCCATGTCGGGCCGCTGACCGAGGCGAGCATCAAGGAGAAGCTGCTACCCCTCCTGCAGCGGAGCCGGAAAAGCACCAACTAGTCGTCATACCGACTGGAAACGCAAAGAGACGCTGCTACTTCCGCGCCGAGGAAACGATCCGCTCGAGCGAGTCCAAGAATTCGTCGCGCTTTGCAGGAGGAAGCGCATCGAGCAACCGCGAATCCGCAGCAGCAGCGCCCGGCTCCGCCTCTCGCAAGGCCTTCCACCCTTGCGCGGTGAGCTTGATGGCATAGGCTCGCGCATCGTTCTTGGCGCGGCGGCGGTGAATGAGACCGCGCGCGATGAGCCGCGCGACGATATCAGCGAGCGTCGAGCGGTCAATTCCGGTTCGTTCGACGAGGTCGGTCTGGGTGAGCCCCTCCTCTTGTGCCACCTCGGTTAAAACCGCGTATTGACGCGCCGTCAGTCCGCTCGGGCGCGCCTCATTCTGAAAGACGTCGGTTGCGCATTGCCCCGCCCGGTGGATCAAGTGAATTGCCGAACGGCCGAGGGATTTGTTGTTCCTGGTCGCCATCAGGGACTTCCCGATCAAGAACTTTCAAGGCAGCGCCACCTTCTTCTTCCTGGCGCCGATTCGTAACTTGTTCAGCCCCCGGAACGAGAACGTCAGGTTGTGGCCTCGGGTTCCTTGCTTCTGGCCTCATGTGTGCCGTCGCGGGGCGTCTCTGGGAGGGCATGGCGCTGCAACAGCGGCACTTGCGCGACGGCGAAAAGAAAGGTGAGCGGCAGGAATCCGAACGCTTTGAAGCTTACCCAGACATTCGTCGAGAAATTGCGCCACACGATTTCGTTGACGACTGCCATGACGATGAAGAAAAGCGTCCAGCGCACCGTCAACATGCGCCAACCATAATCGGTGAGCTTGAGTGCGGAACCGAGCAAGAGCTCGAGCAGGGGTTTCTTCAGGAGAAGGCCGGCGCCGAGCACGAAGGCGAAGATGAGATAGACGAGCGTCGGCTTCAGCTTGATGAACGTCTCGTCGCGCAGATAGAGCGTCAGCCCGCCGAAGATGAGGACGACGACACCGCTGACGAGCGGCATGACCGGAAGCTTGCGATATCGCCACTGCGCGAAGCCGAGAGAAGCAACTGTTGCCGCCATGAAGGCTGCCGTCGCCGCGTAAATCCCCGCGGCAGCGTTGACACCGAAAAAGACAAGCAGCGGGCCAAGCTCGATGATGAGCTTCTCGAGGAAAGGCGCATTCTCGCCTTCCGCCGCCGCGACGCCCCTGCCGCGGGCCGGCGCTTTTCGCTCAGGCTGCTCTTGCATTCTTCACATCGAGCCCGGCAATCGCGCGGGCGAAATCGTTCGCATCGAAGGGTCGCAGATCATCGACACCCTCGCCGATGCCGATCGCGTGAACAGGAAGACCGAACCGCTCGGCAATCGCGACGAGAATGCCGCCCCGCGCCGTGCCGTCGATCTTCGTCAGCACGAGCCCTGTAACGCCGGCAATCTCGCGGAAGATATCCACCTGCGCGAGCGCGTTCTGACCGGTCGTGGCGTCAAGCACCAGAAGAACGCCATGCGGCGCGTCCGGATCGAGCTTCTTCAAGACCCGCACGATCTTGGCGAGCTCCGCCATCAGATCGGATTTGTTCTGGAGCCGGCCGGCCGTATCGACAATGAGCACGTCGCGCGCTTCGGATTTTGCTCGTTCGAGCGCCTCGAAGGCGACGCCTGCCGGGTCGGCGCCGACATCCTTGGCGACGACTTCGGTGCCGACGCGGGCTCCCCACACCTTCAACTGGTCGATGGCCGCGGCCCGGAAAGTATCCGCGGCGGCAAGGAGAACCGTCTTTCCGTCAGCGATCAGCCGATGTGCGAGTTTCGCCGCCGTCGTGGTCTTGCCGGTGCCGTTGACGCCGACGATCAGCATCACATGCGGCTTCTCTCCCTGGGGGATCTCGAGCGGCTTTGCGACCGGTTCGAGAACCGTGCTGACCTCGGCTGCGAGAACCTCCCGCAAACTGTCCGGCGAGATGCCGCGATCGTAGCGCCCGCTCGCGAGCTTGGCGCGGATGCGTGCCGCCATGGCAACGCCGAGATCGGATTTGATGAGCGCGTCCTCGAGATCGTCGAGGCTCTCCTCATCGAGTTTTCGGCGGCTGAAGACAGAAGTGAGATTGTCGCCAAGAGCGGCCGTGCTTCGCGACAACCCCTGGCGTAGCTCTGAAAGCCAGCCCCGCTTCTCAGCCGTCCGAAGCGACGCCGAACCTTGGTCCTTCTTCTTGGGCGAAGGCTCCTCGGTTGGCGCAGTCGGCGAGGCATCGGGCTCGCCCTTCTCCCGCGTTCCGGGGCGCCGTTCCTCCGTCGATGTCGCGCCGGAAGGGGACGCGGGTCCCGCAGGTGGCGGCGCATCGGCCGCGCCCGTGTCTTTCTTCTTACGTGCCGGAGCCTTGCGCTTGCCGGCGTCGCCCCTTGCTCGGGGCTTTGGGCTGTGGGGGCCCCCTTCTTCGGGAGGGCGAGGGGGCTCGCCTTTCTCCCTGGCCTCGGGCGGCCGCTCCTCCGGCGGGGCTTCGCCGGACATCTCCTTTGGGCCGGCCGGGGGTGGCCCCTTCACGGCCTCCTTGGGATCAACTGCCCGAGGAGCTTCCCCTTCTTCCTCCTCCTTCGGCGCGTGGCCGAACAGGCGCTGCCAGAGGCCTGGCTTCTTATTGCCGCCGCTCATGAAGCCGTCCTTGCAAGCAAAGCGCCCCCGTCATGGCCTTCGACCACCGCAGAGACCAAACGCCCCGGAGTTTCGGCCGCTTGGAGCGCGACTTGCGTGAAATCGGCCGCGCGCCCCTTCGCCTCCGACTCCATCAGAACCTCTATCTGCCGCCCCTTCGCGTTCTGAAGATGACGCAAAAGCGCCTCGGCGCCCTTCTTTCGCAACGTTGCGGCCCGCTTCGCGATCACCGCGCCATGAAGCTGCGGCATGCGCGCGGCGGGCGTGCCCGGCCGCGGGGAAAATGGAAAGACGTGCAGGAAAGTGAGGCCGCAATCATCGACGAGCGAGACCGAGTTCCGGAACATCGTTTCGCTCTCGGTCGGAAAGCCGGCGATCAGATCGGCCCCGAAGACGACATCCGGCCGCAAGCGCCGCACCTCCTCGCTGAATCGCACCGAGTCATGCCGCGTGTGGCGCCGCTTCATGCGCTTTAGCGTGAGGTCGTCACCGGCTTGCAGGGAAAGGTGTAGGTGCGGCATCAGCCGCTCTTCTTCGGCGATCAGCTTGAGCAGCACGGGATCCGCCTCAACGGAATCGATCGAGGAGAGCCGCAGCCGCTTCAGCTCCGGAACGAGCTTCAGCACCTTTTCGACGAGTTTTCCGAGGGTGAGGTCGCCGGGAAGGTCGGCGCCATAGGCGGTGATATCCACGCCCGTCAGGACCACCTCCGCGTACCCGTTCTCGGAGAGCTTCCGCACCTGCGCCACGACCTCGCCTGCCGGCACCGAGCGCGACGGCCCGCGGCCGAACGGGATGATGCAGAAGGTGCAGCGATGGTCGCAGCCGTTCTGGATCTGCACATAGGCGCGTGCCTGGCCGCCGAAACTCTCGATCAGGTGGCCCGCGGTCTCCTTCACCGCCATGATGTCGTTGACCTTCACGCGCTCGGTTGCCCCGCCGCTCAGCGCGTCGAAGGTCCGGCAATCGGTCTTCTCCGCATTGCCGATGATGTGATCGACCTCTGTCATGGCGGCGAAAACGTTCGGGTCGAGCTGCGCGGCGCAGCCCGTGACCACGATTTTCGCATCGGGGTTGTCGCGCGCGGCCTTGCGGATCGCCTGCCGCGCCTGGCGGACGCTTTCGGCCGTAACCGCGCAGGTGTTGACGATCACCGCGCGGGAGAGGCCCGCGGTCTCCGCATGCTTGCGCATGACCTCCGATTCATAAGCGTTCAGCCTGCAACCGAAGGTGATGATCTCGATTTCCGACATTGCCGGCTCTTAGCACGAAAGGCGGGCCCCTTCACCCCCAGGGCTCGGGACGCCGTAAATCAGCCGGCCCGCGCGAAAAGCGCGGACGGGAGCGTTCCCTCATAGTCGAAAGCATAGGCGCCCGTCATGAGCACGTGGCCATCCGCCTCACGCCATTCGATGAGAAGCTCGCCGCCGGGAAGTGTCACGGTCACGCTTCGCCCTGTCAGGCCGCGGCGCGCGGCGGCGACGGCAGAGGCGCAGGCCGCGGTGCCGCAGGCGCGTGTGAGACCCGCGCCCCGCTCCCAGGTCAGTACCTTCAAGCTGGCAGGACCGACCACCTCCGCGAGCGAGACGTTCGCGCGCTCGGGAAACAACGGATGGTGCTCGAGCGCCGGCCCGAAGCGAGCCAGGTCATGTGTCGCCACATTCTTTACGAAGAAAATGCAGTGAGGATTGCCGACATTGACGGCCGATGCCGGTCCGAGCGCGCCAGCTCCGGCGCTCGAAAAATCGGCGTCGATGCGGCTCGTATCCTCGAAGGGCTCCGCGAGTGGGATCTCGTTCCAGCCAAAGCGGGGCTCGCCCATATCGACGCTGACCGTGCCGTTCTCGTTCACCCGCGCTGTGAGGATGCCGCCTTCCGTCTCGATGCTGACCCTCGGCATGCCCCGCTCGGCGGCAAGCAATGCCGCGACACAACGTGCAGCATTCCCACAGGCGCCGACCTCGCCTCCGTCGGCATTCCAGATGCGCATGAAGGCGTCTGCCCTCTGTGACGGCTCGATGGCGATCACCTGATCGCATCCGATTCCGCCTTTCCGGTCGGCAATGGAAGCGGCGTCTTGCGGCCGAAGCGCGATGGGCTCGCGTCGCGCATCGAGCACGACGAAGTCGTTGCCGAGCCCGTTCATCTTGCGGAAGGAGATCGCGTCGCGCATGACTCTGCCGGTGGGGTCTGCGCAGCTATATGGCCCTTACAGAGCGATATGACCAGATGGACACCACCGGGAAGGCGCGCCGTGAGGCAATACTAGGAAGAGATGCAAAGCATTCCAACTAACGATCCGGTTGGCGCGCTCGTGCCGCACACGGTCACGAGACCGATGGAAGGCAGCGCGGAGGGACCGCTCGCCGGCAAGACCTTCATGGTGAAGGACCTGTTCGCCATCGCCGGCCGCAAGGTCTCCAACGGCAGCCCGGAGTGGTATCGGCAGGCCGAGCCGGCGACGGAGACAGCGTCAGCCATTGCCCGGCTGCTCGATGCCGGGGCGACGCTGACCGGCATCACCATTTGCGACGAATTCTTCTACAGCGTGCTCGGCGCCAACATTCACTACCGCACGCCCTTGAATATCCGCGCGCCGCGCCACGTTTGCGGCGGCTCTTCCTGCGGTTCGGCCGCCGCCGTTGCCGCCGGAATGTGCGATTTCGCGCTTGGCAGCGATACGGGCGGATCGACCCGCGTTCCCGCCTCCTTTTGCGGTCTTTACGGCCTCCGACCCACCCACGGCCGCATCGACCTTGGCGGGGTCACGCCGATGGCGCCGACCTACGACACAATCGGGCCCCTCGCCCGCGACGCCGACCTCCTTGCCGACGTTGCCCGCCTGCTGCTGCAAAGCCCTTCGGTGGAGGCGCCACCTGAGCGGGTGATCGTTCCCGAAGACATGTTTGCGCGCGCCGATGCGGGTGTTGCGGAGGCGACCGCTCGCGCGCTCGACCAGCTGGCGTCGGCGCTCCCGCTCCTCGATCCCATCGTTATTGCAGGTGACGATCTGCCCGCCTGGGCAGACGCTTTCCGGCTCATTCAGGCGTTCGAGATTCAATCGACGCTGATGCCCTTCGCGCTCGCGCATGCGGGGAGATTTGCGCCGGGCATTCGCGAGCGCTTCGAGATGGCTTCTCGTGTCACCGCCGCAGAGGCGGAGGCTGCGCGAAATCGCCGGGCGGAGATTTCCGACAAATTGCGGGGCCTGCTCTCCCCAGGGACAGTGCTCGTCATGCCGACAACCCCAACCCTTCCGCCGCTTCGAGACACTCCGGATGGGCCGCGGACAGCGCCCTTCCGGGCGCTCACCCTCGGCAGCACCTGCATCGCCGGCCATGCCGGGCTGCCGCAAATCTCGATCCCCGCGGAAACGGCGGACGGCTGCCCGATCGGGCTCTCCTTCATCGGCTGGGCAAATGGCGACGAAGCCCTGCTCGACCTCGCCGTGCGGCTTGCACCCATGCTGCCTCAGCCTTGACTTGACCCCGTTAACCGCAGAGATTGCGCGCGAAATCAGTGGCAGCTCTGTTCATGAGCCGCCGCCCTGCACATTTTTGGTGTGCTACCCTTTTCGGGCTTGCGCGCACAAGTAGCGCAAAGCGCGGTAGCGCAAAGCAAAAGGGAGGCGGGGGGGTCAACACCCGACAGCGCGGATGCGCCCTCGGGTGCGTTTTGGTTTGGGATAACTGAGACAAGGATCGTCTGATGTTCGAGACGCTCTCAGATCGCCTCTCGGCAATCCTCGACAAGCTCACCCGCCGGGGTGCGTTGTCCGAGGCGGATGTCGGCGAGGCGATGCGCGAAGTGCGCCGCGCGCTGCTCGAGGCGGACGTGGCGCTCGACGTTGTGCGCGACTTCGTCGAGGTGGTGAAGGCGAAGGCTGTCGGCCAGGAGGTGGTGCGCTCCATCACGCCCGGCCAGATGGTCATCAAGATCGTGCATGACGAGCTCGTGCGGACGCTCGGCGTCGAAGCCGATCCGATCAACCTCGCCGCTTCCCCGCCCGTGGTGGTGATGCTGGTGGGCCTGCAAGGCTCCGGCAAGACCACGACGACCGCGAAGCTCGGCCGCAGGCTGAACGCCCGCGACAAGAAGAAGGTGCTGATGGCCTCGCTCGATACGCGCCGGCCGGCGGCACAAGAGCAGCTCCGCGTCCTCGGCGAGCAAACCTCGATCGCAACGCTTCCCATCGTCGAGGGCCAGACTCCGGCGGAGATCACCCGGCGCGCGCTTGACCAAGCAAAGCGCGGCGGCTTCGACGTGCTTCTGCTCGACACCGCCGGCCGCACGCATATAGACGAGACGCTGATGGCGGAGACGGCGGAAATCGCCGAAATCGCGATGCCGCATGAGACGCTCCTCGTCGCGGACGCGCTCACCGGCCAGGACGCCGTCAATCTCGCCAAGAATTTCGACGCGCGGGTTCCGCTCACCGGCATCGTTCTCACGCGCGTCGACGGCGACGGCCGTGGCGGCGCAGCGCTCTCGATGCGCGCCGTCACCGGCAAGCCGATCAAGCTCATGGGCGCCGGCGAGAAGCTCGACGCGCTCGAAGATTTCGACCCTTCCCGGATCGCCGGGCGCATTCTCGGCATGGGCGACGTCGTCGGCCTCGTCGAGAAGGCGATCGAGACGGTCGAGTTCGACAAGGCGCAGAAGATCGCGCAGAAGATGCGCAAAGGCGCCTTCGATCTCGACGACATGGCCGAGCAGCTACGTCAGGTGCAAAAGCTCGGCGGCATGGGCGGAGTGCTCAACATGCTGCCCGGCGTCGGCAAGATCAAAAAGCAGCTGAATGCCGCCAATCTCGATGAGGGCATCCTGAAGCGCCAGCAGGCGATCATCGGCTCGATGACCAAACCCGAGCGCAGGAACCCGAAACTGCTCAACGCCTCGCGCAAGAAGCGGGTTGCCGCGGGTTCCGGGACGACCGTTCAGGACGTCAACAAAGTCGTCAAGGCGCACCGGCAGATGGCCGACATGATGAAGGCGATGGGCAAGAAGCGGGGCGTGCTCGGCTCGCTCTTCGGCGGTGCGCCGCCTGAGCGCCCCGCCTACATGCCCTCTGCGCCTTCACAAGGCCTGCCCCCCCTCCCGCCTGGCGGCCTATCGGGCCTGCCCGGAGCCTTTCCGGGGCTAGGCATGCCGCGTGGCCTTCCCGGCCTCCCCGGCGTCCCGCGCGGCGTGCCGGGCCTGCCGAAGCCGAAAAAGCGATGACTTCACCCCTTCAACTTCAATTGATTGTCCTTAGGAGAATGAGACGATGTCACTGAAAATCAGACTGGCGAGGGCCGGCGCGAAAAAGCGGCCGTTCTATCGGATTGTCGTTGCGGATTCGCGGAGCCCGCGCGACGGCCGCTACATCGAGAAGATCGGCACCTACAATCCCCTCCTCCCGCGCGACGCCGCGGATAGGGTCACGCTTCTCAAGGAGCGCGTCGAGCATTGGCTGAAGCAGGGCGCAAAGCCGACCGATCGCGTTCTGCGCTTCCTCGACAAGGAAGGGATGGCGAAGCGCGATGCCCGCTCCAACCCGACCAAAGGCCAGCCCGGCAAGAAGCGGCTCGAGCGCGAAGAAGCGAAGCAGGCCGCAGAGGCCGAGAAGGCGAAGGCCGCCGCCGAGGCGGCCGCCGCTCCCGCCGAGGGTGAGCCGGCTTCCGCCGAATAGCCTTGCCGAAGCCGCACCCAATTCCGGAAATGGTGCTGCTTGGCGAGATCGGGCGCCCGCAGGGGCTGAAAGGCGAGGTCCGCCTTTGGTCCTACACGCAAGCACCGGAGGCGATCGCCGATTATGGCCCGCTTCAGGACGAAACGGGCTCGCGGTGCATTGAGGTCGAGACCGTTCGCAGCGACGCAAAAGGCCTCATCGCCCGGCTCAAAGGCGTAACGACACGGGAAGCAGCGGAGGCCCTCACCGGCACGAAACTCTGTGTGCCGCGCGACTGCCTTCCCGAAGCGCCCGCGGAACAATGGTACTACGCCGATCTCATCGGCCTTGCGGCCATCGATGCGGCGGGGACGCCGCTCGGCACGGTGACGGCCATTCACAATTTCGGGGCCGGGGACATCGTCGAGATCGCACCGGTTGCGGGCGGCGAGGCCTTCCTCATCCCCTTCACCGATAGCGCGGTGCCGGAAGTCGACGTGAAAGGCGGCTTTATCCGCGTCGTTCTGCCGACAGAGTTCCTCGAATAGGCTCCGGCTTATCCGGCTTGCGGCTCTCCGGCTCCTGCCACAAGCTCGCGCTGCAAATAGGGAACAACTGGAGCCACGGCGCTTCATGGGCAATGCCGCCGCCAATCTCTCTGCCGTGCCGGATAGGCCGCCTCTCTCTTGGTTGCGGTCGCTCGCGCGCTTCGCCGAGTTCGGCACGTCCGGCTACCCACGTCCCGTGCGCCGGCGCCTCACCATCGTCAATGCGATGGCGCTCCTCATCGCGCTGTTCTCGGTCGTCTATGCCGTCGTGTTCGCTACTTACGGCGTCGCCAAATACCACGACCTGATCATCGTCAATGTGCTGCTCGCGGCAGTCGCTCTGCTTGCGCCGCTCGCGCACCGCATCAACGACGTCGCCGCCGCGGTCCTGATCGCGAGCGCCGAATATGTCGCGCTGTTCTTCTTCGTGCGCACCCTGGGTCACGATTCAGGCATTCAAATCAATTACATCGTTGCCGCCGCCGTCGCGTTCGCCATTTACGGCCTCTCACACCTCCGAATTGTCGTCACCGTCATCCTCGCGGGGCTTCTTCTTCATCTTGCGGCCTGGTTCGTGTTTCCGTCCGAGCAGGCGCTCGTTGCGGCGGATCCCGCTCTCCTTGCCAACCTCTATGTCTCCTCGGCGGTCACCACCTTCTCGATCGTCGCGCTCGTCGTCTTCTACGCATTCATGATGGCCGACCGCGCGCGGGCCGAGGCGGACGCGCTGCTCCACAGCATCCTGCCTGAAGCCATCGCCGACCGGCTCAAGGAGAAGCCCGGCGAGACGATCGCCGACAGCATGCCCGAGGCTTCCGTTCTCTTCAGCGATCTCGTGGGCTTCACCGAGATGGCCCAAGGGCTTGGGGCCGAGCGCACCGTCGCGCTGCTCGATGCGATTGTCACCGAGTTCGACCGGCTTGCGGCCGAGCACGGCGTCGAAAAGATCAAAACGACGGGCGACGGCTATATGGCCGTGGCGGGTGTCAGCCGGCGACAGGACGATCACCTCGAGAGGCTGGCGCGCTTCGCCCTTCTTCTGCCCGGGACGGTGCGGCAGCTTTCGGCGGCGCATGGCGTCGTCCTCAACATCAGGATCGGCATCGCCACCGGTCCGCTCATGGCCGGCATTATCGGCAGCGACAAATTTTCTTATGACGTGTGGGGCGAGACGGTGAATCTTGCCTCGCGCCTCGAATCGAGGGGCATCCCCGGCCAAATTCAGGTCTCCAGCGCGGTAAAAGAGGAGCTGGCCAATCGATTTCTCTTCGAGGCGCGCGGCGACATCGAGCTGAAGGGCGTGGGCGCGGTCGAGACGTGGCTTCTGAAAGAAAAGTGGGCAAGCACAGGAGAGGCTCGCGCATGAGTCCGTGGAGAGCCGCCGTGCTCACGATTTTTCCCGAGATGTTTCCGGGGCCGCTCGAGGCAAGCCTCGCGGGGAAAGCGCTCGTCGAAGTAAAATGGGCCCTTTCTGTGCTCGACATCCGTGACTTTGCCACCGACAAGCAACGCTCTGTCGATGACACGCCGGCGGGCGGCGGAGCCGGCATGGTGATGCGCGCCGATATCGCCGCCCGCGCCATCGACGCCGCGCGGGAAACGATGCCGGCCGAGGCGCCTATGATCTATCTCTCGCCGCGCGGCCGCCCGTTGAGCCAGGCGCGGGTGCGCGAGTTGGCGCAAGGTCCGGGCGCCATCCTGCTCTGCGGACGCTTCGAAGGCGTGGACGAGCGCGTACTCGAGGCGCGGAACATCGAGGAGGTGTCGATCGGCGACTATGTGCTCTCGGGCGGCGAGATCGCCGCCATGGTGCTGATCGATGCTTGTGTGCGCCTCCTGCCCGGGGTTGCTGGGAATGAAGTCTCCCTCGACGAGGAGAGCTTTGCGGCCGGCCTTCTCGAATATCCGCACTACACGCGACCGCGCGAATGGGAGGGCCGCGCTATTCCGGACGTGCTCCTCTCGGGGGACCACGAGCGGATCGCTGCTTGGCGCCGAGAGCAGGCCGAGAAGATCACCCGTGCCCGCCGCCCGGACCTTTGGGAGAAGCTCAGAAAGCCCTAACCAGCCTGTAGGCCTAGGGGCGCAAATCCTCGACAAAGGCTAAGTGTTCCGCTAGGAACAGGCCCGCGCGCGTTTCGCCCGCGAATTCAGGACAGGATCAATCAAAAAGAATGGCGTTCGCTTCGGCCTAGGCCAGGCAGGCGCCCGAAGGAAAGGCATTCACCATGAACATCATCGAGCAGCTCGAGAAAGAGCAGACCGCGGCCCTCTCGAAGAAGCGCAAAGTGCCAGAGTTCGGCCCCGGCGACACGGTCAGGGTGAATGTGAAGGTGGTCGAAGGCGACCGCAGCCGCGTGCAGGCCTATGAGGGCGTCTGCATCGGCCGCTCCGGCGGCGGCATCAACGAGAATTTCACCGTCCGCAAGATCTCCTATGGCGAGGGCGTCGAGCGCGTCTTCCCGGTGCATTCGCCGCTGATCGACTCGATCGAGGTCGTCCGGCGCGGGCGTGTGCGGCGCGCCAAGCTCTATTATTTGCGCGGCCGCCGCGGCAAGTCCGCGCGCATCGCCGAGCGGCAAGTGGCGCGCGGCGGCAAGCAGGAGGCTTTCAAGGGCTTCAAGCGGCCGAAGGGCGCGCCCGACGATCTGAAGCTCATCCCCGGCATCACGGCCGAGGTCGAGGCGAAGCTCAACAAGCTCGGCCTGATCAAATTCGATCAGATCGCCAATCTTACCGACGACGAGATCATCAAGATCGACGAGGCGCTTCAGCTCGAGGGCGCCATCGAGCGCGACGACTGGTCGGCGAAAGCGGTCGAGTTGATGGCCGAAACGACCGCCGACGAAGTCCCAGCGGAAGAGGAGACGGAAGCCTCGGAGACCGAAGCTCCAGAGCCGAAGCCCGCCAAGAAGGGCAAGAAGGGCTAGCTCCTCTCCAGTGTATGTCGTTACTCGTGTCATCGCGGTGACTGACACGGCCACGGTTACGACAGGATGCCAAAGGCATGGCGGGGTCGCGGTCCAAAAGGAAGAGCAACGCCCCCAAGGCTAACGATGATCCCGCCGCCCAAGATCGCGCGGCCCAAACTCGGTGGTTTACGCATCCCGATCCCATCGTCCGGCTTACCGCCTGGGTCGCTCTCTTCACGCTCTGCGCCGTCATCGTTGCAGCTCTGCAATGGTGTACGCTGCAGGAAACCAACAAAATATCGCTCAATGCAAACCGACGGCACATGCTCTTGAGCGAATTAGAAGTCTCGGGCATCAAGCAATTGCCGGCCGGACCGCAGCAAGTTGTCCTGAGCACCTACTTTAAATTCGGAAACTACGGAAACGCTCCTGCAAAGGTTTACAAGTGGTGCGCCGCGCTTCACGCTGGCGCCTTGCCCACAGTGCCTCAGTACAGGCCATGCAATAGGGCGTTGCGCGTCATCGCACCAAACAAGGCGTTCGACAGCGCTAAGCCTTTCACAAAAATGGTTGATCAGCCGACTGCTGCTAGAATCTTGAATGGGGAAATCGGCCTGTTCTTCTTCGGCATCCTTGACTACGGCGATGCGATCGATACGCCGCACCGATCCCGGTTCTGTTACCAGCTGGATTTCGCGGGGGTGATAGAAGCGTCAGGTTCTATGTTTCCTGCCCATCCTCTTATTGGGAATACAACTGATAAGAATGCGAGTAGTAGCGGCCTACCCTGCTCTGTCCCGCCTTCTTTGTAGGCGTTCGCCTCTAATAAAGTTCGGTAACGCCCTCTCCCACAAGGAGAGAGGGAAAGGTTTCGCGGCTCCGCTTATCCCCGCCTTCAAAACCTCGCCTACACTCCGCCCACCTCGTCCGACGAAGGGCGCGCTCATGAGGCGTCGTGAGGCGGGACGAGGCGCGGCGCCCGCGGGCTTCACTCGCAACGAGGCACTCGGGCGGCGCCGGGGCTCCGCCCGGGCTCACTACGAAGCCCTGCCAGGAGCTGGCTGACGACCGTGCGGTCCACGCCAAACGCCGACCGTCGCCGCCTCTCGACTGCGGTGTCCGCGGAGAGGCGGAAGCCGAAGGGCAGATAGGACGGCGGCGGGGCACGCACGGCGAAAGCGCGGCCCGGCGCTGACAAATCGTCCGCGAAATGAGAATGCGCTAACGCTTCGCTGTTTGAGCGCTTGCAGGCGCGCCGGAAGGCGCCGCCGCGGCTCCACAAGAGTCGCGGAGCCATAGGATTTGCGCTTTTCGGCGCGCCATCCCCTTCGAATCCCGGACGCAGCCGCGTCGCGGCAATTTACCTGTCATGCCCGCGTAGGCGGGCATCCAGTAACATGAGGAGGTTGCATTTGCGGAAGGATCGAGAGGCCAGGCGGTTACTGGATTCCCGCTTTCGCGGGAATGACGATTGGGGCGAATAGCGGGATTTGAAAAACTGCCCCTTCAGCGCTATCTGATGTCGATAATTGAGAAAAACTGTGAATTTCGGAATTCCCGACAAAAACCACATGCCGAAGCCCCGCACGCTCTACGACAAGATCTGGGACGATCATTTGGTGCATGAGGCGCCGGACGGCACCTGCCTCATCTATATCGACCGGCATCTTGTGCATGAGGTGACGAGCCCGCAGGCGTTCGAGGGATTGCGGCTCTCCGGGCGGAAGGTGCGTGCGCCGGAGAAGACGCTCGCCGTCGTCGACCACAACGTTCCGACCAGCGACCGCACGCACGGAATTGACGATCCGGAATCGGCGCTGCAGGTGGCGACGCTCGCGGAGAACGCGCGCGATTTCGGTATCGAATATTACCATGAGCGCGACCGGCGCCAGGGCATCGTGCATGTGGTCGGGCCTGAGCAGGGCTTCACCCTTCCCGGCACCACGATCGTCTGCGGCGATTCCCACACCTCAACGCATGGCGCCTTCGGGGCGCTCGCGCACGGCATCGGCACCTCCGAAGTCGAGCATGTCCTCGCCACCCAGACGCTGATCCAGAAAAAGGCGAAGAACATGCGCGTCCGCGTCGACGGCGCGCTGACGAACGGCGTCACCGCTAAGGACATCATCCTCGCCATCATCGGCGAGATCGGGACGGCGGGCGGCACCGGGCATGTGATCGAATACGCCGGCGACGCGATCCGCGCGCTCTCCATGGAAGGGCGCATGACCATCTGCAACATGTCGATCGAGGGCGGTGCACGCGCCGGCCTGATTGCACCCGACGAGACCACGTTCGAGTACATCAAAGGGCGCCCTCGGACACCGAAGGCCGGGGCCTTCGAGACCGCGCGCCGCGCCTGGGAGCAACTCTATTCCGATGACGAGGCGGCCTTCGACAGCGAGATCGTGTTGCACGCGGAAAGGCTGCCGCCGCTCGTGACCTGGGGCACGAGCCCGGAGCAGGTTGTCTCCGTGACAGGCCATGTCCCGCGGCCCGAGGAGATCGCCGACGAAACGAAGCGTAGGGCCGCCGAGCGGTCGCTCGACTATATGGGGTTGAAGGGCGGCGAGAGGATAACCGACATAGCCCTCGACCGCATCTTCATCGGCTCCTGCACCAATGGCCGCATCGAAGATTTGCGCGAAGTGGCAAAGGTCGTCGCCGGCCGGAAGGTGCATGCCAATATCCGCGCCATGATCGTGCCGGGGTCAGGCCTCGTGAAGGAGCAGGCGGAATCCGAAGGTCTCGATCAGATCTTCAAGGAGGCGGGCTTCGATTGGCGCGAGCCCGGCTGCTCCATGTGTCTCGGCATGAACCCGGATCAGCTCAGCCCGCGGGAGCGCTGCGCCTCGACCTCGAACCGCAATTTCGAGGGGCGCCAGGGGCGGCTCGGCCGCACCCACCTCGTCTCGCCGGCCATGGCGGCAGCCGCGGCAATCGCCGGGCGCTTCGTCGACATTCGCGAGTTTCATTGAAGTCGCCTTTAAGCTCCACGTCATTGCCGGGCTTGACCCGGCGATCCAGTAACCAACGATTTCCAAAATCGTGGAGGGCAGTGGTAACTGGATTCCCGCTTTCGCGGGAATGACGCTCATAAGCGGGTGAGAGGGTGGCGCAACGCTCGGAAACTTGGGACTGGTCGGACCGGCATTCGCCGTCGCTCGCTGAATTCGAGGCGCTTGCCGACGCCGCCTTCAAGCGCCTGCCGGCCCGCTTCCGCGACATGTGCGGCGCTCTGGTCATCCGCATCGAGGACTTCCCCACTGACGAGGTGCTCGATCAGATGGGCATCGAATCCGAATTCGACCTGCTCGGCCTCTATCACGGGGTGGATCTCGCCCGCCAAAGCGTGCTCGACGCCGGCACGATGCCGGAGATGGTGTTCCTCTACCGTCGCCCGATCCTGGACTATTGGGCCGAGCACGAGGAGACGCTTGGCGACTTGGTCACCCACGTGCTCGTGCATGAGATCGGTCACCATTTCGGCTTGTCCGACGCCGACATGGAGTCAATCGAAAAAGAAGCTGCGGCCTAACCCGACGTTTCGAATTCCGGGTTGACGCCTCAACGGGCCAGCGACCACACTCTGGCGCGAAGCGCGCGGACACCAAGCGCGGCAGAGGGACAAGAATATGGGCTGGGCTGTCCGCTTCAGGGCCTTGTTCGCGCTCATCGTCGCGGCGTCCGTGGCCGGAACCGCGCAACATGCGGCCGGGGTCGAGAAGGATCGGATCGTCTCCGCCGGCCGGCTCGTCATCGAGGGGCGTCGGCTCTCCTGCGGCGCGACCAAAACGCTCCTGCGGGATTTTCAGGGCTTCGCCGTCTCCTCGACGGTGATCATGCTCAACATGCAGGCACTGAAGGATCTGCCGCGCCAGGTGCAATGGCTGATCTATTATCACGAGTGCGGGCACATCCTTTACGGCACCAGCGAGACAGCGGCGGATTGCTACGCCGTCCGCCGTGCAAGGCGCGAAGGCTGGCTGAACGATCAGGTGCTGAGCGACGTCTGCGCCGCCTTCAACATCGCCGGTCACGGGCCCGTGCACCCAGATCCCGAAGCCCGCTGTAATCAGCTTCGTCAATGTTTCGCCACAAAGGGTGTAACCGCGAGCGACGGCACCCGTTAAGCTTGCCCACAGCTCAGCTGCCGACTCCGATTGCGAAAAAAGCTATCGCCCCGTAATCTCTCCCCCAATGAGGGACAGACTAATTTTGCGGGGGGCGGCAGCCTGCCTCCTTGGTGTTTGCGTCTATGCGTTCTGGCCGGCCTCGGCGCGGGCGCAGGAGATGACCTTTCGCCCCGGCCCCGGCGGACCCACCGTCCATGAATATCTGAAGGACGCGGGGCCTGAGGCGAAGCTCGTGACCCATGGCGCACTCTCCATCGACGGGCGGCCCGTCAATTGCGGCAAGCGTCCGACGGTAATCAATGACAATTTCGACAGCTGGGGCGGAGCCTTTCCGGGCTTCCTGATCCTCAACACACAAAAGGTCACCGGCCTCTCGACGGCGGTGAAGCTCTACATCTACAGCCATGAATGCGGCCATCAATTCGAGGGGCCGGACGAGACCAAGGCGGACCTCTTCGCCATTCGCCGCGGGGTGAAATGGGGCTGGCTCGATGCGGTCGGAATGGAGGATATCTGCGCCTTCATCTCGACATTGAAGGGCGATTCGGTGCATCCGCCGGGGCCGCAGCGCTGCGAGACGATGCGGCGGCATTATCATCGGCTCATCGAGAAGGAAGGCGTTCGCGCGGTCACCGCGCCAGAGCCGCAGCCGAAGCCCTCTCTCGGCCGGGCGCATACCCTCGCCCCGGAATAGTCCTACTCGCTGACTCGCCTAAAAAATCCAGGCGATCATCAGCCAGAAAATCACGAAGAAGACTAGGAAGCCGAGGATCGTGAAGGGAAGCTCGCCGAAAATGGCGTCGCCTCCCGAGAAGATCGTCATTACCAAAATCGCGCCGAAGGAGACGAAAAAGGCCACGACGGCCGCCTCTTTGAGGTCCAGGCCGCCGGCGAAAGGATCGGATCCTGCGAACAGGCCGGTGAAGTAGTAGAGGGCGACAAGGCCCATTCCGACGAGCAGGACCACGGAGGCGCTGACGGCGAGAAGGAGCCTCGTCGCCTCCTTGCGGTCGCGGAGATCTTCCGGGCCGGCCATGCGCTACCCGCTTCTTGCCGGGGCCTCCGGCATGTCTTCGAGCTCCTGCGCTTTCCGGATGGCGTCGCGGATCTCGTGCGGGTCCGGCATATCCCTTACCGAAAATTCCGGCTCGTCCCCGGCCGTTGCGATCTCGACCGTGCCGACACCGAAGATGCGATTGACGAAGCCTTGCGTGACACGCACCGAACGCACGTGCCGGAGCGACACGGAAGTGCGGTCCTTGCTCAGAATCCCCTGCTCAAAGGTGATGTCGTGCTCCGTCACGATGAGCGCCGTCATCCGCGTCTTGATGTACCAATAGAGGAGGATAAGGATCCCGAGCCCGAAGGCGGCGACCAGGAGAACGCATCCCATGAACAGAAAAGGGTGCGCCCGGAACATGGCCGGATGCGCCTCATAGATCACTTCGCCCGCCATCGCCCAACCTCCGCAAGGACAAGGGACCATAATGGCTGGCCGGAGGAGTGAAAAGTGAAACTCTCTTGGCGCAGGCCGGGCACCCGCGAGTGCCCTACCCCTGGTCAGCCACTTTGGGCGACGCTATGAAGGAGCCGCCACCTTCGCTCCGGGACATCGCTATGGAGAAGTTCCTCACCCTCACGGGGATCGCCGCCCCCCTACCGATGATCAATGTCGACACCGACATGATCATCCCGAAGCAATATCTGAAGACCATCAAGCGCACGGGCCTTGGCGAGGGCCTGTTCGCCGAGCTTCGCTATGACGAGGACGGAAAGGCGAAGCCCGATTTCGTGCTCCACCGGCCGCCTTACGACACGGCCGTGATCCTGATCGCGGGCGAGAATTTCGGCTGCGGCTCTTCGCGCGAGCACGCGCCTTGGGCGCTTCTCGATTTTGGCTTTCGCTGCATCATCGCCCCGTCCTTCGCCGACATCTTCTATAACAACTGCTTCAAGAACGGCATCTTGCCGATCAAGCTGCCGCAGAGCGAGGTGGACAAGCTTCTTGACGACGCTTCGCGCGGAGCAAACGCCACCATCACCATCGATCTTCCCAATCAGGAGATCAGGGGGCCCGACGGCGGCGTGATCCGCTTCGACATCGACCCGTTCCTCAAGCGTTGCCTGCTGGAAGGCCTCGACGATATCGGCTTGACGCTCGAGAAGGCGGACGCGATCTCCGCCTTCGAGTCTCGCTCGCGCGTCCAGCGCCCCTGGATTTAGACCGGCGGGCGAAGACCACACGATCCTATTCGAACGGGATGGCCTTACTCTTCTCTTCGAGCACCGCCTTGCCGCCACGGGTGACTTTCACTCCCGCGTGATAATTGCCCTGCGGCCAGCCGCCGGCCGGAACGCCTGTCTTCCCGGCTTGTAACAAAAACCGCGGCTTGTCCTCGGATAGCGTCTCGGTGTTGTGCATGAGCGACACGCCATCCAAGGCGAGCGTGACCTCAACGACGTCGTCTTTTTTCAAGTTCGCGACGAGCGCATGGGCAACGCCGCCGGAGTCGAAACGCGGCGCAGTCAGCGTGGCGCCGCCCGCTACCTCCCCTTCCTCGACGGCATGGTCGGCAAGGCCGAGCGCGATCACTTTGACCTGCTCCTCGGCAACCGCGCTCGACGGCATAAGCCCAGTGCCAAGAGCCAAAACAGCGCAGACAAAAACGCAGTGGCGTAGTGCACTTGTCAGCATTCCACACTCCAGTTAGGCACTCGCGGCGATTTCCTAGCACAGAGCGGGCACGACTTCATGGCTTCACTCAAACTCTTGTTGCTTCCCGGCGACGGCATCGGGCCCGAAGTCATGGCCGAGGTTTCACACATCGTCGAATGGGTGAATGAGCGCGGACTCGCCAAGATCGAAACCGAGACCGACTTGGTGGGAGGCTGCGCTTATGACGCCCATGGCGAGGCGATCTCCGAGGCCACCATGGGGCGGGCGTTGGAAGCCGACGCGGTGATGCTTGGCGCCGTCGGCGGCCCGAAATGGGACGGCGTCCCTTACGACAAACGGCCGGAAGCCGGGCTATTGCGGCTTCGCAAAGACCTCGAGCTCTTCGCTAATTTGCGCCCTGCTATCTGCTATCCCGCCCTTGCCGACGCCTCCGCTCTGAAGCGCGACAGGGTTGACGGCCTCGATATCATGATCGTGCGCGAGCTGACCGGTGGGGTCTATTTCGGCGAGCCGAAGGAGATCAAAGACCTCGGCGGAGGGCAGAAGCGAGCAATCGATACTCAGGTGTACGACACCTACGAGATCGAGCGCATCGGGGCCGTTGCTTTCGAGCTGGCGCGAAAGCGGCGCAACCTCCTGCACTCGGCCGAAAAGCGCAACGTGATGAAGACGGGCGTGTTGTGGAACGAGGTGGTCACGCGCCTTCACAAGGAACGCTATGCGGACGTGACCCTGCAACATATCCTCGCCGACAACTGCGCCATGCAGCTCGTGCGCTGGCCGAAACAATTTGACGTGATCGTCACCGACAATCTGTTCGGCGATATCCTCTCCGACGAAGCGGCGATGCTGACCGGATCGCTCGGCATGTTGCCTTCGGCGTCACTCGGGGCGGCCGACCGTGCAGGGCGGCGGAAGGCGCTTTATGAGCCGGTACATGGTTCGGCTCCCGACATCGCCAGCAAGGGCGTCGCCAATCCGATCGCCACCATCGCGAGCTTCGCCATGGCGCTCCGCTATTCCTTCGATCTTGGGGACGTGGCCGACCGGATCGAGGCGGCGATCGCTTCGGTTCTGGATCAGGGCCTGCGCACGGCGGACATCGCTCAAGACGGCTGCCGCACCGTCGGCACCGCGGAGATGGGTATGGCAATCATCGCCGCGCTCGATCGCGCGGCCGGCTGAACCCTCGCTGCTGGACAGGGCACCGGGCGGACTTCATACTCGCAAGCCTTTGGGGCAGCGGCGGTTTGTTTATGACTTTTCTGCGGATCGCGTGTCTGGTGGGGCTGGCCGCGCTCGTTCTCAGCGGCACCGCCCACACGGAAGATAAAGTTCCAGGGCAAACACCTGGCGCCGAGGCGCAAGCCGCCAGCGAAGCAGAGGAGCCCCTCACCCCCGAGGAGAAAGCTGAGAAGCGAGCCCGGAAGGCCTGCAAGGTCGAAATCTGCGGTATTCTGGCCAGCAAGGATCCGAACGGCGCAGACGTCTCTTGCGACATCGTCAAAACCTGGCGCGAGAAGGACATCGAGAAGATGCTCGGCGGCAAGTTCGACTGGCCGTGGGGCAAGGCCGTTTGCCAGTCTCGCCTTGCGATGCGACGGGGGGGCCTTGCGCGCGCGATGAGCGAGCCTTCCTACGAGATTGTGCTTCAACCCCAGAAGGTGCGCTGCACTCTTTCCCAGCAGGGGAACGCGCCACCCTACTCGGTCGAGGTGTCGATCGCGCCCAAGGTCTCCTTTGAAAAGGGGAAGGCGGTGACGGCGCGCCTCCATTGGGGTGAAGCGAGCGGTCCCATGCTCGTTTACGCCCTGATCTACGCGGGAACCGGCCTCGACAATTCGGCAAATGTGCTCGGCCCACACGTTGTCCGGATGGTGAACGAGTTCGCCGGCAAGAAGTGCGCTGAAGTCAGGAAGGAAATGGGGGCAGGCGGCAATTAGTCTCCCCGGCTCATCATTTCCGGCGCAGGCTTGCTCAGCCAAGCCCGATCAGACAAGCTGCGCGCAATCGTTTGGGGGATCAGCATGTATTATTCCGCGCCTTACGCGATCGCGCTTGGTCGCGTGCTCCTCTCCATTCTCTTCATCCATGCCGGGATCGAGAAGGTGCTCGATTATGCCGGGACGCAGTTTTATATGAGGGCTCGCGGGGTTCCGGACGAGCTTCTGCCGCTCGTCATTGCCGTGGAGGTCGGCGCCGGGCTCGGCGTTCTCGTCGGGCTCTTCACCCGCTCGTCGGCCTTCCTGCTCGCCGGCTTTTGCGTCCTTACGGCACTCTTCTTCCATTTCGATTTCGACGACCGCATGCAGATGATCAGCTTCATGAAAAATATCACCATCGCCGGCGGATTCCTGGTGCTCATGGGCGCCGGGCCCGGGGCCTTCGCGCTCGACAACCGCCGCCGCTGAGCAGCGCAGCGCCTTTACATCGGCGAAGCCTTCCCATAAATCCGCCGCGAACGTGGCGAGAGTCGAAGAAAGCCGCTAGGAGCGTCACATGGGTTACAAAGTCGCTGTCGTCGGCGCGACCGGCAATGTCGGGCGCGAGATGCTCAACATTCTTGCCGAGCGCGAATTCCCGGCAGATGAAGTTTTTGCGCTCGCCTCGCGCAGATCGATGGGGGTCGAGGTTTCCTTCGGCGATCGTCGCCTCAAATGCCGGGACCTCGAGAATTTCGACTTTCGGGGCATGGACTTCGCGTTGATGTCTGCCGGCTCTTCCGTCTCCAAGGAATGGTCGCCGCGCATCGGCGCGCAAGGCTGCGTCGTGATCGATAATTCCTCCTGCTGGCGTTACGACCCAGACGTTCCGCTCATTGTGCCCGAGGTGAATGCCGATGCGGTCGAAGGCTTCACCAAGCGGAACATCATCGCAAACCCGAACTGCTCGACGGCGCAACTCGTTGTGGTTTTGAAGCCTCTGCACGACCTTGCCCGCATCAAGCGCGTCGTGGTCGCCACCTATCAGTCCGTTTCCGGCGCTGGCAAAGAAGCAATGGACGAGCTGTGGGATCAGACCAAGGGCATCTTCGTCACCGATCCGCCGACGCCGAAGAAATTCACGAAGCAGATCGCATTCAACGTCATTCCTCATATCGACGTCTTCATGGAAGACGGCTCGACCAAGGAGGAGTGGAAGATGATGGTCGAGACGAAGAAGATCCTCGACCCGAAGATCAAGTTGACCGCGACTTGCGTGCGCGTGCCGGTCTTCGTCGGCCATTCGGAAGCCGTGAATGTCGAATTCGAGAAGCCCATCACCGCGGAGCAAGCGCAAGAGGTGCTTCGCGAGGCGCCGGGTGTGCTTGTCGTCGATAGGCGGGAGCCGGGCGGCTATGTCACACCGATCGAGTGTGTCGGCGACTACGCGACCTATGTCTCGCGCATTCGGGAGGACCAGACCTCCGACAACGCCCTCTCCTTCTGGGTTGTGTCCGACAATCTGCGGAAGGGCGCCGCGCTCAACACGGTGCAAATCGCCGAGCTGATTGTTAACCGCAACCTGCTCGAGAAAGCCGCGTAGACCATAGGACCGTTTCCAAGCGCCGCGCCCCGCGAACCAAGCCGGGTCCGGCGTGTTCTTCCTTGTGACTTGAGGAAAGTCGGCAAGGAGGAATTCATGGCCAATCTGGAGCAGTGCATCACCGACTGCCTCGACTGCCATTCGGTATGCCTCTCAACGATTCCCATTGTCTCGCAAAAGGCGGCGATCACGCCGCCCCCGACCATATCCGGCTGCTGCAGGACTGTGCTCAGATCTGCATCACCAGCGCCGATTTCATGCTACGCCGATCGCCCCTCGCTCAGATGAACTGCCGCATTTGCGGCGGCGTCTGCGAGATGTGCGCCGACGAATGCGCGAAGATCGCCGATGACGAGACGATGGTGCTCTGCGTCGAGACCTGCCGCCGTTGCTCGCGAAGTTGCGGCGAGATGGCCGGGGCGGAGCGGCGTGCGGCTTAAGCCGCGACGCTTTCGGGATCGATTAGCTTCGTGAAGCTGTCCTGCCCCTCGTCGAGGGCAAGGAGCGCCCCACTTGCAATATCGAAATGAAGCCCGTTGATGGTTAGGAGGCGCGACGCCTCGGGCTGGCGCACCGCAGGAAAGGTGCGCAGATGCGCGATAGAGGAACGAATGGCCGCAAGCTCAAAGGCGGTTTCGAGGCCGAACTCTGCGACCTCCCTCTCACGCAATTCGACATCGTCGAGAAGGGTGAGCCAGCGCCCAATGAAGCTGTCGTCGGGCGCGGCCGCGCTCGCGTGGTCGCGATAGGCGGCGACGCCGCCGCAATGCGAATGGCCCAACACGATAAGGTGCGGAACCTTGAGAGCGAGCACGGCAAATTCGATCGCCGCGCTTGTGCCATGATAGCGGCCCTCCGGCTCATAGGGAGGAACGAGATTGGCGACATTTCGCAGAATGAAGAGCTCCCCGGGGGCAGCGTCGAAGATGGCCGAGACGTCAACCCGGGCATCGCAGCAAGCGATGACCATCGCCGTCGGAATCTGCCCGTGCTCGGCCAGCTGGATATAGCGTCCGCGCTCCGGCGCGTGCTGGTCACGCAGGAATCTCCGGTGCCCCTCCAAAAGGTTCCGCGGCAATGGCATAGCGGCAATCTCCCTCCTCGGTTGACGCAACATTCCAGCCTGGTTTGCCTTTGTCCAGGCGCTCGGCACTTGGGGAGGTCGGTCGATTCTGCGGCACTTTTGCACTACTCTACTGGGTGCAACTCACGGCTTTTCCGAAAGGCGCGGAAATGTTCGTCCGCCAGATGATGTATCTCGTCGCGGTTGCGCGGGAGCGGCATTTCGCACGCGCTGCCGACGCCTGCCACGTCTCGCAGCCGACGCTCTCCGCAGGCCTGCGCAAGCTCGAAGAAGAGCTTGGAATGCCGCTGGTCATTCGCGGCCATCGCTTCCTCGGCTTGACGCCGGAGGGCGAGCGCGTCCTCTCTTGGGCGAAGCAGATCATCGCCGATTACGAC
>WUUC01053543.1_pt1 | contig 24700 bp, 9 predicted proteins | sample 6278441 | NCBI WGS metagenome assembly WUUC01 (sample SAMN13675441, study PRJNA597444) | soil metagenome | isolation source: soil | place: USA: Washington | collected 2017-10 | reverse complement strand
GGTTTCCGCATCGAGCTGGCGGAGATCGAAGCGGCCCTGGCGCAGCACCCGGCCGTCCACGAATCCGTCGTCGTGGCGCGCGAAGGGGCAAACGGCACGTTCCTGGTGGCCTACGTGGTGCCGGAGGCGGGGAGGGTGGCCGATCCTGCCCTGTTGCGGGATCACCTCAGGGACCGCCTGCCGGAGTACATGACACCGGCGACCTGGGTGATGTTGGACGAGCTCCCGCTCCTGCCCAACGGCAAGCTCGATCGCCGCGCCCTGCCGGCCCCCGGACGGAGCGAAGCGTCGACGGCCGGAGCGCTGGCGCCGCGTACCCCTCTCGAGGAGATGGTGGCCAGGATCTTTGCCGACGTGCTCGGCATCGAGCTGCCTGGCGTAGAGGCCAGCTTCTTCGAGCTCGGCGGCCACTCCCTGCTCGCCACCCGAGTGATCGCCCGCGTGCGTAGCGCGTTCGGAGTGGACCTGCCGCTGCGCGCTCTGTTCGAGGCGCCCACGGCCGCGGCCCTGACCCGGCGGATCGAGGTGGCGCAGACGGCCGGCGCGGCTCTGGGCATCCCGTCAATCCGGCGCGTGCTACGAAATGAGCATCTCCCGCTGTCCTTTGCCCAGCAGAGGCTCTGGTTCCTCTGGCGGCTCGAGCCGGCCAGCCCGGCGTACAACATCCCGCTGGCCCTGCGCATCCGCGGGCTGCTGGACGTGGACGCCCTGGAGCGCGCCCTCGACGAGATCGTGCAGCGCCATGAGATCCTGCGCACGACCTTCCTGTCGGTGGACGGCGATCCGGTGCAGGTCATCGATCCGGCGGCGCGACTCGCGCTGCCGCTCGACGATCTGGCCGGCTCTCCTGCCGAGAGGCGCCAGGAGCTGACGCAGGACGCAGCCCGCGCCGAGGCGCGCGGTCCCTTCGACCTGTCCCGCGAGCTTCCGATCCGCGCCAGACTGCTCCGCCTCGATCCCGAGGAGCACGTCCTGCTCCTGACCTTCCACCACATCGCCTCCGACGCTTGGTCGTTGACCGTCCTGGAGCGGGAGATGGCGGCACTGTATAAGGCCTGCGCCGCCGGGGGGCCTTCGCCTTTGCCCGATCTGCCAGTGCAGTATGCGGATTTCGCGCAGTGGCAGCGGGAGTGGTTGCAGGGCGAGGAGCTGGAGCGCCAGATCGCCTTCTGGCGCGATCATCTCGCCGGCGCTCCGCCGGTGCTGGACCTGCCGCTGGACCATTCGCGTCCGCCGGTGGCGAGCTCGCGGGGAGGCCGGGTCCCCTTCACCCTGCCGGCCTCTCTCTCCCGCGCCCTGACGGAGCTCAGCCGGCAGCGCTCGTCGACTCTGTTCATGACCCTGCTGGCTGGCTTCCAGGCCCTGCTGGCCCGCTACTCCGGCCAGTGGGATGTCAGCGTCGGCACCCCGATCGCCGGACGGCGCCATCTGGAGACCGAAGGGCTCATCGGGTTCTTCGTCAACACGCTCGTGATGCGCGGCCGGATGGAGGACGACCCGGCGTTCGAGGAGCTCCTCGATCGGGCGCGGGAGACCGCGCTGCAGGCCTATGCGCACCAGGATCTCCCCTTCGAGCGCCTGGTCGAAGAGCTCGCTCCGCAGCGGGATCTCTCCTGCTCGCCGCTGTTCCAGGTAATGCTCGCGCTGCAGAACGTGAGGAAGGAAGGGGTGCAGATCGCCGGGCTCGATTTCTCTGCTCTCAATGCCGCGGCCGAAGTCGCGAAGCTCGACCTGATGTTGACTCTGTCCGAAGGGGCCAACAGCCTGCGCGGTACCTTCGAATACCGCACCGACCTGTTCGATGCGGCCACCATCTCCTGCCTGGCGGAGCGCTGGATCGCGCTGCTGGAGAGCGCTGTGGCCGATCCACAAACCCGGCTGTCCGATCTCGCCCTGCTCACCGTGGCCGAGCGCGGCCAGCTCGAAGGTGTCTGGGACGACCCGGCAGCCGAGATGCGGAAGGGGACGCTGCACGGTCTGATCGAGGCGCAGGTGGAGCGTTCTCCCGGCGCCGTGGCGGTGGCCCTGAGCGGGGAGTCGCTGACCTATGCCGAGCTTGACCGGCAGGCCAATCAAATCGCCCGCCTGCTGGTCGGGCTCGGAGTGCGACCTGAAGACCGGGTGGCGCTCTGTTTCGAGCGGCGCCTGGAGATGGTCGCGGCTCTGCTCGCCATCCTCAAGGCGGGCGCCGCGTATGTGCCGCTCGATCCGCGGCAGCCAGCCGAACGGCTCGCTGGGATGCTCACCGACGCCGGTGCGGTGGTGGTCCTCACCCACGCACGAGTGGCTTCCGGCCTGCCGGAAGGCCCCTGGCGCACGGTACGGCTGGATACCGAGCGGGAGGTGCTGGAAGCCCAGCCCGCGACCCCGCCGCGCGTAGCCGTCTCCGCCGAGGGTCTCGCCTATGTCATCTACACCTCGGGATCGACTGGCCGGCCCAAGGGAACGCTGATCGAGCACCGCTCGGCCATCAACCTGGCCAATGCCCTCGACCGGATGATCTACGGCAAGCTCGCGGGGAGCTCGCCCCGGCGGGTGAGCCTGAACGCGCCGTTGACCTTCGACGCCTCGGTGCAGCAGTGGACGCGCCTGATGTTCGGCGATGCCCTGGGGATCGTGCCCGAAGAGCTGCGCTCCGACGGCTCGGGACTGCTCGAGTGGATGTGCCGCGAGAGCCTGGACGTCCTGGACTGCACGCCGTCGCATCTCCGTCTCCTGGCAGAGACGGGGTTGCTGGAGACAGCCGGAGCGCCGCGGGCGCTCCTGGTCGGCGGCGAGGCCATCGACCGCGCCCTCTGGGAGGCGATGGCCGCGGACCGGAGCCGTCGCTTCTTCAATGTCTACGGCCCGACCGAGTGCACCGTGGACGCCACGGCCGAGGACATCGCGGCCCGACGGGAACCGAGCCTCGGCCGGCCGCTCGACAACGTAGAGCTGCACGTCCTGGACGCGGCGCTCCGCAAGGTGCCTCCCGGCCTGCCTGGCGAGCTCTGCATCACCGGAGCCGGGCTGGCGCGCGGCTATCTGGGCCGATTCGATCTCACCGCGGAGAAGTTCATCCCGAATCCATTCGGTGGACCCGGCTCCCGGCTGTACCGCACCGGTGATCGGGTACGTCTCTTTGCTGACGGCCGGCTGGAGTTCCTCGGCCGGCTCGACCACCAGGTCAAATTGCGCGGGATCCGGATCGAGCTAGGAGAGATCGAATCCGCCCTGGCCAGCCACCCGTCCGTGCGCGACGCCGCAGCGCTGCTGCGCGAGGACGTGCCCGGCCAGCCGCGGCTGGTGGCCTATGCCGTGCTGAGGGCGGGAGAGGAGACCGCGACGCCGCCGCAGGTCCTGCGCGATCACCTGCGCCAGCGCCTGCCGGAGTACATGGTCCCGTCCGCCTGCATGGTGCTCGACGAGATGCCCCTGAATCGCAGTGGCAAGGTGGACCGCCACGCCCTGCCGGAGCCCGAGGCCGAGATCCTCGGAGAGAGCCCGCAGGAAGCGGCGCCGCGCACGCCCGTCGAGGAGATCGTGGCGGGGATCTTCGCCGAGGTCCTCGGCCGCGAGCGGCTCGATGTCGATTCGAGCTTCTTCGAGCTCGGCGGTCATTCCCTGCTGGTCACTCGGGTGATCTCCCGGATCGCCAGCCTGCTGCGGGTGGATCTGCCGCTGCGCGCTCTGTTCGAGAGCCCGACCGCGAGGGCCCTCGCCCGGCAGGTCGAGACGGCGTTGAGCTCGGAGGGCTCGGTGGAAGCCCCGCCGATCCGGCCGGTGCCGCGGACCGGCGAGCTTTCTCTCTCCTTCGCGCAGCAGCGGCTCTGGCTGATCGACCGGATTGAGCCGGGCAGTGCGCTGTACAACATCCCGAGCACCCTCCGCCTGCGTGGCGCGCTGGATGTCACGGCTCTGCGCGGTGCCTTCGATGGGCTGGTCCGGCGGCACGAGACCCTGCGCACCCACTTCTCCGAGGTGGCCAGCTCCCCGGTTCAGGTCATCGATCCCCCCGCGGATTGGGTCCTGCCGCTGGTGGATCTCTCCGGGCTGCCGGAAGTGGCGCGTCACTCCGAGGCCCTCCGGCAGATTCGGGCCGAGGCCCGCCGTCCCTTCGATCTCGCGAGCGGGCCCGTCCTGCGCACCACGCTCTTCCGGCTCGGAGCCGAGGAGCACATCCTGTTGATGACCCTGCACCACATCGCGGGAGATGGCTGGTCGATGGAGGTGCTGTCTCGCGAGCTCACAGCGCTCTACCGGGCGGCGCGGCAGGGACAGGCCTCTCCGGCCGTGGTCCTGCCGGAGCTTCCAATCCAGTACGCCGATTTCGCGGTGTGGCAGAGGCGGTGGCTGACGGGTGACGTTCTGGAGCGGGAGATCGCCTACTGGCGCAGCCATCTGCAGGAGACCTCCGTTGAGCTGAGCCTGCCCACCGACCGGCCGCGTTCGGTGGTTTCGAGCCGCCGCGGGGGCCAATGGTTGCTCTCCCTGCCCGAGGCCGTGCCGGAGAAGCTGGCCGTCCTGTCCCGGAGCGCAGGCACAACGCTGTTCATGACCCTCCTCGCGGCCTGGAAGACCCTGCTGTTCCGTTCCACGAACCAGGCGGACATCCGGATCGGCACGCCGATCGCCGGCCGGCGCCATCTCGAGACCGAGGGCCTGATCGGCTTCTTTGTGAACACGCTGGTCCTGCGTACCGAGCTGAGTGGAGAGCAGACGACCCACGATCTGCTGGAGCGGGTGCGGGAGACGGCGCTGCAGGCCTACGCGCACCAGGATCTTCCGTTCGAGAAGCTGGTCGAGGAGCTCCAACCGGAACGGCATCTGACCCGGATGCCCCTGTTCCAGGCGAGCTTCTCGTTCCAGACGGCTCCGGCCGCGGGGCCGGAGCTGGAAGGCGTTCGGATCGAGGGGCTGGATGCCGACGCCGGCATGGCCAAGTTCGATCTCGGCCTCTTCATGTCCCAGAGGAGATCGTCCCTCAGCGGCATGCTCCAGTACGACGCCGACCTGTTCGACGCCACCACCGCCGCTCGCATGGCGCTCCATCTGGAACGGCTGCTGACGGCCATGGCCACCGACCCGAGCCTGCGCCTGGATGAGCTGCCGCTCCTTTCCGAGGCCGAGAGACACCAGCTCACGCAGGAGTGGAACGATGTGGCTGCGGCCTTCGAGCGGGAGCATTGTGTCCACGAGCTGCTCTCGGAGCAGGCCGCGCGGACGCCCGAGGCTCCTGCCGTGATCTTCGGCGCGACCGAGTGGAGCTACGGCGAGCTCGAGCGGCGCGCCAACCAGTTGGCCCACACCCTGCTCCGCCGTGGCGTGGCCCCCGAGGCGAGAGTGGGAGTCCTGCTCGAGCGCTCGGCCGAGATGGTGCTGGGCCTAGTGGCCATCCTCAAGGCCGGTGGAGCCTACGTGCCGCTCGACCTCGCCTCTCCCCGCGAACGGCTGGGTCTGCTGGCGCGCGAAGCGGGCCTGGCCGCCATCGTCTCCGACCGGTCCACCATCGACCTCCTCGATGCCGGATTGGATCTGCCCCGGGTGCTGCTCGATGAAGCCGCAACCGAGATCGATCTCTGTCCGGATCACGCGCCGCAGGTGGCGGTCTCCGCGGAGAGCCTCGCCTATGTGATGTATACCTCCGGCTCGACCGGCGTCCCCAAGGGAGTCGCGATCAGTCACCGGGCGATCCTGCGGCTGGTCCGGCACACCAACTTCCTCTCCCTGGCGCCGGGCGACCGGGTGGCCCAGGCCTCCAATTCTGCCTTCGACGCCGCCACGCTCGAAGTCTGGGGTCCCCTGCTCCATGGCGCCACCCTGGTGGGAATCCCGCGCGATGTGGTCCTGTCCTCCCCGGCTCTGGCAGATCAGCTCCGGCGTGACCGCATCGACGTGCTGTTCCTGACCACGTCGCTCTTCCACCAGCTGGCGGTGGAGGCGCCCGAGGCGCTCGCTCCGGTGCGCGATCTGCTGTTCGGCGGCGAGGCGGCAGACCCGGTCCGGCTGCGGGCCCTGCTCGCGGCGGGAGGCTCGCAGCGGCTGATCAACGGTTACGGTCCCACCGAGAGCACGACGTTTGCCTCCTGGCACCTGGTGCGCTCGGTCGCGGCGGGAGCGACGACCGTGCCCATCGGGCGTCCGTTGGCAAACACGAGGCTGCTGGTGCTGGATCGGGCGCAGCAGCCCGTGCCGGCCGGCGTGGCCGGAGAGCTGTATCTGGGGGGCGACGGCCTGGCACGCGGGTACTTTGGCCGGCCGGATCTGACCGCCGACCGGTTCGTGCCCGATCCCTTGGCGAGCGAGCCGGGCACGCGGCTCTACCGGACGGGAGACCTCTGCCGGTGGACGGCCGGTGGAGTGGTCGAGTACCTTGGCCGCCTCGACAACCAGGTCAAGATCCGCGGCTTCCGCATCGAGCTGGGCGAGATCGAGGCCGCGCTGCAGGCGCACCCTGTGGTACGGCAGGCGGTGGTGCTCGCCCGTGAGGGGTCGGGATCCTCCGCCCGGCGGCTTGTCGCCTACGTGGTGACCGCGCCAGGCACGGACGTGTCCGCGGCTGATCTGCGGAGCTTCCTGGGCGCGAGCCTGCCGTCCTACATGGTGCCGTCCGCGATCCTGCGGCTGAACGAGCTGCCGCTCACTCCGAATGGCAAGCTCGACCGCCGGGCCCTGCCGGACCCGGAGCCGGAGCGGGCCGAGGGAGACGCGTTCGAAGCGCCCCGCACCCCGATCGAAGATCTCGTGGCCGCGATCTGGGTGGACCTGCTGCGGCTCGACCGGGTCGGCAGGGAGGACGATTTCTTCGCGCTCGGTGGGCATTCGCTTCTGGCGACCCGTCTGATGTCCCGGCTGCGCCAGGACCTCGGAGTCGATCTGCCGTTGCGCGAGCTGTTCGAGAGCCCCACGCTGGCCGGGTTGGCCCGTCAGGTGGAGGAGCACCTTCGGGCGGCGGGCTCGTCGCCGGCTCCGGCCCTGGTCCGGGCGCCGCGTCCGGAGCGCCTGCCGCTCTCCTTTGCCCAGCAGCGGCTCTGGTTCCTCGACCGCCTCGAGCCCGGAAGCCCGGCTTACAACATCCCGCTCGCTCTGCGGGTGGATGGTCCGCTGGACCGGGGAGTCCTGGAAGGGAGCCTGGACGCGGTGGTGCGGCGGCACGAGGTCCTGCGCACCGTGTTCCGCGAGATCGACGGCGAGTCTGTCCAAGTGGTCGAACCGGCCCGGCCCTGGACTCTGCCGCTGGTGGATCTCTCCGGCCTGCCGGAAGCGGCGCGTCGCTCCGAGGCCCTCCGGCAGATCCGGGCCGAGGCCCGCCGCCCCTTCGATCTCGCGAGCGGGCCCGTCCTGCGCACGACCCTGGTCCGGCTCGGCGCCGAGGAGCACCATCTCCTCGTCACCCTGCATCACATCGCGGGAGATGGCTGGTCCCTGGGCCTGCTGGCCCGCGACATCGGGACCTTCTACCGCGATCTGCGCGCGGGCAGGCCGTCCTCGTTGCCCGATCTCCCGGTCCAGTACGCCGACTTCGCCTTGTGGCAGCGGCAGTGGCTCCAGGGCGCGACGCTGGAGGCGGAGCTGGCCCATTGGCGGAGCCGGTTGCAGGGTGCCCCGGTGCAGATCGAGCTGCCCACCGACCGCCTGCGCCCCGCGGTCCCGAGCCGGCGTGGCCGCTCGATCTCCTTCGCGCTTCCGGCTGCTCTGGCCAACGCCATCCGCGACCTCGGCCGTGCGCACACCGCGACCCCCTTCATGGTCCTGCTCGCCGCCTTCCAGTCCCTGCTCGCCCGCCTCTCGGGCCAGGACGACATCAGCGTCGGCAGCCCGATTGCCGGGCGTACCCGGGTGGAGATCGAAGGGCTGATCGGCTTCTTCGTGAACACTCTGGTCCTGCGGAGCGATCTCTCGGGTGATCCGGCGTTCGCCGGCCTGCTCGGGCGCGTCCGGGAAGTCGCTCTCGACGCGCATCTCCATCAGGATGTCCCGTTCGAGAAGCTCGTCGAGGAGCTCGAGCCGCGGCGAAGCCTGTCGCGGGCTCCGCTGTTTCAAGTCATGTTCGCCTACCAGAACGTGCCGGAACCGGCCGGGGGGTTCCCGGGGCTGCGGGTGGCTTCGCTGCCGGTGTCCCAGGGAAGCGAGAAGTTCGATCTCACACTGGCCGTAAGCGAATCCGAGGACGGGCTGTCCGGCAGCTTCTCTTATGCCTGCGATCTCTTCGACGCGTCCACGATCGAGCGCCTGCTCGGCCACTTCGGCCAGCTCCTGGAGGAGGTGGTGGCCGACCCGCGGTGTCGGCTGTCCGCGATCTCCCTGCTCACACCACAGGAGCGCCATCAGCTTCTGACGGCCGGAACCGGCCCGGTGATCGAGCTGCCGGAGGCGACCTTGCACGGGCTGATCCGGGCGCAGGCGGAGCGGTCGCCCGAGGCCGTGGCCGTGGTCTTCGAGAACAGGGCTCTGACCTACTCGGAGCTCGACCGCCAGGCCGCGGCACTGGCCCGGCGGCTGCGCGCTCTCGGTGTCGGTCCGGAGACGCGGGTGGGCCTCTGCGCTGAGCGTTCGCTGGAGCTGGTGGTGGGGCTGCTGGGCATCCTCCAGGCCGGCGGCGCCTACGTGCCCCTGGATCCCGGCTACCCGGATGCACGTCTGGCGATGGTCGTCGAAGATGCCCGTTTCCCCGTCCTGTTGACCCAGGCCCATCTACGCGAGCGCCTGCACGGGCTGGTGGGTGAGGGGACCTGCTTGTTGGAGCTGGCGTCCGGCGTCTCGGCAGGGGCCACCGCGGAGGAGAGGTGGCTGGTCAGTGGCGCGGGCCCGGACCACTCGGCCTACGCGATCTTCACCTCTGGCTCGACCGGACGGCCCAAGGGAGCGATCAACAGCCACCGCGGCATCGTCAACCGGCTGCTCTGGATGCAGAGCGCCTATGGCCTGACCCCCGCAGATCGGGTCCTGCAGAAGACCCCGTTCAGCTTCGACGTCTCGGTATGGGAATTCTTCTGGCCGCTGCTGACCGGCGCGCGCCTGGTGGTGGCGCGTCCGGGAGGCCATCAGGACCCGGTCTACCTGGTGCGCACCATCGCGGAGGCGGGGATCACCCACGCGCACTTCGTGCCTTCCATGCTGCGGGTCTTCCTGGAAGAGCCCGATCTGTCAGGTTGCTCCGGCTTGCGGCAGGTGATGACGAGTGGAGAAGCCCTTCCGGCGGATCTGGCCGAGCGCTTCCACGCCCGTCTGGGCATTCCCTACGGCATCGAGCTGCACAACCTGTACGGGCCGACCGAGGCTGCGGTGGACGTGACCTTCCATGCCTGCCATCCCGGAGAGGAGCGGATCCCCATCGGTCGGCCGGTGGCCAACACGCGCATCCGCATCGTCGATGCGCAGGGCGGCCTGGCCCCATTGGGTGTTGCTGGCGAGCTCCACATCGGCGGCGTGCAGGTGGGGCGTGGCTATCTTGGTCGTCCGGACCTGACCGCGGAGCGCTTCGTCCCTGATCCCTTTGGTGAGCCGGGCGCACGGCTGTACCGGACCGGCGATCTGGCGCGGCAACTCCCGGAGGGTGAGGTGGAGTACCTGGGCCGCATCGATCATCAGGTCAAGGTCCGCGGCGTGCGCACCGAGCTGGGCGAGATCGAGGCAGCGCTGGCGCGGCACCCCGGAGTCCACGCTGCCGTCGTGATGGCACGCCAGGGGAACGACGACACCTTCCTGGCGGCGTACGTGGTCCCAGCGGCAGACAGCGCAGCTGATCCGGAGGTCTGGCGCGAGCACCTGCGGCGCCAGCTGCCGGAGGCCATGGTGCCCACCGCCTGGACGACTCTCGGCGAGCTGCCGCTCCTGCCGAACGGCAAGATCGACCGCCGCGCTCTGCCCATGGAGGTCGGACCCGCCACGGCCGGCGCCGGCGCCGTGCTCCCGCGCGACCCGATGGAGCTCGAGCTGTGCCGGATCGCCGCCGAGGTCCTCGGCGTCCCGAGGGTGGGCGTGCGCGATGACTTCTTCGCGCTCGGCGGGCATTCTCTCCTGGCGGTCCGCTTCCTCGCCCGGATTCGCAAGCAACTCGGCGTGGAGCTCCCCCTGTCTTGTCTGTTCCAGAGCCCCACCGTGGAGCATCTGGCCACCGTTCTGCGGCGCCGCGGCCCGGCGCGTCCGGCCTCGGCATTGGTGGAGATCCAGGGGCGAGGGGGCGAGCGCCCGCTCTTCTGCGTCCATCCGATCGGCGGGCAGGTCTTCTGCTATGCCGAGCTGGCGCGGAGCCTCGGCCCCGGCCAGCCCTTCTACGGTCTCCAGATTGCAGCGCCGTCCGACGGAACGCTGGCCGATCGGGCGGCCGAGTACTTGCGGGAGGTCCGGAGAGTCCAGCCCGAGGGCCCGGTCCGGCTCGCCGGCTGGTCCATGGGCGGTGTCCTGGCCTTCGAGATGGCGCGGCAGCTCCGCGCGAGCGGCGGGGAGGTGGAAGTGCTCCTCCTCCTCGACTCCACAGCCCCGGGCCATGCGACCTATCCACGAGCCGAGCACGAGAGTGCGCTGCTCCTGGAGTTCGCCCGCGATTTCGCCGCGCTCGGCGGCCTCAACGGCCAGGCCCGGCCGGCTCTCGGAGAGATCGCCCGGGCCGCGCCGGAGGAGGCCGTTCAGCGGCTGCTCCGCCTGGGCCGCGAGCATGACCTGCTTCCTGCGGACCTGGAGGAGGACGACGTCCGGCTCTGGTTTGAGGTGTTCCAGAGCAACCACCGCGCGATGGCGGCATACCGCCCCGCGGTTTATCCAGGCCGCGTCGTCCTTCTGCGCGCGGCCGAAGGCATCCGGCCGGGGCGCGAAGGGGATCTGGGTTGGGAGCGCCTGGCGCTTCAGGGTGCCGAGGTCCGTACCGTTCCGGGCCATCACTACAGCCTGCTGCGCGAGCCCCATGTTCGCGAGCTCGCCCGCGAGGTGGCAGAGATTCTCGACCTGGGACAGAAAGAGAGGAGGTCCCATCCATGAAGCTGATCCGCATCCTCCTGTGTTATTCGCGCGGCCTGGCGCTCCTGGCCATCGTCGTGGGGTGCCTGTCGGGCCTGGCGAGCACCGGGTTGCTCGCCGTGCTCAACAGCGCCATCCACCGTTCCGCCCAGGGCACCGCGGGCGAGCTGCTGCTGCCGTTCCTCGGGCTCGCCGTGCTCTTCGCGGCGGCCCGGCTCCTCTCGGGTTACCTTCTCGACCGGGTCAGCCTGGGGACCGTCCTCGGCCTGCGCAACCAGTTGAGCTGGGACATCCTGGGCACACCGCTGAACCAGCTCGAGAGCATCGGCTCCCATCGCCTCACGGCGGTGTTGACCTCCGATACCAGCAGCGTCGCGGGAGCGCTCCAGCGCCTGTCGCCGCTGTGCATCAACTTCGCGATCCTGCTCGGCGGCCTGAGCTATCTGGGGTGGCTCTCCTGGAAAGTCCTGCTGCTGGTGATCGCCCTCCTGCCGCTCGGAGCGGCGAGCTATCAGATCCCGAATCTGCGCGCCCGGATCCGGCAGCGCCAGGCGCGCGAGGTGACCGACCAGGTCTTCGAGCACTACCGGGGGGTCATCGAAGGGGCCAAGGAGTTGCAGCTCAACCGGCGGCGGCGCCATGCGTTCATGGCCCGGCTCGACGCAACGGGGCTGCTCTTCCAGAAGCTCCGCATCGAGTCGATGCTCTTGTTCCGGCTTGCCGCGACCTGGGGGCAGCTTCTGGTGTTCCTCCTCATCGGCGCCCTGGTCTTCCTCCTGGCGCAGGCGATCGGGCTTCCGCAGTCCACGGTGACCGGGGCGGCCCTGGTGCTGCTCTACATCCTCAACCCCCTGCAATCGATCCTCGATACACTGCCCGACCTCGCGCAGGCGGGCGTGGCTGTGGAGAACATCGAGAAGCTCGGCCTGTCGCCGACTCGCGGCCGTGGGGATGGCGCCGCCGAGCCCGAGCCGGTCCTGCCTGTTGCGACCCTCGAGATGCGCGGCGTCCACTACCGGCATTCGGGTGGGGAGGAGAGCGGCTTCGGCGTGGGGCCCATCGACCTGCGGCTGGAGCCCGGAGATCTGGTCTTTGTCACCGGGGGGAACGGCAGCGGCAAGACCACTCTCGCCAAGCTGATGACCGGCCTCTACACGCCGGTCGAGGGGCAGATCCGGCTCAACGGCCGGGTGATCACGCCGGAGACGCTCGAATGGTGCCGCCAGCACGTCTCCGCCATCTTTTCCGACTTCTATCTCTTCCGCGAGCTGCTCGGCCTCGACCAAGGCTCCGCTCTCGCGGGCAGCGTCCAGGAGCTGCTGACCAGTCTCCAGCTCCGCCACAAGGTGCAGATCGAAGACGGCTCGTTCACCACTCTCAGCCTGTCCCAGGGGCAGCGCAAGCGCCTGGCGCTGCTCACCACCTGGCTGGAGGATCGCCCTCTGGTTCTGTTCGACGAATGGGCTGCCGATCAGGATCCCGTGTTCCGGGAGCTCTTCTATACCCAGGTGCTGCCTCAGCTTAAGGAGCAGGGGAAAACCGTGGTCGTGATCTCGCACGATGACCGCTATTACGGGCTGGCCGATCGTGTCCTGAAGCTTGACCAGGGGATGATCGTCAGCGAAGAGAGGAGGGCACCGCTGGTGGCCCTGGCCACCCAGGGAGGGATCGCCGGATGAGCGGGAAGCGGTTTACCCAACGCGGGAGCGGAGTTACCCGGATCTTCGGTCCCAGGGGATTTTGCGGGGTTTCCGGCCTGGCACTCCCCTTGCTCAATCCGGTCTTCACGAGGTTGAGCATGAGCTGGCAAGTCCGATCGAAAAAGAACCTCGCGGGTTGGGATGAAGCAGGCCGATCGCGGTCTGCAGCGAACTAGGAGAGATCGACATGGAATTCTTCATCCAAGAGCTTCGCCTCAGCGCGCGCACGCTGACCAAGAGCCCGGTCTTCACCACGATGGCGGTGCTGACGCTGGCTCTGGGGATCGGCGCGAACGCTGCGATTTTCAGCTTTTTCAAGTCGACAGCGCTCCACCCGCTGCCGTTTCCCGAGGCCGAGCGCCTGGTGAACATTCACGGGACTGTCGTGCGCGACGGGGAGGTGGAGCTGCGCGGGACCTCGTATCCGGACTATCGGGACTGGGCCGAGCAGGCCCAGTCGGTCGAGGTGATCGCCGGCGTCAGCCAGGAGGCTTTCAACCTGGTGGGGCGGGAGAGTGCCGAGCGTGTCGAGGTGGGCATGGTGACCCCCGACTACTTCCAGGTCTACGGCTTCACTCCGCAGATCGGCCGGACCTTCCGGGAGGAGGAGAACCAAGCGCCCAACGGAACGCCGGTGGCCGTGCTCAGCCACCGCCTCTGGCAGCAGCGCTTCGGCGGGGATCCGGGCGTCCTCGGCAAGAACCTGATCCTGAGCGGCATCTCGCTCCAGGTGATCGGTGTCATGCCGGAGCGCTTCCGGGGATCCTGGGGGAACATCGATCTCTGGATCCCGGTTCGCAAGGCCGCGGACCTGATGCCGAACCGGGATCCCCGGGTCTTCGAAAGCCGAAGCTCGCGCTGGCTGGACGTCGTCGCTCGCCTCGCTCCCGGGAAGACTCCGGATCAGTTGCAGTCGGAGATGACAGCGGTGACGGGCCGTCTGGCTCAGGAGTACTCTGACACCAACGCGGATCGCGGAGCCAGGATCATCCCAATCGAGGAGGACCTGCTGGGCGAGGTCCAGGGGACGTTCCGGCTGCTGTTCGGCGCCGTGGCCCTGGTCCTGCTGATCGCGTGTACCAACGTCACCAACCTGCTCATGGCGCGGACCACGAACCGGCGCAAGGAGGTGGCCATCCGGGCCGCCATCGGCGCGCCGCGCAGCCGTCTGGTCCTGTTGGTGGCGGCCGAGACTCTCCTGCTCGGGCTCCTGGGTGGGATCGTGGGGCTGGGCGTCGGGAGGATGGGAGTCGCCCTGTTGCAGCGCTACAGCCCGCTTGAGCTCCCCGAATATGTGGACGTGGGAGTCGATCCGGTGGTGTTCGGGTTCGCTCTCGCGCTGTCGCTCCTGGCGGGGTTCCTGCTGGGCCTCCTGCCGGCCGCGCAGGTGATCAAGACGGATCTGACGGGCACTCTCAAGGACGCTCGCGGGGCGGCCAAGGAAGGGCTCGGCGGCATCCGCCGCCTGCGCTCGCAGAACCTGCTGGTGGCCGCCGAGGTGGCCATCGCCGTGCCGGTCCTGATCGGCGCCGGTCTGGTGCTGCAGAGCTTCCATCAGCAGCAGTCGATCGAGCCCGGGTTCGCGAGTGAAGATCTACTGACCTTCCAGGTCCACCTCCCTCCCGGCGCGTATTCCGAGGAGGCTTCGATCGCCATGGCCCAGCGGCTCCACGAGCGGGTGAAAGTGCTGCCGGGAGTGGACACGGTGGCTCTAGCCTCCGACCTGCCCTTGGGCGGAGGCTCGCGCGCGCGGCTGGTCGGGATCGAGGACCAGTTGATGAGCAATCCCGAGAGCGAGGTCCGGGTCTACTATCACCTGGTGAACCCCGAGTTCTTCGCCGCTACTCGGATTCCGCTCCTGCAAGGGAGCGGTTTCACGCCGCGCGCACCGGGCGAGCCGTCCCAGGAGGTGATTGTCAGCAAAGCGCTCGCCGACGAGGCATGGCCCGGCCAGAGCCCCCTCGGCAAGCGGATCGTGAACGGGGACGACAAGTGGGTCGTCGTCGGCGTGGTGGGAGATGTCCGCTACCGGTCGCTCCTGCCGGACCCCGAGGGGAACCCGGACGATCCCGACATCTACCGTCCGATCCTGCAGACCGGCGTCGCCAACCTGGGTGTGATTGTGAAGAGCCAGACGGACCCGGCCGCGCTCACCAATCAGGTGCGGCAGGCGGTGCGGGAGCTGGATCCGGCGCTGCCGGTGTTCGAGATCAGGACAATGCGGGAGATGGTGGCGGAAGAGACCGCCCTGGGCCGTTTCAGCTCGCTGCTGTTCGGGCTGTTCGGAGCCCTGGCACTGTTCCTGATCGGGATCGGCATCTATGGCGTGACGAACTACTCGGTGTCGCAGAGGAGGCGGGAGATCGGCATCCGGATGGCGATCGGTGCGCGTCCGGGCCAGGTGCTGATGCAGGTGTTACGGGAGGGACTCTGGATTGCCCTGATGGGGCTGGGGCTGGGGCTCTTCGCTGCATACGTATCGACGCGCCTCCTGCAGAACATCCTGTTTGGGATCAGCTCCACCGACGGCCTCACGTTCATCGCGGGGGTACTGATCGTCCTCGCGCTAGCCATCCTCGCCTGTTATGCTCCGGCGAGACGCGCCTCGCGCTTGGACCCGCTGGTGTCACTGAAACAGGAATAACCTGACACCTCGTTTGTCCTCAGGAATACGTCCGTGCCACGGCAGTGGCCGCCTTCGGCCGGCGCGAGAGAAGATTGACCAGACCTTGCTGCGCTTCATCACACGGGCCGCCGCCAGGCTCTCTCCTGATGCCACGCCCACCGTGATCGCTCTCTGTATGGTTGCGCACGTGGGATGCCCAATCTGCGGCCGATTCGGTCATGCAGCATCCAATCCAACATGAAGAAATTTCACCAAGCTTCGATGAGCGCCGCCGGAGTATGATCCTTTTCGATGCGGAAGCGGCCCTTCTTCGAGCGGCTCGTCGGACGGTGGCGACGCAGGCGAGTCGACCGCCGGGCCTTCCAGGAGCTTGGCCGCTCGCTGGCGCTGATCGTGGACCGCGAGGCCCTGAAGTCGAGCGTTGCCGCGCGCATCCGCGAGCTGTTCGATCCGGACCGGCTCGTCGTCCTCGAGCCCGACCTCGGAGAGGCAGTGTTTCAGCCCGGCTTCTCCTTCGGCCTCGACCCGGCCGCTCTCGAAGGGGTCGAGCTCCCCACCCGCGGCAAGCTCGCGCGCTGGCTCGCGGTCAACGAGGTCTGCTTCGTCCGCGACCGCCAGCCGGGGGTCTTCGACTACCTCGACCTAGCTGAAAAGGATCTCTTCGACCGTCTGCAGGTCTCGGTCGCGGTTCCCATGGTCTCGCTCAACCGCATGACCGGGATCCTCTTCCTCGGATGGGACCGGTCGGGCCGCCGGTTGCTCGGGAGCGACCTCGAGCTGTTGCAGCTCCTGGCCTCCCAGGCGAGCCTTGCGTTCGAGAATGCTGCCCTTTATCGCGCGCAGCAGGAGCGCCTCGACCGCCTCCACCGCGCCGAGCGCTTGGCTGCGGTCGGCCAACTCGCGGCCGGCGTGGCTCACGAGATCCGCAACCCGTTGACCGCGATCCGCTCAACCATGCAGTACCTCCTTCAGGGGTTCGATCCCGCCGAGCCGCGCCACCAGCTTGTCGCCGAGATCCTGAGCGAGGTCGACCGCATCAACGGCACGGTCGGGGGGTTGCTCAGCCTCAGCCGGGCCAGCGAGATCCACCTGACGGCCATCGATCTGACCGATCTGGTGTCCACGTCGATCCATCTGGTCCAGGCCCGCGCGCGAGAGCAGAGGGTCGATCTCGAAGCGCGCCTTGGCAGCGAGCCGCTGCGCATCCTTGCCGACGTCGGCCAGCTCAAGCAAGTCTTCCTCAACCTTCTCCTCAACGCCTTACAGTCCATGCCTGACGGCGGCCGGATCACCGTAACCGCGAAGGCTTGGCATTCGGCGCTCGGCCCGGGACAGCGCTGGGCCCAGGTCCGCATCACCGACACGGGGTCCGGGATTCCCTCCGACCAGCTCCGCCATGTCTTCGACCCGTTCTACACGACCAAACGGGAGGGCACCGGCCTGGGACTCGCCATCTGCTACGGTATTGTTGAAAGGCACCAAGGGGAGATTCAACTGGAGAGCGAGGTGGGGAAGGGGACCACAGCCTCCGTCCGACTGCCACTCGTGGAGAGCGTATGGCCAACATCCTGATCATCGATGATGAGAGGCCGATCCGGCGCATCCTTGCCGTGCTCCTTCAGGACAGCCGCCATCGCGTGGCCGAGGCCGGCTCGGGCGAGGAGGCGCTCGCCCTGCTGCCGGAATTCAAGCCGGATGTCGTTCTCCTCGACCTCAGGCTTCCTGGCATGGACGGCTTGGAGACTCTGCGCCGGATGCGTGCGATCGCGCCACAGCTGGACGTGATCATGATGACCGCGCATGGCTCCATCGCCACAGCCGTCGAGGCCATGCGCCGCGGCGCCTTCGATTACGTCGCCAAGCCGTTCGACAACGACGAGCTGCTGATGACCGTCGATCGGACGCTGGAAGTGCGCCGCCTCTCGTTCGAGGTCGAGTCGCTACGCGAGGAGCTCGAAGCCCGCTACGGCTTCAACGAGATCGTCGGCGCCAGCCGCGAGCTCCAGGAGGTCTTCCGCATGATGGCCAAGGTCGTGCGGGTTGACGTGACCGTCCTGGTCACCGGAGAGTCTGGGACCGGCAAGGAACTGGTAGCCCGTGCCATCCACCGGCGTAGCGGCCGCGCGCAGGGGCCGTTCGTCGCGGTCAACTGCAGCGCGATCCCCCAGACGCTCGTCGAGTCGGAGTTCTTCGGCCACGAGAAAGGAGCCTTCACCGATGCCCGCGAGAGTCGCCCGGGCAAGTTCGAGCAGGCCGACGGCGGCACTCTCTTCCTCGACGAGGTCGGGGACCTTGCCCTCGATGCCCAGAGCAAGCTGCTGCGGGCTCTCCAGGAGCGGCAGATTCATCGTGTGGGCGCGCGCGCTCCGCGCAATGTCGACGTTCGGGTGGTCGCGGCCACCAACAAGAACCTGGAGAAGGAGGCGCGGGAAGGGCGCTTTCGTGAGGATCTCTACTGGCGCCTCAACGTGGTTCACATCCGCCTCCCCCCTCTACGCGAGCGCCGGACCGACCTGCCGATCCTGATCGATCACTTCCTCGACCGTTTCAACCGCGAGCTTGGGCTGTCGGTCGCGGGCATCGATCCGGAGGCGAAGCAGCTCCTCCGCGAGTACGATTGGCCGGGAAACGTGCGGGAGCTGGAGAACACCATCTGCCGGGCCATGATCCTCTGCGAAGGGGACGACCTGAGCGTGGCCGATCTGCCGGGGCGGGTCCGCGGCGTGCCGGCCGATGGCGCCGCGCCGCCCAGCCGCTCGGATCTGGCACGCCTCACTTTGACCGATGCGGTGGCGGAGGCGACCGAGCGGCTGGAGAAGATGATGATCCTCACCCGCCTGGCCGAGCACCGGGGAAGTCGGACCGCCACCGCCGAAAGCCTGGGAGTCAGCCGCAAGACCCTGTTCAACAAGATGCGGCAGTACGGCCTGACCAGCGACGACATTGAGGACGCGGGACCGTAGAGCCTCGCCTCCCGTCCTCAGCGCGCGGTCAGCCCCCCGCGCATGTAGTCGAGATAGAGGCGCTCGAAGTCCTCGTAGCGCAGCTCCTCTCGGCTGCGGACGAGGACCTGCCGCCCCTCCTGGAGGATCCCCGCGCTGTCAGCGATCCGGCGGACCCAGACCAGATCCTGCAAGGTGACGAGCAGCGCCTTGCCGCGGTCGCGCAGGGTTTCGATCAGCTCGACGAGCTCGGCGGCGGCCTTGGGATCGAGCCCGGAGAGTGGCTCGTCGAGGACCAGGGCGGGCGCGTCCTTGATCAGGGCCACGGCCATGCCGATCTTGCGGACGGCGCCGGGACCGAGGTCCACGAGGCACTGATCGAATGCCGTCTCGGGAAGCCCGACTTCGCGCAGAGCCATCTCGCAGCGATCTCGCAACGCCGGCCGGCCGCACCCCAAGCTAGCGAAGTATTCGAGGTTTTGGCGCGCGGTCAGGCGATCGTAAAAACCCGTGCCGCTGCCGAAAAACGCGACCTTCTGCTTCGCAGCCAGAGGCTCCCGGTCCACGTTGATCCCGTCGACCAGACAGTGGCCGGCGGTCGGGCGGGTCAGGCCGAGGAACAGGTCAATCACCGTGGTCTTGCCGGCTCCTTGGGCTCCGACGAGACAATAGATCTCTCCCACCTGCACGTTCAGATTCAGGGCATCGAGGGCGAGCCGGCCGTTCGGATAGCGTTTGCTGAGATCGATAGCTTGGATCATCGGGTCACCCCGGCTCGGAGCGGTAGAAGACGAATAGGGCCGCTCCCAGGAGGCCCAAGGTTTCGAGCGCGAAAGTTAATAAGGCCGGGCCGGCGGCCGTGAAGCCTTCGCGCACAGATCTCTCGCGGAAGGAGAAGCGTGGGAGATCGTCCGGCTGGACCGGTCGGTGGGACATATAGCCGCGGAAGAAGAACAGATGCGGGCTCGCCGGGTCGGCGGCATCAAGCGCCCGCACCCGCTCCCCGAGTCGGGAGTGGAAGACCGCGGCCTGGTCCATGAAGGCGCGCTCGCGCCACCGTCCTGCACCGGTCAGGCGCTCCGCGAGCTGCTGCATCAGGGAAAGCGGGGAGACGGCCGCGAAATCCTCCGCCAAGCGCGTCTGCTCGAGCTTGCGGTCCAGCACCTCCTGCCGGATCTGGTCGCGCAGCGCGGAGCGCTGATTTTCAGCGCGGGCTGAGATCTTCTCCCAAGCATAGTCGTCGGCCTCGGCCCATCGGGGGCGCCGCCAACGCCCCTGCAAACCGCCGTACGCACGATCGATCCAGGAGCTGGTTTCGGCCGTGCGCTGCGCGATCTCTCCTTCGGCCGGAACGGGACGGAGGCCGTGGGCGAGCAAGAGGGCGAGCGCCGGGATCACCACAGTGCTCGTGATCCAGAGTAGGGCCAGCACGCTGAGGCTGGTGGACGGGTCACGCGTGAGCGCCGACACCAGCAGAGCTGCCAAGATGAAGAACGCCGCTGCCCAGAGCCCCAGGGATACCACGAGCCCGGTCTTGACGAGGTCCGTGGAATTCAACCGGAGCCCCCCCGGACCGGTGGCCAACGCCAGGCTCAGTGCGGCTCCAGCCATCAGGGGAAGCGCCAGGCAGGCCCAGGCGGCGAGGAATTTGCCCGCCAGCACCTTCCAGCGGGGGATGGGGCAGGAGAGGAGGAGACGCAGCCTCTCGCTTCGTCGTTCCCCGCAGATCGCGTCGTGACATAGCAGGAAGGCGCCGATCGAAAGCACAATCCGGATGGCGAACATCCAGTCGATCGGCTCGGCGCGAGGCAGCAGCCTGGAGTTGCCGCGGGTGCTCCGGAGCTCCGGCGCCATCAGCGCGCTCGGAGCCTGCAGGTAGGCGTTGGGGGTCATGGACTGCCCGCCGTCGACTACCAAGCCGAGACGCCAGGGCGCCTTGAGCGCGGGATGGAGGATCTCGACGGCACTGTCCAAGGGGACGCCGGAGATCTGGTGCTCGTAAGCCTCAAGAACGGCGGCGCGCTCGGCGGATTCGAACCGGTGGCGGGCTGCGGCGGTCACTGCGGAAAGGCACAGGAGGACGATCAGCAGGAGCGCGGGCGCCCAGAACCGGAGGCTGACCGCTGCCCTCCGGACATCATGGCGGATGATGGTCCCGATCACGCTCGGCCGCCTTGCCCGCCGGGCATTGGGAGCGGGAGCCTCGGGGATCAGGCGAGAGCGTTCCGCCGGGCCAATCATGCGAGGAGCTCCCGGCGGAAGAGGGAAAGGGCGGCGGACCAGGTGACGGCGTTGAGAGTGAGCAGGGCGAACGCTTCGAATGCGCCCTCGCGGAGACTCGCGAGCAAGCGAGGGCCTGAGTACTGGAAACGCGGTAGATCGTCCAACCGCAGCCGCTGCGACGGATCCTGCTCCCTGGCTTCGATGTCCCTGCGGATCTGCGCGGCCACCTGCGGATCACCGAAGCGGCTGAACAGGCTCTCGGCATTAGTCTCGTTCACATCCTCGGGCGCGAGGCCCAGGAAGCGCGGCCAAGGGGTGAGGCTCTCCGGACGATCGTCCGTGAACCAACGCCAGGAGGTGAAGGCGCTCTTGTTCTCGAGGTAGCGGATGAGCTCGAGCCGGTACGTCCGGCAGGCCGCGAGGAACTGCTCGTGCGCAGCGAGCGACGTCCCGGCCAGGGACTCTGACAGGCCGTCGAGTAGTGCGGCCGGCGAGAGGGCGGCGACCCTGTCCGCGAGCTGCTCGCTACGCCGCTGGCGCGCCTGGTCCCGCTGCTGCACGGCGAAGACCTCGTCGGCGTGGCGCATCCCTTCGGTCACCTCGAAACGGAAGTAGTGGCTCAAGGAGTCGTAGTAGGCTGCAGAGCCGTGGCGGTAGCGCACGGCCCTGTGGGGCCGGCCGGAGAAGTTGATCGCCGTGTGTCCGCTGAACGTCGCCCGCAACGGCTCGCTACGGAGCTCCGCAGCGAGCCGTTGCGCATGCCGGGCCGCCATCCGCTCCCGTTGAGCCTGGGCGGCCTGCCGGCCCTCCCGCGCGCCGGCGAGATCTTCCGCCGTGCCTCTAACCGCGCTGGGCAGGAGCAGGATGAAGGTCAGCCAGACGCTGACCGCAGCCGCCAAGGCTGTGGATGGGTTGCGCTTCCACAATGAAACGATGAGCCCTACCAGGAATATTAGGCAGAGATAGGCAACGTAGGCCGTGGCAAGGGATGCGATCCGTAGCCAATGGCCGGCGGACAGCTCCACCGAGCTCTCGAAGCTTACGATCGCGAGGCTTACCAGCAGGGCCCCGCCGAGCGGCAACGCCAGCGTCAGGACGCCGCCGAGGACCTTGCCGGCCAGCAGGGTCGACCGCGGAGCCCCTTGGGCGAGGACCGCGCGGAGCACTCCTTTCTCTCGCTCGCAGGTCACGGAGTCCACAGCGAGGAGCAGGGCGAGCAGTCCCAGGACGACCGTCACGATCGTGGTGAGGTCCATGGCTGGTACGCCCACCAGGAGCTCGTTGCCGCGATGACCGCCGACGGCCACTGCGGGGACCGCATAGACATGAATCACAACCTCGGTGCCGAGGTGGGCATCGAACCCCTGGTCGAGAATGCTCAGCGGCTCAGGCGGACGGACCGCCACGGGCTGCAGATAGGAATAGACCGAAGCCCGCGACAGAGCCAGCGCGTTCTCTGTGCCCCGCTCCCGCCAGGTATGCAGGCGCAAGTTGTAGTCGCGCGTCGCAATCAGAGCGGAGGATGCGGCGAGGAGGATCGCGAGGAACGCCCCAACGCGGAAGCGGAAGCCGGCCAGATGGTACTGGCACTCCTTGCGGATGATGGCGCGTAACATGTTGTTCCTTGAGAACGGGTCGAGATCCGTTGCCGAAATCTATCGCAAACGCCGAGTGCAGCCCGCGTGCCATGGCCACGGTGGCTCAGAGCCGCGGCCATTCCCCCCTGCTCCTGCGGGAAACAGCTTACCTCTCCTGAGTAAGAGTTTACCCGCTCCATGCGCCCCTTTTCCTCGCTCCTCCGGGAAGGCGTTTTATCGAGAGCTGGTCCGCCGCTTGCAAACTCTTGGGTCGCCCAACGGCCGCAACGAGACCAACGGCTCGTCGAAACACAATCCGATTCCGCTCCAGGGAGGTACTCCATGCTGCGCACGAGCAGCTATACGATCTTCGTCCATCTACCCGACAATGAACGCGAGATTCTATTGGTGCACGGTTATACGGGAGCCTATGACAAGGTCTCGCGAGAGGTTGCTGATTTCCTCCGCTCGCGAGAGCTGAAGGGTAAGGCAAAGCCCTTGTATGGTGCATGGAGCGAGGAGCCGGAGCCCGCGGGAGCGCCGGTCGCTCCTGCGGAAGCGACGGTCGACCTGCTGCGAGAGCAGGGTTATCTGACCGAGCTCTCGCCCAAGGATGAAGAGGCATTCTTCGGCCGGCTTGCCACGGCACTCCATGAACGGGCCCTGCGTCAGGCACCCAGCTACATCTTCATGCCCTCCTACGATTGCAACCTGCGGTGCTCCTATTGCTATCAGGATCACATGCGCACTGATTGCAGCCTGCATCATCTGCTTCGCTCGATGCGACCGGCCATGGTCAATCGGATCTTCACAGCCCTGCCCCACATCGAGAGGATGCATGGTCTCGATCCGGACGCGCCGCGACGGCGCAACATTGGTCTCTTTGGCGGCGAGCCGCTTCTGATGGCTCACCGACCCGTCATCGAGCACCTTCTCAGCCGTGCCTTCGCCCTCGGGGAGGCGGATGTCTGGGCAGTGACTAATGGCACCGAGCTCGACGCCTACCGCGACCTCCTGGGTGCCGGTGGCATTGAGACCCTCCAGATCACCCTGGATGGATCGCCAGGGGAACACGACCAGCGGCGGATCTACGCGGATGGCTCAGGCTCCTATGAGCGGATCGCGGCCAACATCACCATGGCTCTCGAGCAAGGTGCCGCGATCAGCGTCCGTCTCAATGTCGATCGGAACAACCTGGCGGAATTGCCGGCCGTTGCCGCAGAGATCGAGGCGCGTGGCTGGGATCGTCACCCCCGGTTCTCGGCCTACACATCGCCGGTGCGGGCTGGTAACGGCAAGACCGATCCGAAGAATGTGCTCAGCTCGTGGGATCTCGATCGGGAGCTGACGCAGATGCGCGAGGAGAATCCGCGCTTGGCCGTGTTGGCCCGTCCCGATGAGGGCCTGCGCGTACGGGCCCGCCAGATTTTCGATACGTCCAGGTCCGTGCTGCCAAGGCTGCGGCCAAGCTTCTGTAGCGCGCATGACCGCATGTACATCTTCGATCCGTTCGGAGACATCTACGCTTGTTGGGAAAAAACAGGAGATCCACAAGTCCGGATCGGGCGCGTGCTGCCCGAAGGTGAGGTCGAGTTGAAAATTGAAGAGTCGGAAGTGTGGCGCAGCCGTACGGTGGCGAGCAATCCTGTCTGCCGGCGCTGCCGCTATGCTCTCCATTGCGGCGGTGGCTGCGCGGTGCTGGCATGGACGGGGAGCGGCCAGCTTCATTCAAGCTATTGTGACGGCTTCGCCTCCCGCTTCCGGGCCAGTGTCGCAGACGCCTATCTGGCGCATGCCACGGGGGCGCCCATCGCGGCACGTGCTGATCGGGTGTGTGATCTCTGATCGATTTCTGGTCCTTTTGCTCCCTGAAAGGCCCTCCCGAATAGGGAGGGCCTTTTTATTTGACCGAGAGTCCATGCGATTCTCTGTTGGTGGGGCCTGCTTTACCCCTGGCTGGGTAATCAAGGTATCGATCTACCCTTCGAAAGTGTGCAGGTATGGTGTATTCAGGTATCCGGCCCATGGTCCAGGCATTGCAGATGTCAGGTCGCGGCCTAGGCGGTGAACGTCAACACTAAAGATTTCTCAAGCCAGGAGGCGAGGATGAAGAAAACAAGGAATTCGAGGGAGGCCATCTCACTCAACCAAGCTGCCTTTCGTGTCAGCCCGGATGACACTAAGGGTGGAGAGCTCGCGGATCTATTCTTGGAAAAAGTGATTGGTGGGTTGCTGGGGCCCAGCCCTTCTGCGTCCGGCTGTACCGAGTTCAGTTGCTCACTTTTCGCGCCGCCGCCTCCAGCATCTTGATCGTAAGAGTGTTACCGAGCACAATAGACCGTGGCGAAAGTCATCCTGTCCTGCCTTGAGGGAGTTTTGCTTTGCCAGCTTCTCTGGTATTCCAGAGGGATGCTCTAATGACGGTGGGTAAGGGGGACGCAGCAGGGGAGCCATGGATGCCTGGCGTAATCTTCCGAAACCAGGCAGCACGGCGAGTCCTCTTCCATACTTGCGTGTCGCCCCGATTGCCAATGAAAGGTCACCACGATAATGGAACTGATCCTGGCGAGGCAAGCCCGCAGTGGGTTGCCCCTCACCCCTCCCACCCGCGCACTTCGCCCGGGCTGAGCATCTTCTCCATCTTGGTGTACTCCTTCCGCGTCGCCCGCAGCAGGTGGTTCATGCGGACCGGCTCGC
>WUUC01015921.1_pt1 | contig 24703 bp, 22 predicted proteins | sample 6278441 | NCBI WGS metagenome assembly WUUC01 (sample SAMN13675441, study PRJNA597444) | soil metagenome | isolation source: soil | place: USA: Washington | collected 2017-10 | reverse complement strand
CTGACTGGAAGCATAAGTTTGCGGAATCCGCAAACTTATGCTTCCAAAAACTTTCCGCAAACTTATACTCCCAAAAGGGTATAGACAAATTTAAGAGGACGAAGTGCTTGAAAAATAAGCACTTCGTCCTCTTAAATTTTGTGTTGATAGAAAATATACTTCTATTGGTAAACTTCCAATTTATACGTGAAAACCAAATTCTTCCCTAGCTTGCAAAACTGTAGCCCAAACTTCAGGACGTTTCAGGTAACCCGCAGTATAAATATCCATAACTGCATTCATCGAAGGGAATTTTCCATGTTTGAGAAGATCTTGGATAATATCTCGGATTTTCCTCTTATCATTTTCTTTATTTCGTTCTGATTGATCTTTACGATGTCCCAGATAGCGAGCCGAGATTAACCTGAGTTCTTTAGGGAAGTGGGTTCTTAAGAAGCCATCAGAAACCCCAATTCGCTTGACCGCAATCTTGGCCGTTGGTGGCGGTGATTCCACAAGGATTGATTCCACCTTATGCTTAACTCCTAACATAAATTGCGTTTGATTATACTTTGCATATCGGTCACGTATTTTTCGGCATAACTCAGGATATTTCGTACGCAATACAGCATCAGTTTTGTATCCCAGCTTTTTAGCAATTGTATCAAGTGATACTGGCTGATCCGCGGAAAGTGCTTGTTCCAGTTCGACCTTGATTTGTCCTCTTCTAACGGATTCAAGAGTCAGTCGCTTATCTGCTAATGCTTTACATAACTCGGGGGCACGGTATCGAATAGCCTGACAGGATGTATAACCTAGGTGTCTAGCGATATGGCTCAATGTCGGAGGTATATCCTCTTTCAAAGCTAATTCCAAAGTCGACTTTATTACAATGTCTTCTTGAAGGCGTGCAGTGCTGAACTTCCCCTTCATCTTTCCCCGCGCAGACTGCTTGAAGTTCACTACAATTTGATCACATATCTGTGCATTGATGCGACGTAGTGATTGGGCGCATCTATATCCAAGTCTCTTAGCCAGATCACTGAGTGAAGGAGGAGGCGTTTCTTCAACGGCCGCAAGAAGCACCCTTATTACCCTCTCTTTCTTAAGCCGGGGTGAGAGGCGAGTACTCAATAGCGCTGACGGTTGCGAAGGAACAAAGCCATAGATTGAGTCTTCCTTAGTAAGCAAGTCCAAGAGGGAAACGCCAGTTCGAAATCCGATCCTTAACAACAACTCAAGCTGAATAACACGGGGTTTGCCATTCCATAAAGAACTAACAGTTGTCCTGCTCAGTCCAAAGAATCTAACAAATGAGGAGAGATTTCCGTCAAAGAATTGCTCGACGCACTTGATAATCGATCCCTTTGGCACTTCTTGATTAGGGAGACTAGGCAGGCAAGGAGCAATTCTAATGAGTTCTCCGATCTGTTTTGCTGTAAACATTTCATAAGCAACCTCATCAGAGTCGAGTTCTTCAAAGATTGATCCAGGTTTGTTTGAATGATGTCCCAACCAACCATTACACTTTTGGCAAATCCCTGGCCAAGAACTCCCACTAAGCACCCAAGAGCTAGCTTCGCAGTGTGGGCACTTTGTCTCAAGGCGAATACTATGGGTAGAGCATACTTGAACGTTTTTGTGAGACCAGCATAATTGTTCGTAGACCGACGCACCGGCTAACCGTCTATCTTCAAGGCAGGATGGACACCAAGCGCGCGTGAAACGGCACGTAGACTTATTGAAGACACGTCTCCAAGTAAGAAAGGTAAGGAATCTTAATCTCTTCTGGAGGGTAAGCCCTTCAACCATTGCCACCCAATTCTCCGCAGTCAGCCCAAACCCGTTAATTTGTGCCGTTGCTTTTCCTGCCCTCGCTTCCAATAAACCGCTAATGTGTCTGTTATTCTCTTCATCAATATCAACTCTTCTATGGTTAAACAATATTCCTGGAGTTACCTTATGCTCTTTGGCAAGGCGAGCAAAATAACTGGTTAAACTTTCAGCATAGGAATGTCCCATGCCTATCGGTGTAAGGTGATAAGCCCAACTTCGAGGTGACACATTTGGAGGAACGCCATCTAGAATTTCATAAATATTAATACCGGGGATAATCTCACTTACAGAAAAAACACCAGTTTTCTCAATTAGCATTTTCTTCACCCGCAGTTTGACATTTGCCTCACCGACCACTGATACCCATTTGTTGTTTCACAGTACCGAAGTTGTTGGCCATCATAATGTGCTCTTCCCAGTCTTATCCCTAACAGGGTTGCGCTTACCGGGACGGCGTCCTTGTTTATTAGGTTTATTGTTATGAGTTTCTTGTGCTGATTCTGATTTCGGGCTAGCAGCTTGGTTTTGGGGTGGAGAACTCCGCCTTTGGCCATCCCCATCAAGCCCTAGATTTCCTCTTAGTAATGTACGCTGATCGATAGACTCGTCCATTTCGCTTTCTCCTGCGGTAATCTCAGCTAATAACTTGGTTAAGGATGAGACTGATAGAGCGCATTCTTCCAGATGCTCCCTAGTAATAGTCTCTACGTTCAACCGCAGTGCTAAAGAATATGCACGAGCAAGCCAATCTTTGAGCACACCAATACAGCCGAGACTATGTTCATAGAAGAAATCCCAATCGGGGCACGTGGAATTAGCTTTAACTAATTCAGGCATGATCGCCAACGGGAGCCATCGCTGAAAAGTATATAAAGCATTGATAAAGTAGGTGCGCTGAGTCTTATCAATGGCTAGATAACGAGGGAAGTGAATGTCTAAGCTACGCCGGCTAACCTGCCCGTTTAGATTGCGAAAAGGAACAAATTCGTAGGTGGCGAAAAGAACGTGAGTAACTTTGGTCCTGTCAGCAACAGACTTAAATGTATTTGTCTGATCTAACTGTCTCCGGCTGGAGCTAATCACTCCTATATGTTGCGCGTCATCAATTAGGACCGCCGTAGGCTGCCTGTGGCGTAAGGCATTTTCGACCGCCTCTCTATATAGCTCACCATCAGTTCTTCGGCTTGCAATAAGCCTCATGTTCGCCTTGTGGTGGGATGCCCACGGGCTCGTATCAAATTTCTTATCGACCAGTGGCTCTTCCATCGAAACGAGCAGCGGTTTAAAGTAATGCTTTTTCCAGTCGAAATTACCCGTTTGGGGGGCCATAAGATGAAGGCTTGCAACGGCAAGTAGTCCTGGATCCTGCTCTAGCTCATTAAGTCTCCTCTTTGTTAGCTCCACTGCTATTTCTTTCATAACAGTAGTCTTGCCAACACCTGGAGGGCCGCAGCAAATTATAAGAGAACCCGGCGTTGAGTCTTCGATTGCCCAGAGAATCCTATCGCGAACTTCTTTAATGTATGGATGCCCGATGACCTTTGTCCTAAAGAATTCAACACGCTCACGAATAGGCTTCTTTAGGATTTCACGTGGAAACAGCGGCGTCACGTCGAGTGACTTAGTAACATTTGCCATCTAGAAGTCTCCGTAAGTTTGAATGTCTAAATTCTGTGTAGCACCCTCAGAGGAGACTTCTACAGGCTGCACACCAGCTTGGTTCGGTGGTGCTGGTATCCTATTTATTGGTGTTTCAGCTTTGAGATTAAATGGCCTGGGATATGCTTGAAGAGCCTCCCATGCGGCACGGCCTGCTAGATCAGCAAGCTGCTGGCGAAGTAGGACTTCTTGAGCTTCAATACTCTGGAGGAAGGCAGCTAATTTGGCAGTTGTGATTAGTTGGTTTCGCCCATGCAGTTTATCCTTCTGGCGCAATATGGAAGAAGCAAGCATGATCTCACGTTCTGAGCGGCCGTGAAATACAGCATACTTCTCCGACCTACAGAGCGCCCATTTACCTAAAACGTATGCATAGGCTACCCCAGCATCCCAAGGGTCAAACCTTATGGGAGTCGTTGTGCCCATGACATCTGAGTATTTGAAATCATCTGTCCAGAAGTAGCGGTTGTTAATTTTGACGCCGTTGGACTGTACCTTCGCTGTTCCCTTTACTGTCGTCGGTAGAGTCATCATGCGGAAGTGTTCGTCGTAGGGAATGAGCCGGTGCTTCCGTTCACCATACCTCTCCATCCCATCATTGAAAGCATCGCGTGGTGACTGTCCCTCAAGAGCTGGATGTACAGTAGTGTCATAGGTTTCGTATGACCATTCCGTCAGCTTTTGATCACCAGTCTCAAGTGTCCAGATAGCGTGATTCTTAGGGTTGATAGCTTTCGTTAGTTGGCGGACATCTTTGGTACTCTGGGTATTTCCCTCTAGGTTGTGCCAGAACTGGGTATTTGTTGTGCCAAAAAGTCGCTCATCCGTGGACCCGAAATTAGGCTTTCCCGTTCGCTCTTTCTTTGTACATTCGCACCACGCGAGCAGGCATTCAAAGTAAGCTGATGAGAATTCAAGCCCGCCATCCACGATCACAATTTGTGATATACGCCCGAAACGTCTAACACACTCGCGCACAACCATCATGCAAGAGCGATAGCTTGGGGGATCAAAGAGCATGATGGTGGCTAAAATGCGACGACAAAATGCATCGGTTAGCCTGGTTACCCACGGACGCCCAAGATTCATACCAGTTCTTGCGCATACAAACTCCGCGTCCCCCTTAGTATGATCAATGTGCCCTATGTGAAACGGGCGTTCGCCGTGCTTCGGAGTCGTGAGCTCCAACTCCATGTAAAACTCTTTCTCTTTATACGCAGCACGGTGCCCGCGCATCTTCAGAGTTTGCTTGTGCTTAGGGCGGCGCTTTATGGCCCTGCAAAAGGTCTTATAGCTTACAGACGTTATTCCCTTTTGTTTTACCTCTGCCTTTTCAAACTCAGCTAGGTAGAGAGCATAAGAGGCATACTTCTTTCTCCGCTTTAAATTTTCATGTTTCTTATCAATAAAGTCATCTAGGAAATCCTTCGATGCTTGATCAATCCTTGGATTCTCATTTCCTTTCCTTGGCTTAGGGAGCAGACCTATGTAGCCGCACCCGTATGACTGCTCTGCTATCCGATACTCTCTTCTCCAATATTCTAGAGTGCGACTAGGAATTTCTTCTGGCAAAATTTCTTCCCTTATACTCGCCCTAACGATTTCAACTTTCCTATTAGCCTCAGCTAGGTCTTCTTTCCTAGCTTCAGCAAGGCGTTTTTGCACTTCAGGATGAGTTTTGGGTCCATGCTCTCTCTTTACACCCTTAATACGTCCAGCTTTGATGAGTTCTTCAACGACCGCAAGCGGGAGCTCTGCGAATGACTTATCCTCCGCTAGAATCCCAACTAAGGCGTCTGCCTTATTCACGATTGTCCAAATATTGCCGTTCCAGCTAAGCCTGCTACCGTGCTCAATATCAACGTAGGAGGGAGCATGAACATTGGTAGATGAGGAAACTTCGATCACGTTTGCATAGGCGATGGCGGTGCTTTCGTCGGCGTAAACTTTGACATGTTCTAATTCGGACGGTGCAACCGCATACAGATCCACGAAGATAACTTCGTGAGCGATCATCATGAAAATGTCGTCTCGGCTAACTGTATCCTTAGATAAGTTGCAAAGCCTCTCTAAAGACAATCCAGGGTCAGAGGTAACTGTCTGTCGTACTATTTCTCTTGTTTCCGCCGATATTATCGGGGCATCAGCACGGTAGTAATCTTCTAAGAACTCCATCCATCTCTGGAAAATCCAGTTAATGTCCTTTGACGACTTAACGTGAAAGAAGAATCCAAACTGTAGTGCGAATTGTTCGCCTGGAGGACAATGCCAATTACCATTTTCGTCCCGACAGTAATAGTTCGGATTCTTAGCCTCCAACTTAAGAAGCTCTTCTTCAGCCTTATACTCTTCCCATCCAGCCCTATCATCCTCAATGCAAAACATATCTGGTGTACGCATGAACCCTTGGTTCCGTCCATTAGATCCTTTCATGTTCAATCTAATAGGTTGGGGCTGGTCATAATATTCAATGGTCTTCTCACACCGGTCTTTTTCATGAATACGTGGTAGTTCATTTTTATGACTTTCAAATTGGATGGTGCGAGACATTTTAATGCTTGGAAACCGACCACACATGTTTTTGGGGCCGCTATGTACTAGGCGAGACGGCTCGGAGGAACGGATCATCTGAAGATAATTCTTCGCAGGTTCAGTAATTCCATTTCTGAGACACCACAGTTCGAACTCATTACCCTTAAACATAGGAGACTCCTAAGTAAGTAAACAAAAACTCTTTGATAAGATAAGTTAGCTCGTATGTTTCTGCGATCCAGCTAGGTCGCCAGCCCGTTATTCTCAAACATGGAAATCTCCTTTTTTCTTGATGAAGGCGATGTTGGCTATGTACAATAAGGACGGTCTAGACACACGTAGACCCTCTCGCCTTCAGAGCGAGTCACGATTGACCTGAAGCGGCATTGGTTACCAGCCTCCGCTTCAGGTCAATGTTTTTAGATCAGACAATCTTCGTATGAGTCGCGCAGTAGAATTGAAGTAAAGCTGTGCGCGACTCTCTAGAATCATAGCTTTTACTCCGAATGAGAAATTTGGTCAAGAAAAATCTCATGCCGTTGAGGTTGTAAGTTATAGTAGCTTAAAGGATTATCTTGCCAACCGAGGTGGTTTTGGGGTACATGATAGTGTGTGGATAAGAGGCACGGGAGAACAAGTAAACATCTTGGAAACCTCATCGACTCATCATGTCTAACAACGATTCCTCTTCATTCGAGAACATCCCCGATGATTTGTTTAAAGAAGCGGGGGTTGGTTTTTTCGACACAGAGAGCCAGAAACGACAAGTAGCACTTCTTGCGGAATACGTTTTTCAAAACCCGCGCAGCCCCATATTCGTTACTGCTCCTCCCGGCTTTGGGAAAACCACCTTAGTACGGATGTTTTTGGCTCGTCATCGTCTCCTACACACGAAAGTAGAATGGGTGGACCTAGAAAAAAGTCCAAATCCAGTTCAAACAATCGAGGCAGTAATAGACAAGATTCGAGCTATAGAAACTGGGGATGACCTGCTTGTTGTATTAGACGGAGCAGAAGGGTTACAGCAAAAGCCTTTAGAGGATATGCTGAACCGTTTATTCAACTGGAAAAGAGTTCGGAATGTAATAGTCACAACGCGAAATACCGGAATCAAAATCGAACGGTCCAGAGAAATAAATATGGACCCACCGGAGGGGAAACTGTATGGCTTAAAAGAGCAAGTTGTCCCTTCCCAGAAAAAAATAATCCCGTTCGTGGCGCCTCAGATTGTCACCGCCAATGACCTTCTGATTGAACGGTTGAAAAAAGCACCTGATGACTTGTTTAAAATTACACCCCGCCAGTTTGAGGAGGTTATTGCAGATTTGCTTGCTGGCATGGGAATGGAGGTTGAGCTTACCCCGGCTACAAGAGACGGAGGCAAGGATATTCTGGCTTATATGAAGACGGATATTGGCAAGTTCTTATGTTTGGTTGAGACTAAACAACACAACAAGTTGAGACCTGTAGGTGTCAGTCTAGTAAGAAGTTTATATGGAACATTGGTAGACCACCAAGCAAATTCAGGAATGCTTGTCACCACATCCCGTTTTGCTGAACCCGCACAAGCCTTTCAACAAAGGCACAAATATCAACTTTTATTAAAAGACTATAATGATGTTGTGTCCTGGCTGCTGAAACATAAAGCCTCATGAACTGACTGATCCATAGGAGTAGCAATGGCAAAATGGGATGACCCGATTGGTCAAATAAAGGCAGGAGCGGAAGAACCCCCTAAGAATCCCGGCACTGAAGTAGCTGGCCGCATGGTTAGCTGGATTCCTGTAATTGGCAAAACAATCGAGAAAGCCCTGAACGCTATTAGGGGTCAAGAAAAAGAAGCTCGCCTTCAGTTTCTGTTAACTGCGATTGTCGAACAATTAGAAGTTCACGAGGAAAACATTGACGATGTTCTTCGGCGCTTGGACCAAGCCGAATTCAGTCGATTGATGTCAGTTACAATTGAGAGAATATTTTTCGGAGCCAACGAGAGGAAGGTCAAACGATTTGTCGCGGTTATCATTAACGCCGCAATCAACGAGAGAACAGAACAAGAGTATGAAGATGCAGTGTCATTTATCCGAGCACTGGATGAATTATCAGAAGACGACATTAAGGTCTTGAAACACTTGTACAGTCATCAGAGCCATCGTGTTAATGAGCAACATGCTATGACCTACAATGAATTCTTTCAAGGTAAGGAAATGGTAAACATGCTTGCCGACGCGAGGAATCTAGGCATGCAAATGGATGAGTTCTATTCACGCCTAAATCGCCTTACAGGGTATGGATTAGCAATACAGCTTGATAAGAGCCACGGTAGCATGGGAAACCCTGATGACTTCGCTTTCCGAATGACACTGTTGGGTAAGAGATTGATTGATATGCTCCACAAGGCAGGCGAAACAATTCAGGTCACAAAACGGACACCCGGCATGATGTAGATAGTTTTATTAAACTTCATGAAGAAGGTATAGATGCTGAATGCCAGCCAAGAAAAATTCTAAAAAGAAAGGTGTACTGCCCTACGGTGTTATTCAAGAACAATTCACAACCCTGCTTACATTCACCGCCAATATGCTTGAGCGTGAATGGTCTCCACGCTACCGAAATGTAGACAGCGCGGGGGTGTTGTTTGTTCAAGAATTTCGGAACGCAATCAATACCTTTCATACAATTCTCTACATCTGTGCCGACACCCCGAAGGACCCCCACCGGCTGCCGCTATTTGCTTTATCCCTTCCACCTCTAACCCGGACGTTATTTGAACAACTCATCATGTTCGTGTTTTTACTGGAGGATGTTCCGGCCTTTGTTCCATGGCTATTCAAGACTGGTTACACGGAAGTCAGGATAGAGTTGGAACATTGCCAGAAATATCATGGTCAGAAGGCGAATTGGAAAAAGTATATTGCCGGGTTGAAAAAGAAAGTTGCTGAACTGGAACGCAGATACAAGTTGACGCAACGTGAGATTAGTAAACCAAAAGAAAATATTGGGCGTGGGCCTACTCCCGGAAATCTTCTTAATGTTCTAAGAAACAATAGACACAAATCCAAAGCAATTCCGTTTATCGAGTACATAAAATCGTGGTTGTATCGAGAGCTGTCAGGCCAGTCTCACCTAAATGTGTTGGAACTGGTAAATAGAGGAGCGCTGTTTTCAATTGACGATGCAAAGGGTAGGTTTGGTGCGAAGTGGGAAGAAAAGAGAGACGCACATCTTCAAGACTACCGTCAAAATCAAGTCTTCATTGCTATCACTATGATGCTTGCAATTTCTACTGAGATTGAAGCGCATTTTCATTATGGGAAAAGAGAAGACATCAAATTTTTGTGGACTGTACTAAATGAGTATTCGGACATGACGAAAGACCTTTGGGAATCAAGATACCGTGACTTATTGCCGGATGGTCTTGTCATAGCAGACTAAAAGTGGACTCTCTATCCCCTCTCTCCCGTTCTTACGATAAGTGCTAATCTAATTGTGTCTTTGAAATTCGGTACGACTTCATCATCAGGTAAAGCGTCAGCAGTTGTTGGATCGATCCAGTCAATCTCAGAATGTCTAATGGACCTTACTTGCTGGTGGTTGGTGACATCAGCCGTAAATATTATCCCTGGTATTTTTCTCTTTTCGGCAGGATCATCGATCACGTAAGTAGCTACGGGTCGTAGAGGGCGTGTAAAGCTTAACTCAGCTCCAAAGTCATCCCTATAGCTTCTCGTTAGACATTCCTCGAAATCTTCCGCGATCCTCAACTGGCCACAGCCAAATTCCCATGCACCACCTAGACGCCTCTTATCTTGCGGCCTTCTTGCTATTAGAATCCGTCCGTCTTGCCGAAAACAAACAGCAACACAATGAACTTCCACTAAATGTGCCTGTGATAACTCAGAGGGAGTTGCCTCCTCCTTAGCTTCCGCAGGAAGATTTTTGACGTAACTCCACAGTTCTTCAACTTCATCTCTTCTATCTAAATCCTCGTAGACTTTGACTAGATCACTTATATCAGAGGCAGCATTTCCCCTTACGCGTTGAATTAGATCTGAGTCGAAATGTTCATCATACAAGAATGATTTGCTGATATTGCTCCAATCATTTTCATACCAGATGATTGGGTATTTGCGATCCCCCCAGACCCCTTTCAGTTGTTCGTAAGATACAATCCGAAGTTTCTGTTCAATACCCTCAATGGATACTCGTTCCTTGTAAAGAAGGTAAGCTAAATCAGCACTCACAACTAACCGAGCCCTAGGCGCGAATTTCGAGATTCTGAAGCCAACATCAATATCAGGCCCCAAGAAATCATATTGTTCACGCGACTGTCCGCCCGACTTGCTTACCACCAGGTTCTTGGGAATTATGCTGATATTCTCGGTGTCTTGTGGGGCGACTTCAGCAGCCTTTGCACACCAAACAGATGCCTTAACAGAAAGGATTGTTTTTGTATCAGGGAATTCTTTGTGCAGACGGTTTACGGTGTCTTGAAGTACGTTATATGCGCTTGGAATGCAATCGTATAAGTCCCTAATTGAATAGAGTCTTTTATGAAGTAGCAACTCGTCGCCTACATACTTCCAGAGGCGTACCTGATCCAGCCTCTTTTTCAAGCCATCTTCTATCAGTTCATAGAAACGGCTTGTTACCAGGGGCCACTTATATCTATTTATGGTCTTGTATTTGGTGGAGTTTGTTAGGTCGAAAGAGAAGAAGACGTAGACCGAACTTTCTACTTTCTTATCCGTGAGAGTTTCTTTTTCATCGGCAAGGCTAGCCTTAACCTGAGTTATGTACTTACTGTCACCCATCTGCTAATCCCAGCTAAATATGCCTAACCACCTACCACGGTTAGCTGCTGCATCATTAGACACATTGAAGTGCTTAGCAATTGCACTAATCTGATATGTCCCATCGTTGAGGTACTCTTGCGCTACAGAAATGAATTCCTCCTTAGGCATGAGAAACGCGGCGGCGAATTCGTTCGCCTCATTCTCTTCTAGACTATGTCCATATCTGTAATATACGGAATCCCGATAAGTTCCTACGGATGCCCACTTTTCATTATCAATGAGGTATCCCATATGAAGAAATAGATGTCCTACTTCATGGGCTACTGAGAATCTCTCTCTCTGTTCATTAGCCGTGTCAACAATCGTTATTTTGAACCCTTCATCATATTTTTCAATCTTTGCTTCATACTCAAAGTCATCAACCCTTTCAAGAACACCACCTAGACGTGCAATTGCCTCATCAACATCAACCGGCAAACTTAATTCGCAAGCCTTTCTGATCTTTTCTGCTAGTGTGTTGATCTGGCGGCGTTTGATTCTATTCATTAACAACTTCCTCCAATTGAAGCGAATAGTACCCTGTCCTACATGCCGTTTTAACTTGCGGACTTGGGGTGAAGTTGAAATAGGTCATAGGAATTTGCACCTGAGGCGGCTGGATTATACTCGTGTTGCACAAGTGAAACAATTTTTTTTTCTAAAGATGAATTTGAGTAATATTGGCACAATGGTTTCGGGATTCTAAAGACAGGACGTTAAAACAACATCACCCTGCTTTCATTTACTCTGCCTTTATAGAGAACTATCGCCTAAGTTGATGCGCATGAAGATGTTTACTGTCCCTCCGGGCGACGGGCTTGTGGGAGCACATCCTTAGCTGATACTTTGTCACTCGGCTGCCTTAGCCCACATTGAAGTTGGCAAGGACTTAGGCGGTGCAGTTACAACTCGGAGAGTGTGAACAGCCAGCTCGATTAGCTAGATACTTGATTGTGCCTTCTTGTATCTTTATCTAATAATTTCTCCATCAAAACCGCCAGCTCTCGCAAATCGCCTGAATCATTATCCAGCAGCCACCGAGTAAGCTTCACCCCGTGTTCCACTTTCTTGTAAGCAATTGTCTGATCAGAAAAGTAACTGAATAATCTTTCTAGGACTTTTGCTCCATCAATAGTAGTGAGCCACGGTTCATCAGGGATGTTGCACGAATACCCAGGCTTCTTCACTTCCATCTCCATCCAAGTCTTAATTTTCGCCGCCGTTACCGCCTTTTTATTAATGCCCGGCAGTTCCTTTAAAACTGCCGCTATAGCTTTAGGCTCTAGCAGATAGTTCTCGTACATCCTCCGATTAATAAATATGACACGCCCGTCTAACTGACGCTCAAGGTCGGCTCGCTTCTCTTTCTTGCGATCCTCCCTATCGAATATAAAGCCAATAGCAGGTGGGCGCAGCCCCTTACCTCGACTGAGTTGTTGATATATCCCAATAACCCTGTCTGCGCTTTTACCGAGCACCTCGTCTACACTTATTACTGGAACGATCTCGGTGCCCATGAGACGTTGCTGCGAATACTTCTCTAGGATCATCGGGAAGCAGTCCCGCTCGGTAGGTCCTTCGACCCAAAGGATGTTGTCGGCTCCATACGCATCGCTCAGCCGTGCCCCCACCTGATCAAAACAGATGCTCAACTCCTGCGTCTCGTTAACGTCGATGGGCTGAAGCCAGCTTTCCTGCCCCGGCTCCTTTGTCACCAGCGTAATAGTTGTGGGTCTAGCAGCGTGAATGATGTACGGCAGATGTGTAGAGATAATGTATTGGTGTTGCGGATAGAGGCTTAATATCTCGAAGAGCTTACGTACCGCGCCGGGGTGGAGGAAACTTTGGGGCTCGTCAATGATAATCACTTGAGGCTGATTGGATTCAACGAGCACGTAGAGCATCGCTAGCACCTGGCCTAACCCAGTGCCACCGTGGTTAAGCGGGATGGCGTCCTCCGGGTCTGTAGACTCCACCTCATAAACAATGATCTCCCGGCTTGGACCGTATGGCTGAGAGTCATTGGGCACAGTCCGAGCAGACACCTCATAGATCTGCGGAAATATCGTTTGAAAGTGCTGATTCAGGAGGCGGAATTTAGCAGGGGTCTCACCTTGGAGATTTCCAATTACTTCAGGTAGGTTTTTGGCATCCGATTCAAGCTTGCGTCCGAGTCCCGCGATATACTTGCCGACGTTGAATCGCTCTGCCTTAAAGTTATATAGACGCTCTTTTATTACGTCTAAGACTTTTACACCGACATCAAACTGTTTGTCCCCACTACGCTGCGTGTCAACCACCACAAGTCGTCCGTCATCCTCGACTCGACACCAAGCAAACGGATGGTTTCCCTGTTCACCGCCTGCATCGTAATCCCCAAAAGCCGGAAACTTTGCGGGCGACAGTTTATTTAGATTGTGATCTTTAGAGTTGGTATAGAGCGCGTCAATGGTATAAGACTCTTTATTGAATATTCCATCTACAAATTTTTGTGCCTGTTCTTTATCATCGGTATCCTCGAACTGAATTTCACTAAGCAGTCCGCTCGTTAACGGTATTCCGATGCGAGCACGTTGATCGCGTAGTATTTCCCACATCTCCCCACAGCTTAACGTAAAGGAGACTCTTGCGGTGGACACGACCTTACTTTTTTCTTCGCTTCTCCGACGAAGCTTCGAGTTGCGGTAAGGATTAAACTCAAAGTCTAGGCGCAATCCTTCGAGCAGCGCAGTTTTACCCGCGTGGTTGGGTCCAACGACTAGATTGATGCCTGCGGTGAGCGTTAGAGGCTCTGATTGGTAATAGCTCTTATAATTATTGATTTGGAAGCTTGAGATATACATTGAACTACTCCGCTATGACATGTCACCCTTTAGTACCACAACACGATAGATAATTATGACACAAATTGGGGTGAATAACTGACGACTACTTTATGTCAATAATCCACGTCCTCAATAGGACCTCACTTAATTGATTCTTCTCCTTCAAGTTTGAAGCGTTTTTTACTAAGGCACTACAAATTTTTTGCCACAGGCTATCTTTGCGCCATTCGGCCAACCTGCGCCTGCAAGTTGAGAAGGAACTGTAGTTGCTAGGCACATCCCGCCGTTGTTTATCAAACCGGAATATGTACAAAATGCCATTAAGAACTTGGCGATCATCTTGCTTTGGTTTCCCTGGACGGGACTCTTGAACGGGAACCAGTTTAGCTATCTGTTTCCATTGCCGCTCATTTATTGTTATCTCTACTCCGCTATCATCGGCTTCTCCCATTATTTCTAGTTTTTTTGGTTTACCCACCTTCTTTCTGTCGAGCTTTTCATTTAGCATCGTACTAACTTCTGATGTCCCCAATTGGTCGAATAACTTCACTCCAAGTCGGATTATCTCACTCTTATTAAGCCTTGGTGTGATTTTAGGGAACTTACTGGGGAGAGCGTCTAAGCGTTCTTGTTCTTCTTGAGGGATCGAATAACTTCTCCTAATAACCTTCTCAGTATTATCCATCGTTAGATCCACTTGAGCGCTGCTAAAGCTGCCGGCGTTGTATCCAAGATCAATGTTATTGAAGAGCCACCAAATAACAAGAGATGAATATTGAAACATTTTTAGTAATATAGTATTATCAAAAAAATGTCAAAAGTTGAAAATTCATTAAAATCATGACTCAAAAAATCACTGCGAAATTGAATGGAGTTACCCAAACATTAACCCTACCGGAGCCGGACGCAGAGGTTTGTTCGGGTGTTTATTGGGGGCATTACCATGCTCTTTTTACCCCAGCGTACTGGAAGGCTCTGTGTTGGCTAGAGCAAGAGAATGACTGTTATAAATTGCATCGCTTGGGTGAGAATCTTATTGAGGAAATCTCAGCCTGTCTGTTAGGTGGGTACGGAATCCCGGCACAGGTCGGACTAGCGGCATTCCACCGTTTAAGAGATAGCGGATTGTTGTTAACAACTCCTTCTTCGATGGATATCTTTGAGGTGTTGTCACAGCCGATCAAGCTAGGCGACAGGATGATCCATTACCGTTTCGCGCGACAAAAATCTGAATATTTAAGCAGTGCCCTGAGACGCTTAACGAATTCGACCCCGCCTACACATGATGCGCTCAGATTTCGTTCTTGGCTTTTGGCGTTTGACGGAATTGGTTATAAAACTGCCTCTTGGATAACCAGAAATTGGCTTGATAGTGACCACGTGGCCATCATAGACATTCACATACAAAGAGCCGGAATCCTAATGTCCCTATATCACTCAAAACACGCCCCGGCAAAGGACTACATTGAAATGGAGGGCAAGTTCCTTGACTTCGCAAACAAAATTGAAGTTAGAGCCTCGCAGCTTGATGCTCTCATCTGGCAAGAAATGAAAACTGCTGGTAACATGGCTTTACGCTTGATTCGCCAGGATCCCTAATTAACTTTAGGGGCGGTTAATCTTCTTCACAAAATAACGGAGAGCAACATATGACTAGCGGCGGCGGTGGAGGAGGAGGAATCCCTGATGGGGGCCCTCAAGATGGGGAGTGTCAAAAGACCTACAAACCAATCAATTTAGCTTCTTCACAAGAAGATGTATTAAAAAAGCTCGAACGTGGCAGCCAGATGGATCTCGCCATTGAACAGGTTGGCGGTAAACCATCTTTGCGCGTTCTTTATCAAGGTGAGTATGCCGGCTCAATACTAAAATATGCTGCAAAAATTATCGATTGTATAAATCGGGGGCATACTTATGTTGCTATCGTCACCTCTTTGGATGGCGGCAGTTGTGTTCTAGAAGTAAGAATGACCTCATAGAATATGATTCATGTCGTCGGCGGGACATATCTAGAGTTGTGTCTTGAACCTCCTTGGGATGAGCTTTTCGGCTCGGGTGGAAGAGCAGCGGCGGCACTGAGTTCGTTGGATAGCAACGTTAGTCTCTCGACGTACGTAGATTCAACCGAAGGTCCCACGCTAGACATAATCGCTGCGACCTTAAAGTTCCAGTTCCACGCTACGAGTATCCCGCGCACTATATCCTTCGAGTATCATCATGGTTTGTCAGAGCCAAGAATTAACCCGCCCACATCTTTAATACAAAGAGCTGAAAGCATTCTTGTCAAGGACGTAAACATATTACGTTTCGGCTTTCTCGAAGGCGACGGAGTTGTTCATGGTGAAAATGTCGTCTACGACCCCCAGAATGTTTTTAACCCGAGGCCCTTTGGTGAAAATGGCTCAACCGCAAAAAGATTAGCTATCGTCGCTAACAGTAGTGAATGTCTCAAACTAACTAATTCCTCATGTGCATGGCATGAGTCTGAAGTCTTAGGCAAAGCACTTCTTGAGCAGGCGGGTGCCGAAGTCGTTGTAGTGAAGCGGGGCAGTTTGGGAGCAACTGTTGTTACTTCTGGAGAAACCCGAAACATCCCGGCATATCGTACTCAAAGGGTTTGGCCCATTGGTTCGGGTGACGTTTTTGCCGCAGTGTTTGCCTCTTATTGGGCCTCTGAACAAGCAGACCCTTTTACCGCAGCCGACCGAGCTTCACTCGCTACAGCTTATTATTGCGACACTAAAAAGTTGCCTATTCCGGCGGACTTTGTCCACCAGGTGAAGTATCCACCGATAGAGCAGAAGAATGATTTCCCGCTATCCTCAAAGCAGGTTTATCTTGCCGGGCCATTTTTCACAATGGCAGAGCGATGGATCATTAATCAAGCCAGAAAACATCTAGCCGAGCACGGCTTCAAAGTCTTCTCTCCGTTACATGACGTAGGGTACGGAACGGCTACTGAAGTCGCTCCTGCTGACATTGAAGGGCTAAAATGTAGCGATATAGTCTTTGCCATTCTTGACGGACTAGACGCCGGGACCGTATTCGAGATTGGTTATGCTCGGTCGCTTAACAAGCCCGTTGTTGTTTTTGTCCAGAATGAGGCCGATGAAAATTTGAAGATGCTAGTTGGCACTAATTGCGAGATCGTCGATGACTTTGTATCTGCTATTTACCGAACCGTATGGGCAGCGATGCAAATATAAAAACTGCTATTCTCCTGTCCGGTGTGATGGACTCCATCTCTCTTGCCTACTGGCAGCGCCCCGATATTGCCTTCACCGTTGACTACGGGCAACTCAGTGCCGCAGGGGAAATTCAAGCGGCGCGAGTAGTTTCACGGAACCTTGGAATACCGCATGAATTAATCGCGGTAAACTGCCGGGAGTTGGGTTCCGGTGATTTGGCCGGAAAGCCACATCTGGAGGCCGCTCCCGCTACCGAGTGGTGGCCCTTCCGTAACCAGTTGCTATTGACACTCGCAGGAACCAGAGCAATCTCGCTTGGGGTTGCCAGGTTAATCTTTGGTTCAGTCAAAACAGATTCCTTTCACAAAGACGGCAGTGTGGAGTTTTTTGAGAAGATAAGTGAACTCTTTTTCTTACAAGAAGGGAAGCTCCTTATTTCGGCTCCTGCCATTCACTTAACAACGGCTGAATTGGTGAACGTTTCCGGCATCCCACGCTCACTGTTGGCTTGGGCACACTCATGCCACGTTTCACAGTATGCTTGTGGTTATTGCGGAGGATGTGCCAAGTATTATTCGGTAATGAAGGAACTTGGCTATGAGACAGATTGAGATTGGCAGCCCGATTCTTAGAGACCAAGAACTTTCTTATCAGGAATTTAGTTACCCGGTTGTGTCCAGGCAATTCCTATCTAAGCCGCTAATAAAGAATTCAAGCCCCGTTTTAGACGTTGTAGGCGGTAGAAGAAGCCGGCGTACCTTCAAGCCGCTTACATCCGAGCAGTTGAACGCTCTTCTGTGGCATTCATCAAGGACAATTAACCTCTCTCCACCAGTGCTGAAAGTTAGATGGGAGCATCGTCCCGCACCGTCAGCCGGTGGACGACATCCAATTGATGTTTTGATTGTCCAACGGGAGAGAGGAGAGGACAAGCTATTTCTATATCAAAGCATCCCCCATGCACTTGCCACACTTAAAGCCGACCAAGAAAACATCGACGGGTTAGTGCTTGCCGCTGAAAGGGTTCTCCCTCGACAGGAAGCAACCGTTCTTTGGTTCGGGGCCCAATTTGAAAGAACGCTATCAAGGTATGAGAATGGAGATAGCTTAGTTTGGAAGGATGCGGGCGCTCTGACGGCCACTTTCGCCTTCGTAGCTGAGGCTCTTAATTTAAACTTTTGCCCAATTGGTGTTACTGGAGAGCCTTATCTATCTCAGTGCCTTGAAACTATCAAAGTAACCGGTGTTGGAGGGGCTTATATAGGCGGTCGGTAGCTTGGTGAGAACTTACTATTTGTTCATTCCCCTCTTTTAAAACAAGATGCTCAAATGTGATTTGAGCCATACTCTCTACTAAATTTCTCCAGCTTTATCTATTCATCCAAATAATAACTCGGAGCATTTCCAGCGAGCGTAATAGGATAACTAGCGCCCTTTGTAGATTGGATTGTGGTGCGCGGTCTCGTGTGCTCTCAGTGGCTTTATGTCAAGCGATGAGGGTTTGTCTATCTTAGCGCCTTCTCTTAATTCCTTCGCTTTTCTCTAGAGTTGGAATGTTTTCAGGTAAATCTAAATCGTCTCTGACCAAAGTTTCTAAGTAAACATTAGCCACTTCGCTGTAAGCAAGCAACACCAGTAAATTCGGCTCGTACTTGCCGTGCTCAAAATCGGATATCTCCGATTTTGTTAATTCCTTTTCAAAACCAAATCGCTTAACTAATTCGGTTTGAGACAATTTTAAGCATGCTCTTATGTGCTTTAACTTCTCAGCAAGCCGCTTAGGCTTTTTCCTTTCGCGTCTTCCCATCAGGATTTCCTCCTGACAGGAAAAAGATCAGATTTGCCAAAACACCGAAATGTGCGTATTTTGTTAATGGTAGGGTGGGAATATTCCCACCCTACCATTTCAAACTGAGATTTCGCTGGGAGCTTATACCTTCGAGACTCCCAAGCGACGTGCATCATCCGTGCCGCCGCAATTTTTTATTCATCTTACAAGAGGGGCGAATTATGCTCTCAGAACAACTCGCTACACTAGAGCGCGCCGCAGAACCTTATCTCAATTCCGGCTACCGAGTCTTTAGCCAAACAGATTCTTCGCTGACGCTTATGCGCGAGCGTCGCCGATTCAGCATTATAGCTTTAATCGTACTTCTGATTGTGTTCTGGCCTGCTGCCATTATCTACTCAGTGGTGAACCGTAGTAGAAGGGATAACGTAGTCTGCTTGCGTATCACGTCCCAAGGTTACATCGAAGAGACAGGAGACACACTTAAAACGGCGGACGGGCCACTTAGTTTAAAGACTGTCATTCTGATGGTGCTCGCAGGGTTTGCTGCTGCCATGCTGTTTATTGTCTTGGTTTGGCACTGATAACAGCTCTAATAAAAGCGTTTCAAGGGCTTTAGTACTGACATAGTGGATTTAGTTGTCGGATTCATTCAGCTTCTACTGTGGCTTACAAAAATATACTATTTCGAGATACGAAGCTATATGGCTAAAGTCAGCCGAGGTAAGGTGCATACCCTCTCTATAACCATTCAGTGGCGCGAGGACGAAGCTGAGTTAGCTGAAGGCACTTCTAACGGTTCAAAATTCGATAAAATTGCGCAAAGCCGACAGCTTATAACGAAAGCGGCGTATGTGAATGCAAAGCCAGCCAACCTCTCTCACACAAGTGCGACACGTTCCGGTAAGCGCCTCTTACCTTCCGACCGCGTAGTACTTAATGCGTTGTGTGCCCGTGTGCCAAAGGGGAATCGAGTGACAACACTTGTGCGCACCCGGGAACTGCAAGAGGAATGCGAAATCAGCCAACGACAAGTGCAAATATGCCTAAGACGGCTCAATGAAAAAGGTCTTATTAAGCGTCTTAGTGAGGGAGAGGTAGGGGGAAGTCAAGAGGGATATCATTATCAGCTATCGCAGGATGTGCTTCAAAGATAACTACTCTCCCTCGCGGAGAAGTTTTGGCACCTTGGCTGATGAGTGACTCCAAAGAGGGAGCGTGTCCAGAATTGATGCTGCACCGAACCGTTCACGAATTTGTACTTCCGGCAAGCTGTTGCTTCCAATTTGCACTTTTGGCAAACGGATGCTTCCATTTTGACAAACTAGCGAAATTTGAGTGTTCAAATTTCTTGGACTTTTGCTGCACTTCGGGCAAGTGGATGCTTCCAGACGCAGCAAACTTATGGGTTAAGTCAGGCTAAATGCCGGACCGATAACCGTGGAAGCGGCCGGAAGTTTTAAACTTCCGGCCGCTTCCTCTTTTAGCGGAAGCGAACCAGAGCCACTTCCCGCGCATCGCACACACGGCGGAACTTGAACCTACGCCTCCGCATCGTCATACTCTCCCCGGTGCAAAACTTATTTAAGTCACAAATTCCGGAGACACAGATGACTAATAGATTTTTCCGTTACGCTATTGTTTTCGTCACACTGCTTTCAACCCTCTCCGCCACGGTAGTTTTCGCGCAATCCGGGTCAACCCGCCCGCGCCGGGTTGACCCGGCCAACAACCAGACGCCGCCCCCGGCCAACACCTCTACGCAGCCGCGCCCCGCGACGCCCGCCCCCGCCGCTTCCGGCTCCGGCGACACGGCGCGCGCTTATTCACTGTTGCAGCAGAAGCAATACGCGGAGGCGGCGCAAGAGGCCCACAAAGCGGCGGCCGCCGACCCGAAGAACAGCGAGGCCTGGAAGATCGCGGGCTTCGCGGAGTTTTACCAGAACCAATTTAAAGAAGCCGCCAACGATTTGCAGCGCGCACTCGAACTCCAACGCGCCGCGCGTGAGGAAGACGCGCCGACCGTGGACGCGCTCGCGCAATCGCTCGTGCGTTCCGACGAGTTCGAGCGTGCGTTGCCGCTCCTCGTCGCCGCCACGTCGCGCGCAGGGGCAAAGCCCGACGCCACGCTGCTCTACTATCGCGGCCTCGCCGAATATCGCACGAACAAACAGGCCGACGCCGAGCGTTCGTTCAACGCGGCGGTCAAAGCTGATCCGAAAAATTCCGCCTCGCTCTTTTATCTCGGTCGCCTCGCTTACGAGCGCAACCAGACGGACGCCGCCATCGCCGCGTTCAATCGCGCCACCCTCGCCGACCCGCGCTTCGCGGAAGCGTGGACGCTTCTCACTTACGCCTACCTGCGCCGCGCGGCGAGCGCAACCGTCCCGGCGCAGGCCGACGCCGACTACGTGAACGCCGTGCGCTCTTCGGATGCGCTCGTGCGCGTGCGCGCAAACGATGAACCGTCCGCGGCATTGAACGGCCAGGCCCTGATCGGCGCGAAGCAGTTTCCGCGCGCCATCGTCGTGCTCGAACGCGCGGCGGCAAACCCTGCGGTGCGCGGCGGCACGCTCTACCTGCTCGGCGTCGCCTACTCGCGCGCTAAAAACTTCCCCAAAGCCATCGCCACTTTCGAACGCGCCGCCGCCAAGACCTCCGACGACGTGAACATCTATCGCGAACTCGGCTACGCCTACGAAGTCTCCAAGCAGTACGCCAAAGCCCTCACCGCCTATCAAAAAGGCGCGGACCTCTCGCCCGACGACGACGACTTCAAACAGTCTATCGAACGCGTCCGTCCCTTCGCTAAATAAAAGTGATGAGCGATGAGTGATGAGTGGTGATGAGTGATGAGCGATGAGTTAAAGACAAGGCGTTTGTTTTAACTCATTACTCATTACTCATTACTCATCGCTCATCATTCATTACGTGTCCGCCGGCACATTTCTTACTTGAAACCTGCGCGGGCAAGCGTTAGCATCCAGCCATGAACAAACCCGATATTGCTTCTCGCTTTTGTCGCAACGTCGCGCTGCGCGCGGCGGCGTTCGTCGCTGTTTCTGCTTGCCTGCTCGCCGCGAGCGCGCCTGTGAGCCGGGCTGCGGAGTGGCACGGACTCACGCCTTTGAAATCGCGTCGCGCGGATGTGGAACGCGCACTCGGCAAGCCGCTTCAGGCGGACACCGCGAGCGGCGCGCTCAACTTCAAAGTCTCGGGCGGCATGGTGACGATCACGTTCGTCACGCCGAAGTTCGCCCAGGCTAAAAAACTCTCGCCCGATGTGGAAGGCACTGTGTTGCTGATCGTCTTGCAGCATGAGAATTCATCGGACACGCCCGAGTCTGTCGGTCTCGTGAACAAGAGCGGCTTCACGCGCGAAGAAAAAGGAGTGATGGCCGTCTACACCAACCAGAAGGACGGCATCACCTACACCTTCTTCAACGGGCGACTCAAGACCACGCGTTACGCACCCGCCGCAGACCAACTCGCGGGCACACAGGGATTGAAGTCAATACGCTGACGAGAGAAGACGAGTAAATCATGAATCGTAAATCGTAAATAGATCAGAACGGTTTTAACTATTCACGATTTACGATTCACGATTTACGACTCCTTATGTTGTATCGCCCGCATTTGAATGAACAGCTTAAGGAACGGCGCGCGGAGTTTGTGCGCTTCGAGGCGGTGTGGAACGCGTCGGTGGGCGAATACGCGCGCCGCCTGCGTGCGCTCGGCGGTCGCTCGTCCGTCGAGATCAAACTCGAAGCGGAGCGTGCGATTGCTGAGGGCGCGTCGCGCACGGCGGGCGCGCTGCCTTCGGCCGAACTCGAACGCGCGGGCGCATTCGTCATCCCTTTCAAGGAGCGTTGGCGTTCGCACGAAGAGGCGCGGCGCTGGGCCTTGAAAGTGTTAAGTGATCGCGTGACGTGCGCGGCGGACGGCAGCCAGATTTTGCCGGGGCGCGAAATCTCTCTCCCTGTGGCGGCGGTGCAGGCCGCCTGGTTCGAGAACCCGCACACGCCGGGCGGGCAGGACAGTTATCGCAAGGAGTCGCGCTTCTCCATCATCACGCCCGAAGAATTGTTGCAGGCGGAAGGCGGCGCGGCCACCGCCGCGGACCTCGTCGGCCTGCGCCGCTTCGAGTTGGAACTCGGCGCGCTCACGGAATTTCTCGAACGGCGGCGCGGCTGGCGCGCACGGGGCGAACGCCTGCCCGTGGCCTTCTTCGATGGCACGCTCCTGCTCTCCACGACGCGCGCACGCGCCGAGACGCTCGATTTCCCGCGCGCCTACATTCAAGCCATCGTCGAAGCCGTCGAACTTTCGCGCGACACGGAAGTCCCGCTCGTCGGCTACATAGACCAGTCTTACGCGCGCGATCTCGTTCGCCTGCTCGACCTGCTCTCGCGGGAAGCGCGCCCCGCCGCCACCGTCTTCGATGCGCGCCTGCTCTCGGTCGCCGCCGCCAACGCCGCCGACAAAGACGAATCGCCCTTCGCCGCTTGGGGCGACCGCACGATCTTTTGTTATTGTGTGCGCGAGGGCATGCAGGACTTTCAAGACGGAGAGGGCAACCCGCTCGTCGGTTTTGTCTACTTACAGACGGCGGGCGAGGGCGCGCCCGCGCGGCTAGACATTCCCGCGTGGGTCTATGAAGCGGGGCTGATTGACGAAGTGGTTGACACGGTGCGCGCCGAATGTGTCGTCGGCAACGGTTATCCTTACGCTTTGGAGACGGCTGACGCGGCGGCGGTCATCACGTTGAACGATCGCGAACAATTCCTGCGCGCGATGCAGGAGTTTGCCGCCGAACAGCATTTAGGCTTTACCGTTTCGCGCAAACCCATCAGCAAAGCGCACCGTCGTTGAGCCAACGGGTTTTACGTTGAAAAGTGATGTTCTACAGGCAGATGTTCAATGCTTCGCGCCTTCTGCTTTAACTTTGCGCTTTGAGCGAGCTGTTATTTCACGCCGGAGGGGCAAAGGGATTGAGGGTCAATCCTGGCCGGTGAGATTTTATGAACCGCATGAGCAAGCAGATGCGTAGAGATGCGTGCGGGAGCGAAGCAATCGCTACGGCTTGTCCCGCGTGCGGTGCGGCGACGCGGCGCGCGGACGCGCATTTCTGCGCCACCTGCGGGCGCGGTTTGCGCGAGCGCGATTACGCCCCGGCCGATTCGCTCTTCGCCTCTTATCATCAACAACGCAGCCGTCCGGCGATGCTCATCGAGCGCGTCCTGCACCACGCTGCGGCGCAACACGCGAGTTCAAACCAACGGCTCGATGCGACGCGCATGAGCACCGCGGGCAGCGCGCTCCTGATCGTCATCTTAACGTTCGTGCCCTTCATAGGCATCCTGTTATGCCCCTACGCTATCGTGTGGGGCGTGGTCAATTTACGGCACGCGGGTCGCATCGCGCCGGGAGCGACGGGCGGCAGAACGCACTTTGCCGTCTTCAACATCGTCTGCGGCGTGCTCGTCCTCAGCGTGCAATTGTTTCTCTGGTTGATTCTTTATCTATTGACGAAATAAGCGGCAGGCCATTCGCAGCCCACGGGTAGTTCAATGTCAATCAAGATCGCGAAGATCGTTAAATCAAACTCGCACGTGGATTATGTCGGGCGCGTCATAGACCGTCTGGACGCGGACGCGCCGCCCGAGTCGTCGGACTACGGGTTCGCGCAATTCGTCTCGCTGCCTGTGGCGGAAAACTTCGACGTTGTCGGCGTCGTCTATAACACGCTGCTGGTCAACCCGGAGTACGGGCAGTTTGGACCGCGCCTGTCTCCGGCGGCGGACCTCGCGATTTTGAGTCCTGATTATTTGAACGAACAGGGCGTGCTCGTAGGCATTCTGCTGCTCGGCTGGCGCGAGGGTGTACGCGCGCAGATGGGCGTGCCGCGCCGCGTGATCCCGGTCGGGCAGGACGTGTACCGTCTGGACGAAACGCAGTTCGGAGAGTTTCATCGCGACGGCGAAGGGCGCGTCGGGCTGCATTACTATTCGCAGATCGTGGCGCACGCGGGCGCGTTCGCCGTGCCGCTCGTCGAAGCCATCC
>WUUC01203535.1_pt1 | contig 24710 bp, 26 predicted proteins | sample 6278441 | NCBI WGS metagenome assembly WUUC01 (sample SAMN13675441, study PRJNA597444) | soil metagenome | isolation source: soil | place: USA: Washington | collected 2017-10 | reverse complement strand
TTGATCCGGGTCGCAAAGCTCGAAATTCTGGAATGACCAATTGTTGCCGTTGGTCACGCCCGATTTGTAGTCATTGATCCGGGTGATTTTTCCCCTTGTGGCGGGGACCTTTTCCTTGAGGTCGTAAGAAGCGGCCTCAGCAAATGTCACTAAGCGCATAGTTTTGTTTGAATTGTTGGCCCCCGGCTGTATCCGTTCCGGCGGCATTCGGGGGCGAATATGGGTAAGACTGTGAAAGTTGCAATGACTTTATTGCGACCAATTCGAGGGGACCGGGGCCGAAATTGTTCCACGTGGAACAATGGGCGAGGAAACAAAAAAAGAAGAATGGGGATGCCGCTGAGGTTGAAAGTTGCGATTTTGCGCAACTCGTCATTTTCGCGGGCCGGGCCGATCCGCATGGGTTCGGCCTAATGAGCACAAGGCGAACCGCGCCCGGCGACCGCGAGAGGATCAGGGACCGCCGCTCAGGAGGTCGCTGAGGGACCAACCATTAAGCCCCTCGCTATGAACGCCAGAATCATGACGCCGGCGGTCCCCAAATCGGTCAGGTATTGGGCGGATCGTTCTTGCCCTCGGTCGGAGTCAACTTGCTCTCCGGGCCGGCCTTGGTGAGACCCTTTGCGGCCTCATAGATCGTCGTCGCGATTGCGCCGGCGCCAGCCGCCGACCACCACGGGAGATTGGCCTTGGTCGCGTAGTCGAAAACCCACCCGATGGCGATCCCCACGACCGGGGTGATCCAAGGCAAGATGACTTTCGGCAAGGGCGGTATTTTCCCCATGAGCCACGTGATCGTGAAAGTGATCGGTGGAATGAGGGCGAGCCAAATCCCATCGTTGCCCCTCGGCAAATCCGGGACGCCGGGCGGCGAGGCCGGCGGTGCGTTGGTGATAGCCTCAGCCGCGAGCGCGGGGGCCACGATGATCGCCAGCCACGCGAGCGCGACCAGCCAAACAAAGATTCTCGATTTCATTTTCGCTTCTTTTCCTTTGGGGCTTGTTCCAAAAGATCGACGCGGAAATCGGCCTTTGCAATCGCCAGCGCAAGGTTGGTAATCGCTCGGGTGGCTCCGCGCCGCCTTTTGTAACTTTCGCCGCTGTCCGCGACGATCCGACCGCCCCGCTTCACATGCCATCGAAATCCCCCGGATCGGTCCGGGAAAACTTCGAAGATTGCTTTGCGGGAGATCATTTTACCGTCCGCTCAATTCCCATTCCGGGCCGGTGAATTCGCCGCCGGCTTGAGCGCGGAGCGATTCATACTCGGCGCGAACCTTGGCTTGATCCTCGACGGGGATTTCGCCGTTCGCGAACGCGTCGCGGATGGCGGGGATCGCTTCTTTGACGAGCTTCATCGCCGCCGAGGCGAGAGCTAAAACTGTGATCGGGTCCATTTGATTTCCTTTGTTGATGTTGCGGTGGGTTTACTGATTGGGCGCCGGTGGGGTCAATCCTTTGTTCGGCGCGTTCGATTGGTTCGCGGCCATGTATTTCACGGCCTCGTCAAAAGCGGTGTCGATCAAATCGAGCGCGAGCTTGAGCTTGTCGCGGTTCGCGGCGGTAGGCTGAGCGGCGTAGGCATCCCGGAGGTTGCCTGCGGTATCGATCCACTTTTTCGCATTCAGCCGGATCGTATCAGCGGCTCGGCTGACCTCGACGGGCAAGACAGCCCGGTATTGCGTTTCCCACTTGAGGAAAGTCTCGAAACTTTTGTAAGTGGTCGTGATGGTCTTATCCGCGTTATAGAGAACTTTGTCCCCCTGATATACGCCAGCCGGGGCGAGCGTCGATTTTGAACATCCCGCCGGGCCGAACATGCAGCAAACAGCGAGGGCCATGAGGCCAATTACTTGAGTGAATCGTTTCATACGAAAGGAACCGTGCTCCTTTCGGCGGGGCCGGTCAAGCCCCGCTCAGAGTTCGGAGCAATCGAGGGAGCCGCCGGGGGCTTTGGGATTCATCCTGTGCTTTGCGAGGATTTCGGAAAGGTTGGCCCGGTGCAAAGGCTTGGTGATGATCCCGAGATACCCGCCGCTGGACTTATCGCCGGCGAGGAAATTGATGACGCCCTGATCGATGTAGCCCGAGACAATGATGACGTGGATCGCCGGCGCGATCCGCCGAATGTGGCGAAGCACATCGTAGCCTTGCTTAGCTGAGCCGACCAAATTGAGATCGAGAAAAACGATGTGGAATGGTGGCCGGTCGCCGGCTTTTGCCATATCGAGCAAGCGGACCGCTTCATCGCCCGAGCGAGCAATCGTGGCATTGACCCCAACGGCCCGGACGGCATCGGCGGAAAGCTCGGCGTCGGCTTCATCGTCCTCGACGATCAGACAGTTGGGTATGAAGTCAGCGCCAGCCTTTGCGGCCTCGGCGGCTTTCCCGGTGGCCCGGACCTCTTCGGCTTTTACTTGGCGAAGCTCAGCCACCAATTTTTCGGCAATGCAAACCACGCGCTTCACTTTGTATCATCTATTCTCATTTCGCCAACCATTCAATGAGCGCCTTGGCCGAGGCGGCGATCAGGCCCGCGCCAAAAGTCATACCAATCCACTTACCCTTGCCTTTGATCTTGTCCCGGTGATCCTCCTGAGCTTTCAGCCGCGCAAGCTCGATCTTGTCCCGCGATCTCTCGGCGTCGAGCTTTTGCACATAGGTCCATAGGTCAATTATCGCCTGAGTTTGCCAATCGCTCCACTGGTCGGAGATCGACATCGCGATCAGGATTTTTCGGGTTTGCTTGGTGAAATCCGCGATGTCTTTTTCTTTGATGTAGCCCTCGAATTCCTCGGGCTTTGGGACTTGCAAATCGGGCACGATCACCTTGTCCCGGATGGCCGGGTCGTGATCCGCTGGCGGCGGCAAACGAAATTTCCTTTGCAGAGGCATCGCTCAAGCGATTGTCGCCTAAGCCACCTCGATCAACAAATACGAAATCGTCGAGGTATCAGCGGGATCGGACGAATTTATGGTGAACCCGACCCCGGCATTCAGGGTGTAGGTGAGGCTCCCAATTGTGCCCCCGGCGGTCTTGCGGGTCAGCATGACAACGGTGTTGGCCGTGACCGTGGTATTCGCCACCGCGACGGTGCCGGCGACAAGGACGGCGTTGCCGGCTCGCTGATTGGCTCCCGAGGCAATGGTGAGCTTGCGACCGGGCGAGAGAGTCAGAGCGCCGGTGATCGTGACCAGCCCGGTCGCGTCGGCATAGATGACGTGAAATTTTTCCCAAACCTTTTCGTTCGATCCGCCGGCGTAGTCATCCGGGCGAATGATGTCCGGGCTTGCCTCGGCGTCGGTGCCGGCCCGCAAAAAGTAAAAGACGATCTCGCTGCCGATGGCAAAGATCATCACGGGCACGGGCGAGAGCGCGAGGCCGAGGGTGACAATCCCGTCGAGCTTGGTCCCGCCGCCGCCGGTGAGGCCGATGATCGCTTTTTGTTGGACGAGCGGGCGAACTAGATCGGTGAGTTTCATGGGCCGTAAATCGTTGAGTCGTTTTCTACCATCGCGCCGAGCAAATCGTCGATGCTTTCAACCAAGAGAGTTTCGTCCGCGCTCGCTGAGCCGCCGAAAACCTCGCCGAGAGCATCGTCGATGTCTTCCCAAATCTGGACCGTGCTCGGCACCATGACCTCGGTGCCGGCCTCGACATCGAAAGCCTCGTAGCCGCTGAGCACCGCCGCGCCCCAATCCCGCGAGTAAGTTCCTTGCGGCGATCCGGTCAAAAGATCGCGGTCGAAAGTAACCGCGGCGACATCCGTGACCGATTGCTCCTCGGTATCATTGGCGAGGGGCACCTTGACGTAGCGGACCAAAGCGCCGTCTGTGATCGCATTGGCGGCGTTGCGTTCAAAGTTCAGGACATCGGTCGGATAGATCGCGAAATCTTCCTTGCGGCCAAAGTAAATGTGCTCGGTCGGATAGCGGGCCGGGGTGATTCCATCCTCCAAGGTGATCGGCGTCGATCCGAACCAACCAGAGGACTCGACCTCGATGTCGATGACCGTGGGCGTGACCAAATCAAAGAGACCGCCGGGGGTGACTCGCATCCAAGGCGCGAGCGGGTCCATCACATTTGCCGGGTGCGTGCGGATGCCGAGGACCGCGAACATTTCCGGGGCGTTATCCTTGAGGGTTTGCAACCATTCGTAATCCTCGCTTGAGAATTGCACGCGCAATACCCAGCTTGCTCCGCGCACGTGCCACCATCCAAGCAGCGTGCCCTTGGCCGGGAAAGAGCTGAAAGCCGCGAGCAATTGGTAAGGCTGATCGAGCGGCGACCAAGTCCACCAAACCTCGCCCCCGGTCGGCGATCCGGTGGCCGGGCGATTGGCCGCGACAAGGAATCCATCGGCGGCGCCATCCTTGAGGCCCGAGGGCAACCAAGAGAGGCGCGGGGTGGTCGAGACGATGGTGAAATCGTGCGTGTTGCCCGGAATGGTGTAGGCCGCATTGGGGAAATACTCGTTGCCGATGTCGCGTTGCCTTTCCTCGAAAACCTCAAGGCTGATCTTCGGGTCGCCCGGACGGCCGATTTGTTTCTTTTTGATGCGGACGAGCCGGTCCACGATCCCGAATTTCGCGTAGCTCAGCTTTACCAATTGCCCCACGCGGAGGCTCGTGCGCGTGGGCTTGACGGTCAGTTGCCAATATCCCGAGGGCAAGCCGCCTTTGATCCCGAGGTGCGTCGCCAGCTTGTCGGCGACCTCGCGCCGCGTGATCCACGGGAAATTCAAAACCTTCGTGACCTTGCTTCCCCGGATCGCCGCGTTCGCTTTGTCCTCGAATTCCGCGCCGGTTTCTTCCCACTTATTCTCGCGGTCGTGGAACGTCACGATCGTACGAGACCAGCTTTCGCCGAACTGATCCTGATCGGGCGTCGGCTCCTCAAGGAGATCGCTTTCGTTGATCGATTCCAGCCCGGCGGGGTCCTCGATCCGATTGAGGGCCATGACAAACTTGCCGCCGTTGAAATAGATCACGCCGTCGATGTAGCCGAGCATGCGGCCAACGAGGTCGCGGGTTTGCTCAAGGCTGTCGATGTCCGGCGAGGCGACCAATCCTTCGTCGATTGTTTGCTCGGCGGCGGCGATGAAAGAGGCGGCGTCAATATCGCCGGGCGAGACGTTGGAACCATAGAGGCCGCTGGTCAGCATGTCGTATATTGCCTCGGGCAAAACCGCGTCCCCATTCTCAAGGTGGCTGGAAATGGCGAGGCCGCTGGTCGGCTTCTCGTAATGAAACTTGAGGGTCGGCGGGGTGACTTGCTGACCGAAGGAAAGATCGTCCGCGACGAAATAGCACAGGCCGCGAAAGGCCGGCATGGGGACCGAGACCGGCCCGGCCCCGAGATCGATTTCGAGATCGGAAAGAAGCGCGTCCGGGTTTTGCGTGAATGTGCCCCAATAAAAGCGGATGGTCCCGAGCGTGGTGGTCAACAGCGTCATGCCATTGCCATCGGCTGAGCTTGAGGTGATCGGCCCCTCCCAAATGATCGTGTCGCCGTTGCTGATCTTATAGAGCGTGCGCACCGGGCCGAGGCAAAGGTAGCCGGCAAAGCTCCCCCAATAAGTGTAGCCGGTGATGATCTGCTGAGAGCCGCCGCCGCCCATATTATTTCCCCGCCTTTGTGGTGATGGCCTGAGAGCGGAACCCAAAGATCGGCGTCATCTGGACGCCGGCGGATTCGACTTGCCCGTAGCTCAGTCGGATCGGCACGCCTTGCTCGACCTGTGTGAAATCTTTGGCGAGGATTTCAAACCGCCGGCCCCGGAGCGGCCCCCGCCCGCTGACCGCCTCGATCCCCGACATTATTGCTTTCGCTGCTTGGCTGTTCATAGACGCGGTATATCGCTTGCAATTGCTTTACCGCGAACCGGTCCCGAGTGTTCGCCCGGCTCAGGCCCCGCTCGCGCATGTGAACTACCGTATTGCCGCCAACGAAGATCGACAAGTGATGATAGTCGGTTTCACTTTCCGCGACCCGGACAGAGCGGAGCCAAATATCTCCGACGATGGTGATCTCGGCGGGATCGGCAACATCGTCGGGCTTCCAAACCTTGGTGAACTCGGGGATGGAATCGAGGTGCTTAACAAGCAAGCTGAGCATTGCCTCCCCGCCGCCATAGACAACGTAATCCGGCCACTCAATCGGTTTGATCGCGCCGAGGTTGACCAAGACCTTTTCCACGAATGAGACGCAATCCGCGCCCACGCCTTTCTTGGCTTTGCGGCCCGCGCCCCGCCAGAATCGCGTTTCGCGCCAACCGTCGATCTCTTCAAAGAGCTGAGCTTGCCGATCATTCGAGAGGAAAAAAGGTGTCATTTCTTGCCGCCTTTCGGCTTGGGTGTTTCGAGGGCTTCAAATTGCGGGTTCTTGTTGGGCATCCACGGAAAGCCGAGGAACCCTTTTGCGTTGCCGGTCACGTTATCGAACTTGCCGTCGCAAGTCTCGACCCGTTTATCGTCGCCGGCGAGAGCTGAGGCGCTGTTGCCAACGATGGCCGAGCGAAAGGGCGCGTTGAGGTAAAGCCGATTGCCGGCTTGCCGGGTGCAAAAGCGTTGCTCCGATCCGATTGTCACCATCCCGAGGGCGAACCAATTGGGGTCGGCCTCGGCGGTGGCCTTGGCCCCGAATGCCGCCGCCTCGATCCACGGCGGGCTTGAATTGAGAGCGGTGAGGGTTCCAACGGTTGTGAAAGCCGCCGCGCTCAGGCCGCAATACTGATCGTAGGTTTGATGGACACACGTGCGCTCGCTGATCGCTTGCGGGGTTTGGGTTTCGCTGATCCGCATCAGCGTCGAGACTTTGACATCGATGGTCCCTTGCCGGCGAAAATTCGCGCCCTCGATCCGGCCTTTGTAGATCGGTGCGCTCGGCAAGCTCAGCGGCGGCTCGGCGTCCACGTCGATCTCATAAATCGAGAGTGAGGTCAGCATGACGAACGCGGGGTCAAGGAACTGGCGCAATGGATGGGTTGCATCGTCGGTGCTAACGGTCAGGCTGAATCCGTCCCCGGTGAAGTCTATGTCCTCGGTGATCTCGCCGTGCTCGATTGCCGCCGCATAGTAGGTTTGCCCGCCGACAACCTGATCGATTGGGTAAGTGGTGAACCGCCAAATGGTCGCGCCTTGCTGGATGATATAAAGCCAAGCCGGCTTCATTCCATCATTGTCGTCGCCCTCGGTCTCGGTCGGCAGCTCGACGAATTTCAGCTCCACGTGCGCGACGTTGCCGGCGACATATTCGTATTCGATTTCATCGTCCGCGAGCCGGGCATACATCAGGCCGCAAATCACCGTGTCCCTCGCGATCAAATCCGATTCGAGCACATGATCGAGGGTCAAGACTTCCTCCTCGCCATCCAAAGCGTGCGCGTCGATCCGGTAAAATTCCATCTTGCCGGCGCGGGTCATCATGGCGAGGTGCCGAAATTGAGAGCTGAAAGTCAGCTTGGTCCCGAGGCCGGTGAAGCGGACCCGGATTTCGATGTCGCCGGCGACATAATCCTCGACCGCGATGAAATCGGTCAGCCATGTGGGAACCCAAAAGGCCCGCCGGCGTCCCTCGCGAGCGGCCCACCATGCTCGCCACCGCTTCATATCGTCGTAGTCGCTGATGAGGAAAGGCAAGGTCAGCGTGCGCTTGGTGCCGATGGTTACTTTCCAAGGGATCGCGTGCCCGCCGCCGGGGGCGTCATAGGAAAAGTCGTCGAGCTGACCGTGCTCAACCCCATCGCCAAAGTTCGGCGGCTCAATCCAAACTGGTCGGCCTCGGTATTCCATGCCCGAACCTTACGCCACCTTGCGGTGATAAATCGCGGAAATTTCCAGCGGGGCGACGGTGCGATCCCAAAAGACGTTGATCGCATTGAATGAGCCGGCCACCTCGTCTGCGGCAATCGTGGTGTTGGTGAACGATCCGCCGGCATAATTGGTCACGACCGTCCCGGCATCGCTCATGTTGGTCATTTCCATCAGCCCGAGCATTTGCGTGTCGCTGAGATCGGTCGCGGTCGCGCCATTGGCGGTCGGGTAGGCCGCTTGCATCGAATAGTTCGGCGAGCCTTTGGTGATCTCAACAATCAGCCCGTGGCGAACCGGCTGTTGCATGCTCAAGAAAAACGAGGTCGCGGCATCGGCGGTGTTGAAATTGAAAGTCGTGCCGACCTTTTTGATGAATCGCCACGCAAGCGATCCGCTGTAGATATTCGGCCCCGCCAGCGAGGTCCGGGTCATGGTCGCGTTGTTGGTCATGAAACCGACGAAATTGGTTGTCGTCGCGTCGCCGATCCCATTGGTGAGGCCCGAGCAAATGCCGAGGTAAAGCCGGGGCGTGCCGCCGATGCTCGCGGCGGCGGGGATACAAAAGTGGATGCCGATCCGCATCTTCGTCCAAGAGTTGTAGTAGATCGGGCGGCGAATGAGCTGAGAGTTGGACAATTGAATCCGCTTGTCCCCGCTGTAGGTGATGATCGTTGCTGGCATATCTCAAAAAGGATCGCTGATTGTTTTCAACTCGCCAAGGGTCCAGACCGTTTGCCCGGTCACCGAGGACGTTCCCATCCAAATCGTTCCATCGTAGGAGTATTGGAAATCCCACGCCGAGAGCGCGGGGTAAGGCCCGCCGGTCGGATAGTGCCCCACTTTGTATTGCCGGATCGTGCGCGGGGCCGCGAACTTGACCCGCAAGTAAGTGACATTGTTGCCGCCGGTCCCATTGTTCGCCCACCCATTATTCGCCCCGCTCGAATCGCCGTCGATGGCCTTGCTCGCGGCATAGGTGCCCGAGAATTCGGTCGAGGCCAGAGCAACCCCTCCATTGCTTGCCAAAGCCCAATTGGTGCCGAGCGCGACCTCGCGGGCTTCGAACTCGGTGATCCCGATATTGTTCCCCACCGGATTCGTGATGCCCTGTTGCAAAATGCGGACATACCAAACGGTGTGATCCTTTTGCACCCATGCCTCGCCGGCCACCATGTTCGTTCCGGTCGCGGCGGGGACGAAAGCCCCATCGGCGTAGGCGTCGAATGAATCGACGCCGGCAAAGGTCAGCGATCCGCCGAAAACCCATCCCTCGCCAAGCCCGGTCATGAACCCGGTGCCGGCGGTCGCGGTATCGAAAGGCAAAGCGCCGTCCGCGATCCCGTCCCACGATTCGATGTAGAACTTGCTCAGCTCGCCGTCTCGCCGCCGCCATTCATCGCCGGGGTCCCATGCCTCGCCGCCGTCATAAGGATCGTAGCCGGGCGCGGGCGTGGCGGTGTAATCCGGGACCGCGCCGTCCGCGTAGTCGTCGAATTTATCGAATCCGGTTGCGATGGTCGCGCCGTCGCGCACGGTCCAATAGCCGTCCCAATCCACCGTGTCATGAAAGCCGAGGGTGAGGGTCGCGACCGTTCCCTCGGTGTAGGTCTCGAAATCATCGTAGGGAATCGCCGGCGGAATGACTGGCGCGGGATCGCCAGAATCGGCGGGCGGATCAAATGTTGGCGCGAGCCAATGGAGGTCGCGCATTTCCATGTAATAGAGCGGCGAGCGCGTGATGTCGAAACGGGTCATCCTCATTTCGTAGGTGCTCGAATCGCCGCACGCATGCCCCGGATTGCCGGGGAGCAAATCATCGATGTAGGCGTCGCGGATCGGCGTCCATGCGTCGCGCAATGCCTCGCTTGCTCCGGTCAACCAGACCTCGACCCCCGGCTCGATCACGCCGAGCGTGGTGATCGCCCAACTATGTGTGACCGGCGCGATCAGCCAGCCGTTGAACCATGCCGCCCACGTCGAGGCCGCGAATTGATAGTAGCTCGAATGAGCTGAGTGGACCGGCCATCCCATGAACGTCGAGTTCGCGATTGAATCGCTGTAGCTTTGGAGCAAGTCGCCGCCATTGGCGAGAACCCCGCCCGAGGTGCCGGCGGCATAATTGACCGCTTCGAAGCCGCAAATTCCGCCGTAATTGAGATTGCAAGACAGGCCGCTTTCCGATCCATCGACCGGGTCCGGGAGATCGCAATAGCTGGCGGCGTCCCGAGACATCCCTTGCGTCTTGAAAACCGGGTGCTCAAACATGACCTTTGTCACAGCCACCATTGCCAGAGGCGAGCGGCAACCATCCTTGAAGCACCGGGCTTTGATTACCCCGGTGAACTTATCGTCCCAAACGTAGGCATTATTCGCGACCCCGTTGTAAGAGAGCGGGGCCGGGGTATCGAGGGCCGGATCGGATAGGTCGCGGGTCCATTTGATCGTTGCGCCGGCGGGGCCGATCGTACTGACAACATTGTTGATGCTTCCCCCCGCGAGCAAGGTTCCCTTCGAACTCGTGGACCATTGCCGCCCGGCGTATTGCTTTTGAAACCGGCGGTATTGGAGCGAGCCAAAGCTGAGCGGGTCCTCGACCGCCGAGTAGGGAATGATGAAGCCGCCGTCGCTGTAGTATTCCAGCGAGCGCAATCCGTCGCTTGCGCCCGCGAGCGCACCCTCGATTGCCGTCAATTGAACCTCGGTCGTGATCTCGCTGAGATTTGTGAGGGAAATGACCGGGGGCGCGACCACGCTGGCGAGCGGGGCGGCATGGCGAGTAAGGATTTCGTAGTCAGGATCGCCGGCGGCATCCAAAGCCCGAGCGATCCGAAAGTAAGCCGCGCCGGCATAATCGTTGTTGACCACGATCTCTTTCACCCCGGTCGCAATTTCCAAAGCCTCGGTCAGCGCAAAGTAAATGTGCGGCGCCCAATCGCCGGCGGGATCGTCGCTGATCTCGATTGAATAGACCGTCTCGGGATCGAGATCGCGGGCGGTGATGACGAACTCGGCCCGGCAAGCGTCGGTGTAGGAAAGCTCAAGGTCCGGGAGGATTTGCTCGACCACGCTTTGATCGGTCAGGCCGTGAAAGCGCTCCTCGAAATTGACGCTGTGCGTCCCGTGCTCGTCTGTGATTTGCGGGGTAGCGGGGCGCGGCATTTTGCCGATAAGGATCGGCATGACCAACGAGCCGACCGGGTAAGCGTTCTGGATTTCATCGTCGAGGGTGATCTCATTGGTTCCCGGATTATCCGTGGCGACGATTTCCCAATGCGCGAAATCTTTCCAGACGATCACATAATCGTAGAGAACGCTGAGCAAGGTGGGAAAGGTGGTATCGACTTGGAGGATATTGTCCCCAACCCCCGCCGCCGTGGTCAGCTTCGAAGCCTCGGTCCACACCGGCATGATGATCGGGAGGGCTTGCGCCATTTCCAAAACCCGGCGGATGTATCCGGTCTCTTGGCCGGTCAGCGGCAAGGTCGAGTAGCGCAAGGCATAGAGGCAGCGGGGCTGCTTGGCGATGCGGACCTCCGAAAGATCGAGGCTTTCGCGGATCAGCGTCGAGTAGATCGTGCGGAGGCTGACCTTGGTTTTCCAATTGGGGCAAATCGAATAGACCGGGAGGGGCTGACCTTTGTATTCGGGATGCGGCATTACACTTTCAATCTGTTGCCGCGCCGGTTGAGCTTGTCAACGATGATAAGCGCCGAGTCGCGGGCCATCTGGTCGCGCTCGGTTTGGCGGTCGCGGATTTCAGCGAGAGTGATGTCAACATTTGTGCCCCGGCTCATTTCCGGCGTCGGGCCGACCACGCCCCCCGAGGCGAAAGCCGAGGCCGAGGATCGCGGGATGTAGCCGCCAACGAATTCGCCGCCGTATGGCATCTGACCGCCAAGCAATGCGTTTATTGCCCCGGCCCCGCCTTGGCGGATCAGGCTTTGCGTGGATCGCGCCGAGATAATCAGCTCGCCCGTGGCGACCGCCGCGACCCGGTTGTCGGTCGCTGATGGCGTCCCCGGAACGATGCCGCCCTCGGCGAATGCGCCGTTGATCTTTGCGATTTGAGCCGCGCCGAAAGCCACGACCGCCCCGGCGGCGATGGCGCCAACGATTTGTCCATACGGGGGAGGAAAGGCAGCGCTCGCCTGTGTGAACGCACCGATGGCGCCAAGAGCCGTGGACATAACCGCCTGAGCGGTCGCGAAAACTTTGAACGCGGTTGATCCCTCAAGCCCGAAATCTTTGATCGCGCCGGCGATGTTCCCGAACGTGCCCTCGGCAACGGAGAGCTGCATTTCCATCAGCTTGACCTTTTGATCATGCGCCCGCTTGGCCTCGGCGATGGCAAAGTCCGCGCTCTGGCGTTCAAGCTCATTCATCCGCGTGATGTGGAGCTGGCGGGCTTGCTCAAGTAGGGTGTTGCGCTCGGCCTCGCTGATGCCCTCAAGGGCCATGATGTCGCGCCGGCGTTTTTCTTCATCGACCAACTCTTGCGCGGCGGCGGCTTGCCGGGTCAGGGCCTCGGCCTGCAATCGCTTGGCCGAATTCTGGTTGATCGCCTCGATTGTTTTTAACCCCTTGGCTTCCTCGGCGGCGACCTCCTCATTGGCCCGCTTGGCCCGGCTCTCCAAAATCTCGTGGTCCATTTCGCGGGCGATCTCAACGAGACGTTCCTTGTCGCGGAGGGCCTGAGCGGTCGGGAGATTGATCCCCGGTTTTTCTCCGTTGGCGGTTCCGCCCGCGCCGGGGGCATTACGTGCGGCCTCGGCGAATGCGCCGGCCACATTGGCCTTGGCGGCGGCGGTCTTGGCCTCGGCGGTCGTGGCGAGGCGATCCAATCCCTCGGCCTCGCGGACGGTGTTGCGGACGATCTTGAGGGCGCGTTGTTGGGTTTCAACGTCGCCGGTGAGCTGAGCTTTGTTGAGCGCGGCCCGCGCCCGATTGGCCTGATCCTCGGTGAGCTGTCCGCGTTCCTTTAGGAGCGCGATCTCAGCCCGGAGCCGCTTGGTCATTTCGGCTTGCTGCTGTTGCACCCCGGTCAAGGAGGCTTGCTCTTGCATCAGAGCGTTGCCGGCTTTCAGGGCCTCATTGACGGCGATGATCGCGGCGGCGGCGGCGGCGGCGGCGGCGATGTATGGACCAAAGGCGACCGCGCCGGCGGATGTCGCCAGAGCGTAGGCTTTCATCGCGGCGGCGGCGGCAATGACGCCCGTGGTCAAAGTCCCGACCACCACGACCACGCCAATGACGGCGGTGCGGTTCTCGATCAGGAATTTCGTGAAATCGATCAGGGCCGGCAATATCTCGGTTGCGATGGTGGTCGCCGCGCCGGTCACAATCTGGCGCATTTCCCGAACCTGTTGATTGAATTGCGTGGCTTGCGCGGCCTGAGCGCCGGAAATGGTCAGGCCATATTGATCGGCCTTGGCCGCAAGCTCGGCGAGGCCGGCGGCTCCTTTGTTCAGGAGCGGGATGAAATTGACCCCGGATTCTTCGAACAGGAATTGCGCGACCGTGGCCTTGGCCGCGTCGTCTTTGTATTTTGAAAAGGCGTTCGCGACCTCAAGGATCAGCGGCAAGGTGCCTTTCAAATTCCCGTTGCCATCGCGCACGGAAATCCCGAGCGCGGAAAAGCCCCGCTGTGCATTCGATCCCCGGACCTCAGCGTCGGTGATGGCCTTGGAGAATCCTTTCAGCCCGAGGGAGAGCTGATCGAAACTGATCTTTTCCTCGTTGGCCGCAAATCCGAGTTGGCTGATCGCCTCGGTCGTGATGCCGACCTTTTGGCTGAGCCGGCCAACATCCTCCATGCGGTTGATCGAGATCACCAGCGGCGTGAATGCGACCGCAGCGGCGACCACGGCGGCTTGGACCGCGAACAAAGCATTGCGGAGATTGCCGAGGGTGCGCGAGGCCGCTTCGTTCACCTTGGCCCCGCTCTCGGTGGCCTTGCGGGCTTTTTCTTGCGCCTGCTGTTTTCGGATCAGCGCCGTCTCGGTGGCGATGGCCGCTTTCGCCAATTGTTGCTCCGCGATGGCCGAGCGCGTGTTGGCCGTCTCGGCGAGCACCGCGGCCTTTTGATCCGCCAAGGCTTGCCGCTGGCGTTGCGCGGTGAGGGCGGCGGCTCGGGCCGCATTGGCGGCGGCGGCTTTGTCAGATACGGCCTGAGCGGCGGCTTGCTCCTTGGCGAGTTCCTCGCGGAAAAAAGCGTTCGGATCGGTCGCGGTATTGGGGCCTTTTTGGCGAGCGATCGTTTGCGCGGCCTTGGCCTGAGCCGCTGTGCGTTTCTCGATAGACTTGGTGGTCTGATCGATGGCGCGTTGCGCGGTTTGCTCAAGCCGGGCTTGCTCGCGGATCGCCGCCGTGACCTCCATGAAGGCGCGGTTCGCACGATCCGCGATTTGAGCTTGCCGTTGGGTGGCCTGATTGATCGCGGCGGTGGCCCGCTCTGATCGCTGGTTGGCCTTGGTGACGTTATCGATCCCCCGCGCCGCCTGATCGAGCCGGGCCTGTTCGCGCCCGATGACTTCCAGCAAGATTGAGATTTTATCTTCCACGGCCTCAGCAACGGTAAGCGATCAGTTTCGTTTCAACAATGCTCCCATTTTCACGAGGGTCTTGGCGACCACCCGGCGGTTGAGATTCGGGTTTTGCTTCTCGAATGGGACCGCGTTGACGATGGCCCGCAAAGCCCGAGCGAGCTTGTTGTATGTCCGGGCGCCCTCTTTGGTGAGAGGCGATCCCACGCCGGCGCGAACGATTGATAACATCCGCAAATCGTCGTGGGCTTCTTTGCGCTCGATCCGTTTAACCGCGAGGCCATGAAGCCAACGGACCCGAGCGGGGCTTGACCCGATCAGGTCCGCGAGAGAATGGCCTTGGCTGACTAGGAACTCGACGCATTCGCCGAGGGTTAAGCCCCGGCCTGATCCCGATCCTTGCTGAGCTTGTCCACCACTTTTTGGATAAGCGCGTCCTTGTCCTCGGCCTGACCCAACCCGTCGAGAGTCTGGTCTTGCCAACGAAACCATCTCTTGAATGAGGTAAAATTTAGCTTCCGCCCCTCCTCAAGGACGGAAGCAAACGAATCCTCAGTGAGCGAGCGAACGAATGAATCGTCGCGCTCGCAATACAGCGCGGCCTCTTTGGCGATTTGCCCAAAGACCCGCCCGAGCGGCTCCATGTCGAAAATAGGAATCTTTCGGACGCGGACGGTCTCGCCTTTCTTGCCGATCTTTTTTGCGGCCTCGGGCGTGAATTCCACGTCAATCGATTTTCCGTCGATCAGGTTCTCGATTTCCGACTCGGGCTGTTGCTTTTTGTTTTCAGCGTTCATTTTGAGGGGAGCAATCTAAAGGTTGCGGCCTTGCTTATTCGTCGCTTCGGCTGGACGCCGGGCGCGTGGATGTTGGGGCGGCTCGCTGAGGAGCGCGATCCGCTTGGGTGATCTCGCCTTTGGGAGTTGCGCCTTTCGGAGAAACCTCCGCGTTCTCGTTGATCGACGCCTCGGTCGTGCGCTGGTCGCCGGGCTGAGCAACCGTGCGGCCCTCGTGGCCATGCGCCGGCGGATTTGCCGTCGAGGTGTGCGGCTCCTCGGTTTGCAGCTCGCCCGCGCCAGCCGCGCCGGTGCCGGCGTCTTTGCGCTGGATCGGTTCGAGCTTTTTGTTATCCACCGTGCGGATGCCGCCGGGGGCTTGGCCCTGCTTTTCAGCCGGGTTGACGTTGCGCTGGAAGATGCGCCCGACAAGCTCGGCCTCGGGACCGCCGTTGTGGATGATCTGGTCAACCGTCTTGTTCAGCTCGGTCGGGCCGGGCTGAGATTCAAGGTGGCTGATGACCCTTGCCTTGTCCGCTTCGGGCAAGCCATCGAATGCGTCGGCAACCCGACGATAATTTTGCGGTAATTGAACTTTCATTTTATCCGTCCTTTCTTTGTTTGCCCGAGGCCCCGCCAAGGGTCCCGGAAATTCTCAGCGGCGCGAGATTATGCCACGCCGGCGTTGTCGTTTTCGTCGCGCACGAGCACGACGCCCACATCGTCGCCGACCTTGGCGTCGAGGGTAAGATCAGTGAACCCGGTCCCGTCGATCTCATTGGCCGAGTCCATCGTCAGCTCGCATTTGAAATCGAGGTGCGCCATGACCAGCTTGTTATTGTCATTCTGGTCGTAGATATAGAGCCGCCCGTAGCCTTGCTTTACCGGGTCTTGGAGCGGGGTGAGGCCGAGGAAAGAGGCAGCGGAGCCGGCGACGATTGCCGGCGCGGTGATCGTGGGCGTGAGATCGGCGGCTTGCGCGGTGAGGAAGCGAATACGGCCGAGTTTTTGATCGATGACAAAATCGGTCCCCTCAACCTTGCCGGTGATCGTTACGCTCGTCACATCGAACAGCCGCGCCCCGCCAGCGGTCCGCAAATCATACCAATACCCGATCTTGGCCGGGACGGCGGTGAAGCCGAGCACCAAGCCGGCGGCGGCGGATTGGATCGCCTGCGTGTGGCCGGTGGTCGCGCTCGCCGAGAAAAGCAGCTCAAGATTTTTGCGGTTGAATTCATCGACCCGGATTTTCCAAGAGAATCCGTTTTCGGTGACCACCGTCTTATCGGCGCGGCGCACCCCACGATAAGAGCCTTGGTGCTCCTCTTTGTTGAGATTGGCCTCGGGCGTGAAAGCCACGACATTGCCAAAGTCAAGGTAGCCTCGGGCGAGCGCATCAGCGGGGCTGATCGCGCCTTCCGAGAAACAAAATTCGCCCGTGCCGATCAGCAGGGCTGTTAGATTATGCAACGGGTCCATGATGTTTTTCTCCTATGCGTTTCGGTGATTTCCAACGTCCCCCACAGCGGGGTGCGCTGAGATTGTTACTTGCGCGTTGAGCGAGTTCTCAAGGATGAAATGGTCGCCGGCTTTCCAATCAAAGTGCCGCATGGTCCCCGCCAGAGCTTTTTGAACTGGCGGATCGGTCGGCGTCAATTGGAGCGCGTCAATCACTTTCTCGATCCCTCGGGCAAACTCTACCACGCCCTTTGTGCGCTGGGTAGCGACCAGCAATCCAAAGGTGATCGTCCCGTCAGTATGGCGGGCCGGGCGAAAGGTTTCGCTGATCTCGGGTAGGTAAATTCTGAGGCCGGGCAAATCGGCGAGGCCGCGCACGCTGGCGACCGGGATGGCAAGCCCTCCCTTGCTACTAATGTCCCAATGCCAGCCGCGCAAAATGCGCCCGTCGATGTTCGCCGCGTGCCATTCGATGCGAGCGAGCAAGTCCGCGAGGGGCGTGGAATACTTACCCATTCGCGCCCCCTCTGATGGCTTTGTGCATGTGGGCTTTCATCAGGCGCTTTAACAGCTCCCGAGCTTTCGGCCTTTCTTGCTGGACGATGTGCATCGCTCGAATACCCCGGACTCTTGCCGCCAGAACGTAATCTTGACCGAAGATCAACGCCCGCGAACTCGTCCGGGTTCGGCCCTTTCTTACTGATTGGGTCCGCTGAAAGATAGCCCGAACTTTGCTGATCGTCGCGGCCCCCTCGGTGTGCCGGCGTACGATCGTGGTCGATCCGACCCCGTAAATCCCTTGGGTGGCATTGGCGGCGCGGCGAGTTAGCGGGATAAACATCGCCTTTTTCTTTCGAGGTTGGCCGGGCCTGAGCGGGCCGTAAATCTCCCTCGGCCCGTGGTCGCGGGTGCCTTCCTCAAGGAAAAGCATGATCTTGTTTTTGTTGATGATAAGCCGCGAGCCGAGCGCGGGCCGGGCGACGATCCATCCCCGGCGAACTTGGCCGAACCATCTTTTCGGGGTGCTCTTGGTCAGCCGGGCGTGAGTCATCCACGCGGCCTGATCCACGACCGGATCATAAGCCGCCGGCGCCATCGCGGCCCGGAGCCGGGCGAGCCGGGCTTGCGCTCGGGGACCGCCGGTGGTCGTGACCCGGACTTGCATCGCTCATGTGAGGATCGGCATCCGCTTACCGAGCACGGTGAAAACCGTTTTCGGGATTTCGCTTTGCACGATGCTGATGGGATCGCCGTCGAGGGGTTGAAACTCTTTCTTGAGATCGCCGGTCCAAACCGCCGCCATGATCCGGGAGGCAATCTTGACCTTGCTTGGCAATCCGGTCGGCACGCTCTCAGGATCGTCCTGTTGATAGCCAAAGGTGCCGTAGATTTTGATGAGGCCGTCCGGGCGGGATGGGGACCAAGAGCCTCGGGTGCCGTAAACGATGCCGGCGGGATCGACCACATAGTCGGTGTCCGCGACATAAAGCTCGGTGCCGTAGTCGATGCGGGTGATCCCGATGACCGGCTTGTAAGGCAGGAAAATCTTTTCGCCGTAAACGCCCTTGCTGAATTGATCGAGGATCAAAGGGACGGTCGAAAAGTCATGGAAGAAAAAGTCCTCGCCGAGCCAATCATCGACAAAGCGGCTCGCCCGTTCAATGGCCCGGTGCCACTTATCCAATTCGGCCTGTGCTTTCTCGGGATCATCGTCGGTCGCGGGGTCCGGGATCGGGGCTTTTAGTTCCTCGGCAAGCTCAGCGAGCGAAAGATACGGGTTCGTTGCGATGTAGGCCATAACTGGAAAAGGGCCGGGAGCACTCGCCCCCGGCCCGCTTGGTTGATTTGCTTAGGTCGGGTCGCCCTCGCCTTCGATTTCGGGATCGTGCATCCCCTTGGCGGCGAGAACCGCCTTGAGGATTTCGGCCCGGCTCGAATTTTTGTTCACGTTGATCGGCGTCCCGCCTTGGCGGATTTCGTCAACAACGTCGAGCAATTCCGCCTTCGGCATCTGGCGGAAGTTTTCGAGGTCCGAACTCGCGTTCGCTTCTTGGAGCCGTTGCAACCTCGCGGTTTCCTCGGCCTCAAGTTGCTGCGGTGTCTTTTCCCCGGCCTTGAGAGGCGCGGACTCGCTGTTCGGCGCTTTGGGCTGAGGCACCGCGGCGACCGAGCGGATCGGCCCGCCTTGGCCGAGCGGGGCCGCGACGGGTTGGCCGGGTGCGCCCGCGCCGGCAAGACCGGAGCGAGGGTTCACGGCCTGATTGAGCGCTTCGGCACGCTTGCGCTGATCCTCGGCTTGTTGCCGCGCCGCCGCCTGAGCCTCGCGAGTATAAAGCTCGTAGCCCTCAGGTAGATCGAGGCCAGCGCCGTCAATTTTTGCGCCTTCTTTGAAGGGCTGAAATCGGGGATCGATGGCACCCCCCGGCCCATTATTGAGAATCGACTCGGCTTCCCGGTCGGTCAGATTGAGGACATCGCCGCGCTTGACCGTGCCAAAGCGGCCAAGGTTCGTCGTGCCCCCTAGGAAGTGAAATTTCGGCATTGTATCTTTCTATTGATTGCGCCCCGCTGAGGAGATCGGCTCGCCAGCGGGGCCACAAAGGTTGAGCGACGTTAAGCCGCCGCGATGTTTGCGCCAAGCTCGATTACTTTCCAGTTGGCGCCATCAGAACAAGCCACGCAGGCCGCGCCCGCGTTGCCGTTCGTCACAAAGATCAGCCGTTGTTTCCAATCAGCCGCGCTCGGGACCGCCGCAACCGTGAACGATTGCAAGTGGGGGTCCAACGGGAAATCCGCATCAGCTACAGTATTCATTTTTTTACTTTCTCAAGCCCCCAACGGGGCGGGTTAATTAAGCATTGAAATTGTAGCCGATAGCGAGAGTGCGCGAAAGTGCGCCCGGTGTTTCCGCCGGCTTGAACGCCTTGCGGAATGAAGCAACGATGTCAATCGTCTGCGATTTGATGTTGCGGTCGGTCTCGATCATAAAGTCGCGGCGGTTGCCCACCACGAATTGCGCCAGATTCACCAAGAGCAAGGAACCCTTGGTCATGGTCACGCCGTCATAAACGCCGGCGGCGTTCAAATCCTCGCGGCTCACTTCCGACACAATGATCGGCGAGCCGAGGTAGGAATTGATGACCCCGGTCAGGGTCGTGCCAACCGAGCCGCGCTTATCGGCGGTGATAACTTCGTCGAGGCCGAGGAACTGATTCTCGACCAAGCCGCCGGTGATCCACGCGAGATCAGACGGGCGACGGCCCCATTTGCCGAGCTGGCGTTTGATCGAGAGCAAATTCGCCCGAACGATCCCGCCGGTGCTCATATCGACCTTGAGGGCCGAGGAGGCAAGCGCGAGCTTGCGGAAGCCATCCCACGTCTTGTTGATGTCATCGGGATCGGTGATGTCGGCGTCCATGTGGGTCGCCGCCGAGTCGCCGTTGATGAACATCGATTCCAGCGATTCCGCCGCCGCCTCGCCCAACAGCCGTTGGAGCATTGGCAACATTGCGATGATCGAGTCCTCGTTGACCTCGTAGCTGTATTGCACGAGGGCCATGCACTTTTGCGTGGCGAGGGTGAATTTCCCGGTCCCCGGAGTGGATGCCCGAGCCTCGCGGTTCTGGACATTGTTCCGGTAGAATTTCGGGCGGGTCAGCAACATCGGCATATCCCACGGGTCGCTCGGCATCTCGACCTCACGGGCGAGCATTTGCTGAGCGAGCGCGGATTCGAGATACAGCCGGCGCCATACCTCGCTTGCGAGATCGCGGGGCACCCATTCCGCGCCGGTTCCCGTCCCGGTCGTGGTGAGAGCCTTGGTCCCGACCGAGCGGAGCCGGCCCCAAAATTCTTCACCGAGGGCTTTCCCGTCCGCCATTTCATCGGGCGAGATTTCGATCAGCTCGAACTTTTTCTCGCCGAGGATGTGCCGGTTAAAGCCATCCGCGACGATGTTGAAAAGTTGCTTCATGTGCAGCGGCAAATTGCCTTTGCACAACGAGTAGGGTTGCTCGGCGTCGAGGCCGGTGCGATCCCCGCCGCCGGGGCGACGGCCATCCTTGCCACCATGCAGCATCTTGCCGGGCTTCTTGCCTTGCTTCATAGCTTCGTCAACGGATTCCTTGAGGATCGAGCGCAACATCGATTTGCTCGGCATCTTGGAATCGACACGGTTCTTTTTGAGGCACGCGTCCACGATGGACTCGATCTTTTCCTCGGTGATGCCCTTGAGATCGAACGCCTCGATCATGGGCTTCAGCTCCTCGCCGACCGCTTCCGCGATCATCGATTTCAGCTCCTCGCGCTCGATAACGCCTTCACCCTCGCCGGCGCCTTTTTCGCCTTTGTCGGTGTCGTCATCACCCTCGCCCTCGCCGGCGTCGTCGTCGCCTTCCCCCTCGCCCTCGCCTTCACCTTCCCCGGCGGCTTTGCCGGCGGCGGGCTTTGGCGACTTGTAGGATTTCGGCACGTCGATTTCATCGGCGTCTTTCTTGCCATCAGCATCGGCGGCTTCGACGATTGCGAGGCAAGCCTCATATTGCTGGCGCGCTTCTTTGATTTTCGCGCCGTCCTTGCTCGTCTTGCGGAGTTGCTGCCATGCGGTTTTGAAGGCGGCAAGATCGCGACGAAGCTCTTTCAACTTACGTTTCATTGGATCGTTCCTTTTGTGTTTGTTTCACTGGTCTTGGCTTTCATCCGCTCGCCGGCTCAGGCAGCTAGTCCCTTTCGGTTTTGCAACTGTTGGGCGTGGAGGAAATCGTAATAGTCGCGGTAAAGCTCGGGCGATTTGAGGAACTTTTTCTCCTGATCGTTGAGCGAGCGGACGCGGAAAAGCGCGTCCTGATTGGCGGGGATGGTCACGAGCGATCCCTCCCACAATGCGACTTTGAAAATGGTCCGCTTGTCCTCGCGGTAGTAGAAAATGCCCCCCATCGACAGCGCCTTGAGGTGGCCCTCGGCGAGCTTGAATCGAACGTGGCGCATATCCGGCGAGTTGCTGACCTCGGCGAGAATCTTGAGGCCGTTGCGGTCCTCTTTGACCGAGGTGAAAGAGCCGGCGAGATATTCGACCATGTTGATGTGATCGACCAGCAAGACCGGGTTGGTCATGAATTGCTGAATCGTATCCGCGAACGCGCCCGGCTCGACCGCATCGCCGTCCCGATCCGCCGGCGTGACATTTTTGAACGTGGAAAGGTAGCCATCGATCACCACGTCGAGGTAATCGACGATGGCCCCATCGATCTTGACCTCGCGGAACTTTTTTGAGCCGGGGGCCTTGAGATCAAAGGTAGCTTCCCAGCGGCGCACCAACTCGAATTCATCGGGCGGCGGCGGGGTGCTTTTCTTTTTGGGGACCTTTGCGGCGACCGCCTTTTTCCCTTTGAGGTAGTCGGCCCGGTTGCGAACGATCACAAGGCTCATGCGCCTCTAATCTCACGCCGGCAAGACTTTCGTCAAACTAAAGCGGCATCTCCGGGTTCCAACCGAGCACGCCCTTTGCGCTGAAATCGATCTTGTCGAGGTAGGCGGTGATCTCGCCGAGCGCGGTTTCGAAGGCTTGCCGGGGCTGAGGAAAGCCGGGCGATCCGCTGAGCGGGGTGCCCCGTCCGGTCACGGGCGTCATGACGCTCCATGAGGCGAACCAATGCTCGGCGTGCTTGGCGAAATCGACGATCACCCAAAGCCCGCCCTTACGGAATTCGACTTGCTTGGCCTTGGTGGCGTTGGCGGGGCAAGAGCCGGGTGGCAAGCTGGCGGTTGCGCCGCCGGCGAAAAGGTCAAGTTGCGTCGCCCGCTTCCTCGGCTTGGCGGTCGCTGATTTCCTCGGCTTGGTCGAGGATGGCGGGGCGGGGCTGGTTGTTTTCGTCGGTTCCATCGGCGTTCCTGAATCCGCTCGGGATGATATTCCCGGTGTGGTTTATGTGGAACTCCAATTTATCGGCGTCGATGATCGGCACGTCCATGATGTTGCACGTCGATTCCCCTCGATATTTCGGCGACCCGGGTTCCCGCGCCTCGCATCCGATCACCGAGACGTGCGTGATGGTGTTGCTTTCCTGCATGGCGATGACCGCCGACTTATTCCACGCCCCATTCAGCTCGGTCCGGGCGATGGTCAGCGAGCGGTTGCCGTAGATTTGCGGGGCGGCACTCTCGATTGCGCCGGCGGTTTCGACCACATCCAAGCCCGAGGCGATGGAATCGTTCACGACCTCCATGATCCGCTTGCGCGTCGTCTCGCTGATGTTGGTGATCCGCCTCGCGATCGTACGAGAATAAATCGTCACAAGCCGATTGATGTCGTCGGGTTGCTGACCCAAAAGGATCGATGTTTTTTCGTAGCCCTGAGCCATCACGCTTTGAACCTCGGGCATGACCGTGGCGACCGCCTCAAGCCCGGACTCTTGGAAAACTTCGTTCATCGCCTCGGCCCAAAGCTCCGCGCCGGCGGGAATGTCAAAGGTGATCGCCGGGGCCTTGGCTTTGCGCCCTTGCGCGGTCCATTCCATCACCCGCGAAATCACGCCCCGGATTTGCCGCCGGCCAAGGGCGTTCATTTTGTTCGCGAGGATCGGGATTTTCCGCCGCTGCGTGATCTTTGCCACGCGGGCGAGCGCGAGGATCATGGCCGAGCCATGCCGGGCGAAATTGCCGGCGTTCCATCCCTCAGCCGGCACAACCAGAGCCTTGCCGCCGATGACCGAAATGAGCTTGGTGTTGATTCTCATGGCGAGACGACGCGGTAGAGGAAACTAGGCCGCTTTTCGATGTCGAGAAAGTAGAACCGCCCCGAGGCCGGCGGGTCCTCGGTGGCTTGGCCGAGCTTTTTCCACGGGAGCGACAAATCGGGCCGGCCCTCGACGCGGTAGATCGCATTGGTGGCCCCTTGGAAGCTCGCCCGGAAAGGCTCGACCTTTTCGATGGTGAGTTTCGGCGCCGGCGCAAGCTCAGCTTTCTCGACCACGCGGATCGCGAGGGCGTTGGAATCATCGGACTCGTTGCCCTCGGCGTCGAGGGCGCGGACGGTGAGATCGAAAGCCCCGGTCGTGGGAAACCCCGGAAAGCCGGCCTCGAATGAATTGGTCGGGCCGGGGGTGATTTTCACGGTCGAGGGCGGGAAATCGTAGATCAGGGCCGAGTTGGTCAGCATCCGAAAGGTCAGGTTCGTCTCGACGTGATCCCATGCAAAGCGCACGGGTTGGCCCGGCGTGAACGTTATCGGATCGGCGAGCATGAGCAAAAGCAGGGCAATCATAGGGTCAAGAGTGTCAAAAGGGCCTCGATCTCGCCATCACCAAGGCTGTTGATCCCCTTGGCTTGGCCCTCATTCGGCCCGGCAAAAGTGGACACGGCCCCAAAAATCGGCTCCGGGCGGGGTGAGATCGTCCGCTTTAAGGCCCGAGCCTTGCGCCTAGCCGCCCGCGTGCGTGGCTTTTCCGGCGCGGGCGGGGTATGGAGAGGGGCCAAATCGCCTACGGGGCGTTTAGAGGGCTTCCGGACATTTCCAAAGGCGCGGGTTTCGACCCCATCGCTGTCGGTCACGATGGTCCCGACGATGGCCGGGGGCCGCTCGTCCTCAACCTCGGCAAGGAATCGCCGGCGGAACCCGCCAAGGCCACCCCCGCCGAGGATCGCCGGCGGGGTTTCGATCACCGGGGGAACGGGCGCGACGAATTGGCCCACCATTTCGGTGCCCTCACCGGATTGCTCGGTCGCGATAGTTCCGACGATCTCGCCCGGCCCGGCCACGAGGCCCGCGCCCTCGGTGCTCAAGCCGCCGCTCTCGGTCTCAAGGGTGCCTTCGACCGCCGGCGGGTTCGCGGTGCCCTCGCCGGCTGTGCTTACCCCGCCGCTCTCGGTGGTAAGATCGCCGGCAACCGAAGGATTGACCTCGCCAATGAGGGCGGTGTTTTCCCCATCGCTGTCGGTTTCGATCCCGCCGGCAATCGGCCCGGCCACGGTTCCCTCGGCGGCGGATGATTCCCCGGCGCTGGCGGTCTCGACCGATCCGTTGAAAACGGCCTCCTCGGCTGGCGGCTCGAAATTCCCCGCGCCGGCGGATTCCAAGCCGCCGCTCTTGGTTTCGAGCGGCCCTTGCACGCCGACTTGCCCGG
>WUUC01185479.1_pt1 | contig 24728 bp, 22 predicted proteins | sample 6278441 | NCBI WGS metagenome assembly WUUC01 (sample SAMN13675441, study PRJNA597444) | soil metagenome | isolation source: soil | place: USA: Washington | collected 2017-10 | reverse complement strand
GCCCGGAACTGGCTGCAGGCGTCGAACCCGTCCGAGCGCTGGAAGTGGGATTTCATGTTCCAGGACCTGCCGCCGGTGAAGGGACATTCGGTGCAAACGGAACAGGGCCTCGTGGACAACCGCGTGATCCCGTTGAAACCGGTCGGGTAATCGGCCGATGTGGTCGGGGAATCGGGCCGACCTCAAAGGTCGGTTTCGAAATGTAGGGGCCGACCTTTGAAGTCGCCCACTCACGTTCAATGAAACGCTTCTTTTTCGCGGCGATGATCCTGGTGCTCGGCACGGGGATCTCGACTCGCGCACAGTTCCGGGGCCCGAAGGCTGATGTCGCGACACTCGTCGCGAGCGATGGCGTGCGCGCCGGTACATCCATCCGCGCCGCGGTCCAAGTCCGGCTACCGGAAACCCTGCACGTCCAGTCGAACGCGCCGCGGGATCCTTCGTTCATCGCCACTGCGCTCACCGTGGACCCGCCCGCAGGTGTCCGCGTGACGGAGATCGTCTATCCCAAGGCGAAAGACCTCGTGCAGGAGGGACTCGAGGAACCGCTCACCGTTTTCGATCACGAGTTTGCGATCGGCGTCGTGTTCGACGTGGCATCCAGCGCAACGCCAGGTCCGATCGACGTGCCTGCGAAGCTCCGCTACCAGGCGTGCGATGAACGGATGTGTTATGCGCCGGCGAATGCAGAGGTGCGCTGGAGCCTGCGCGTGGTCGGCGGCGGTGAGCGCGTCACCCCGCAACACGCGGACGTGCTCGAGGCGATCGCCTTCGGAACCGGATCGGCGCCGCCGGTTCTGCCTTTTCCCGCCGGCGGATCTGAAGACCCGCGGGTACAAGTACCTCGGAAAGATGTAGACGCGGGTCAGACCGGCGGAAACGAACTCGCAACACTCGATCGATTCGCCGTGCTCGCCACGACCGGTGGATACCTCGATTCCGAGGACTTCCTTCAGTTCGTGCGCGACGCGGAGAGCGGCGTGCAGCAGAAAGGCCTGTTCGAAGGACGAGGCTTTCTCGCCATTCTTCTCATCGTGCTCGTCGGCGGCCTCGCGCTCAACCTGACGCCATGCGTCCTGCCGATGATCCCAATCAACCTGGCGATCATCGGCGCGGGTGCGCAGGCCGGCTCGCGCGCGCGCGGTTTCCTGCTTGGCAGCGTGTACGGCGGCGCGATGGCGCTCGTTTACGGTGTGCTCGGCCTTGTCGTGGTCCTCACGGCGGGCACGTTCGGCACCATCAATTCGTCACCGTGGTTCAATCTCGCCATCGCGATCGTGTTCGTCGCGCTTGCGCTGGCCATGTTCGACATCATCACCATCGACTTCTCGCGGTATTCGGCGGGCCTCGGCACCGGCGGCGCGCGCGGCTCGCTCGTCCTCGCGTTCAGCATGGGCGCGGTGGCAGCCCTGCTTGCCGGCGCCTGCGTCGCTCCGGTCGTGATCCAGGTTGTCCTGTTCTCGAGCGATCTCTACGCGCAGGGCTCGGCAATCGCGCTCGCGCTGCCTTTTCTGCTCGGCGTGGGCATGGCCGTCCCGTGGCCTATCGCTGGAGCCGGCATGGCGGCATTGCCGAAGCCGGGCCGCTGGATGGTTCACGTCAAGCAGGCGTTTGGCGTGATCATCCTGATCACCGCCGCGTACTACGGGTATCAGGCGTACGCGCTGTTCGCGAACCGCTGGGTGGATCCAACCGCCGTCGCTTCGAGCGTCGAGGCAAAGCTCAAGGAAGGCTGGCATGCTTCGCTTGCCGAGGGGCTCGCGGTGGCTGAGCGCGAGCAGAAGCCGGTGCTGCTCGACATGTGGGCCACCTGGTGCAAGAACTGCCTGACGATGGATTCTACGACCTTCAGGGATCCGGCAGTGGTGAAGGCGCTCGACGGGTACGTCAAGATCAAGTTCCAGGCGGAGCAACCCGACGAAGAGCCCGCGCGGGCGCTGATGCAACGATTTGACGCGGTGGGATTGCCCACCTACGTCATCCTGAGGCCCGGGAGCGCGACGGCCGGCTCCTGACAATGGAGGAGCCGGTCGCGCTCGCTGCCGCATTCGTCGCGGGACTGCTTTCCTTTTTTTCTCCCTACGTTCTGCCGCTCATTCCCGGCTACCTCTCGTACATCTCGGGGTTGTCGCTCGACGAGATGCGTGGCTCCGGCGGCACCGCGGGCGCCGGCGGGGTCGCCGTTGCCACGCCGTCCGAAGCGCGGCGACGCGTGTTCGCAGCCTCGGTCGCCTTCTGCATCGGGTTCTCCATCCTGTTCGTGCTCATGGGCGCCTTCGCTGGAGCGGTCGGCGAGGCGCTCGCGAACCAACGCGTACTGCTCCAGAGAATCGCCGGCGCGATCGTCATCGTCTTCGGGCTGCACACGGTGGGCGTGCTGCGGGTCGCGTGGTTGCATCGCGCCAAGCGCATGCATCCGAAAAGAAAGCCGCCCGGTGTCGGCGGCGCACTGCTGGTGGGCGCTGCGTTCGCGATCGGGTGGACGCCGTCTCTCGGTCCAATTCTGGCCGGCATTGTCGCGATTGCCGTGACACACGACACGATGGCGCAGGGAGCGCGACTTCTTGGCAGCTTCTCGCTCGGCCTGGCGGTGCCGTTTGTCGCAGCGTCGCTGGCGCTCAACCGATATTTCGCCGCGCTCGCCCGCGTGCGCGGCCACTACCGCGCGATCGAGATCGTGTCCGGCGCATTCCTGATCGCGATCGGGTTCCTCATGATGTGGCGCCAGTCACCGGCCATTGCGTGATCGACGTTTACATACACGTAACGTGCACGTGATCGTGAGGTAATCTGGTCGGCATACAAGTACATCCGAATGACACGACTGTCGCTGACCTTATTATTCCTGTGCGCCGCCGCACCCCTCGTTGCGCAGACAAGCCCGACACCATCCTCCGATCCGGAGCCCATTCGAGTGGGCCCGGTCACCATTGCCGGTTACATTCAGGTTGACGCGCTCACGGCCACGAACGATGCGCTCGAGGAGCTTGACGACACATTCCGCATTCGCCGCATGCGATTCGGGTTATCCGGAGATCTGGCGCCCAGAGTGGGCTGGGCGATCAGCATCGAGGGCGCCGGTCCTGAGGCGCACCTGCGTGACGCGCACATTACGCTGCGGTTCACCACTGCCGCTCACGTTCGCATCGGCCAGTTCTATCAGCCGTTCGCCCTCGACCGTCTGACGTCCACGTCGCGCACCGAGGTGATCGATCGCGCCCCCATTACCGATCGCATCGCGCTCACCCGCGATCCCGGCGTGATGGTGTTCAACGCGCGACCGTTCTTCGGCTGGGTCTCATATATGTTCGACGTATCGAACGGGACGGGCATGAACGTGAGCGACGACAATGATGCGAAGGATGTGACGGGCCGCCTCGTGGTAGCGCCGCCTCAGCTCGGCGGCCTGGCGTTTGGCGTCAATGCCTCTGTTGGCGAACAGCCGGTCGGCACGCGCACGCGGACCGGCGTGGACGTCGCGATCGATCGGCGTCGCTATCGGGTTGTCGCGGAAGCACTGCGGGAGGAGAGCGATGGCACCGGCCCGGATCGCGACGGCCTGTACGTGCTCGGCGTCTATCGGTTCCATCCGAAGCAGGTCACGCCGCATTTCCGTATGGCCGAAGTGGCCGCGCGCTACCAGGTCACGACCGATCCGACGCTGGCCCGGCCCGCCACTCCCGAGCAAAGCGCCCTCCCGAACAGCACGCGCGAATTCCAGTTCGGCGCCAACTACTACGTGAACGCCAACGTCCGGTTTCAGGGCAATGCGATCGTTCCGCTCGACGATCGCGAGACCCCCGCCACGACACTGATCGGTCGCATGCAGGTGCGGTTCTGAGTACGTCACCTCGGCCACAACACGGTTTGGCCACAAAGAACACAAAGAGACACTAAGGGTGACCTTTGTCGCTGACCGTCTTTGTGGCCGTCGTGGCCACTTGGTCTTCGGTCCCATGCCGAGCTGGACATGCGGAACTCGTGGCATGCGGAACTGACACGGGATCCTCGAGGTGCTATCCTGACCCACGCATGCAGACGCGCGCTGTCCGTCTCAGTCTTCTCGCGCTGCTCCTCGTCACCGGCCTCGGCGCAGGTCTCTTTGCGTGGGACACCCAGCAGCGACTGGATCTCGTGCTCGCGACGGAGCGAGAGATCGATGCGCGGCTCGATCGGCTCGCGCGAAACGTGGCGGCGTTCGGCGCGGCGCAGCAGGCCTCGGTCGTCGGAGGTTCGGCGCACGGGGAGGCGCTCGCTCAGGGGTCGGCGCTGCTGAAGCAGATCGACGATGACCTCGCGGCGCTGCGATCGCGCTCGCGTTCTACCGCCAGCGTGGCGGCGTTTAACGCGTTCGCGGACGCACTCGAATCCGCGGTGAAGACCGACAAACGAGTACGAGAGCACCTTCGGATCGGCCAGGAACTGATGGCCGCCGATCTCGTGTTCTCGGAGGGACGTCAGTCCACCGAGGCGCTCGGGACGATCGTCGCGGATCTCCGGGGTGCGGAACAGGCGTCGGCAGACGAGGATCGCCGCGCGGTGAGATCGCGCGCCGTGACGACGATCGGAGCAGTGACGCTGCTGTGGGTGATCGGTCTGTTCGCGTTGGCGAGGCCAGGGGCCGAGGACCCGCGGCTCCAGGAACCCGACGATCGCAGTCGCGCGTCTGCATACCCGCGAGAACCGTCACGCGATCCAACACTTGCGGCCGTCAACGTGGCCGAAGCCGCCGCTGTGTGCACGGCGTTGTCACGCGTCGCAACCGCCGCGGAAATCCCGCCGGTTCTCGCACGCGCCGCCAACGTCCTCGACGCGTCCGGCATCATCGTGTGGATGGGCGCCGGCGAGGAGTTGTTCGCGGCAACGTCGCACGGCTACCACCCCCGCGTGCTCGCGCGTCTCGGGCCGATTCGCCGGAACGCCGAGAACGCGACGGCCGCCGCGTGGCGCGACTGTGCCGTGCGGATCGTCAAGGGCGCCGCGAACCACAACGGCGCCGTTGTCGCTCCGCTGTTCGGGCCGTCGACGTCGCTCGGACCATGGTCGGACGGCTGCATTGGTGTGCTCACGGCCGAGCTCCGCGCCGGTCGTGAGAACGATCCCACGACGCAGGCGGTCGCCACCATGATCGCGGCTCAGCTTTCCACCGTCGTGGCCGCATGGCCTGCCCCGAGCGTAGTCGACGGATCGGCTGACCGTCGCGAGTCCACCGCGCGCGACGTGCCTTCGGAAGCAGCCGACGACCCGACGGCCGCGTCGGCATGAATGGACGACTCGCCAGAAACAGCGTTGCGGGCGGCGCGCGAGCAGGTCATTGCCTCGTTCGACTCCATCTGTGAACAGACCCGCCGCGCCATCCGCGAGACGCCTGACGCAATCAAGGACAGTCGCGATCGCGTTCACCGTCTCGCCGGAGTCGCCGGCGTGGTCGGCCTGCAGCACGTGAGCGAACGAGCCCTCGATCTCGAAGCGGTGCTCGCCGATCACACGTGCACCGCCGACCGTGTCGATGCTGCGGTCGACCAATTGCGAGGTGCATTCGTCGCCGATCTGGCCGCGCCGCCGCCGCCGTGGCTGTGCTGAACGCTACAAAGCCCAAGGATTTTCCTTTTGTGGCCGGACTGTGTGGCCCATGAAGCTTCTGCTGGTCGAAGACGATCCCGACATCCAACTCGTCGCGCGTGCGGCCCTCAAACGCGCGGGTTTCATGGTGAGCGTGGCGGACAACGGGACGGCCGCTCTCGAGGCGGTGCGTGAAGATCCGCCGGCGGTCATCCTTCTCGATTGGATGATGCCCGACATGGAAGGCCCTGACGTGTGCCAGCGCATCAAGGACGACCCTTCCACGCGGCACATCCCGGTGATCTTCATGACGGCGCGGTCGCAACAGAGCGAAGTCGCTCGTGGACTTGCCGTCGGGGCAACCGGCTACATCGTGAAACCGTTCGACGCGCTGCATCTCGGGCAGCAGGTGCGTGACCTGCTCCAGCAGCCGTGACGATCTCCATCCGCGCCCGCGTCCTCGGCGCGTTCCTGCTCCTCATCGCAATGGCCGGCGTGGAAACGGTGCTGGTGCTGTACGTCCAGCGCGAAGCGGAGAGCGCGCTGCTGCACGCGGAGCGGACGCAGGCGCTGCTCCATCAGAACGACGAGATCGGACGCGCGCTCGCGGGCATGCAGGCCGCGCAGCGCGGCTTTCTGATCACCGGCTCCACCGAGGAGCTCGCCGAATATGGTTCGCACTACGAGCACTATCGCAAAATCGCGGCAGCGACCCCGGCCCTGATTGTCGATGAGGAGCAGCGCGCGCGCTTCGAGCGCATCCAGGCACTCGTCGAGGAGTGGCGGCTCAACGGCTCCAACCCGTTGATCGAACGGCGTCGCAACGGCGACGACGTCGTCGCCTGGCTCACGGTTGTGGCCGTGCCACGCTTCCGTGCGGCACGCGACCAGATCGTCGCGTTCGAGGATCGGCAGACCTTCCTCAACAACGAAGCGGCGGCTGCAGCACGCGACCGGCTCTCCCGCGCCACGGTGATTCTCACCGTGACGCCGCTGGCCGGAATCGGGATCATCCTGGTCCTGATGGCGGCGACGAACCGCGCTATCCTGCGGCCCCTGGCGTCGCTCGCCACATCGGCACGCCGGCTTGCGGCCGCCGACTATACCGCGACACTGCCGGCCGCGCAGCAACACGAGATTGGCGAGCTCGTGAGCGCGTTTGCGGAGATGCGCAGCGCCGTCGAGCAGCGCGCCGCCAAGGCCGCGGAGCTCGATCGCATGAAGAACGAGTTCGTGTCGGTCGTCAGCCACGAGCTGCGCACACCGCTGACAGCCATACGCGGATCGCTCCAGCTCCTGCTCGCCGATCCCGACTCAGTCGCGAACGCTGAAAACCGTCAGCTCCTGCACACCGCGCTCAACAGCTGTGAGCGCCTCGTCCGCATTGTCGGCGACATCCTCGACATCTCAAAGATTGAAGCTGGACGGCTCATTTTGCGGGCCAAGCGGCTCTCCCTCGCCGACATCGCGCACCAGTCGATCGACGGCGTACGACAGCTGGCCGCCCAGGCCAGCATCACGCTCGTGGACGAAGTGCCGCGCGATCTGCCGCCGGTGATGGGAGACGCGGACCGCCTGACGCAGGCCCTGATCAACCTGCTGTCGAACGCCGTCAAATTCGCGCCGCCCCGTTCCTCTGTCACGGTGAACGGACGCGCGGACGGAAACTACGTGGTGTTAAGCGTGCGCGACCGCGGACCGGGGATTGCCCCGCAAGACATCGGTCGCCTGTTTCACAGGTTCCAGCAGCTCGAAGGATCGGGCAGCCGCCGTGTCAGCGGCACCGGGCTTGGCCTCGTGATCAGCAAGGCGATCGTAGAACAGCACGGCGGCCGGGTGGAGGTGGACAGCACCGTCGGCGAAGGCAGCACGTTTTCAATCGTGCTGCCACGCGACATGGCGCCGGGGAACACGGCACCACGGGACACGGAGGCACGGAGACTCGGCGGATCCCAAGATCGCTTTTAATTTCCGAGCTCCAAGTCTCCGTGTCCCTCCTTGCGTCTCAAACAGCTGTCGCGTTTTCTTTGCCTTATCGCAGGCCGTGCGAGTTTCACACGGCGTGCTACGCGGGACGCGTGTAGCGCCGATTCGATCGGCGTTCCGGGATCTGAGCCTTGAGCGTGAGCGACTGACGGTCGCGCAGGACTCCGAGCTCGACCTCCTTGCCGTCCTCCGCGTTGCGAATCTCCTGCGTGATGTCGCGCGTGTCGTTCACGGCGCGTCCGTTTACGGACACGATCACGTCTCCCGCTTTCAAGCCTGCCTTCGCCGCGGGCGAGTCGTCGTCCACCGATGCCACGAGCACGCCCTCTTTTGCCCCGAAGTACTCGGCAAGCTGGCCGTTGAGCGGCTGCAAACGCGCGCCGAGACGACCGCGAGCGCCGCCGGCGATCATGGGGCTCGCGTCCCAGTCGAAGTCGAACGAGAAATTACGTGGCAGCGATTCGAGGCCGCGCTCGATCTCCCGTTCAATTTCCGGCAGCGCGATGATGCGATCGTTCGACCAGCCGAAGCGCTCGCCCGCCGTAGGCGTGATGTCGATCGTCTGCCGCGCTCCGTCACGTACGATCGTCGCCTTCACCGATCGCCCGTCTGGCGTTTCCTGCACGAGGCGCGAGAAGTGACGCGCGCCGCGCACGCGCTCACCGTCGAACTCCACGATGACATCGCCGCGCTTCAGCCCCGCCTTCTCCGCCGGGCTTTCCTCTTCTACGTCGTCGATGAGCACGCCACCCGTATCCGCCTCCTGAATGCGCACGCCGATGGAACTGCCGCGACCATCGAGCCACATCATCCGTGCTTCCGGCCTCGACGGCGCCGGCGGTGTTGCGGGGCGCGCCTGCGTCCACGCGGTCGGGGCCAGCACGAATGCCGCCGCCACAACCAGGACGGCCGCAAGCCCCGCCACAAATGCCTTTCGCATGGGTTATCCACCTCCGGCAAGGACTCAAGTCCTCGCGCTACCCGAGTCAGACGGAGGTCTATGGCAAAAAGTTGGGTCGCGAAGTCGGGCCAGCCGCGACGAAGCGAAGCCGAGTCGGGCCATAATCCGAGGCATGGCGAAGGACGAGCGCAAGGCCCGCATCCTCGAGCGAATCGAGCGCGAGAAGGTCAAGTTCATGCGCCTCCAGTTCACCGACATCCTGGGGGCGAACAAAAACGTCGAGGTGCCGGACCAGCAGTTCGAAGAAGCGATGGACGCCCGCATCATGTTCGACGGCTCGTCCATCGAAGGCTTCGTGCGCATCGAAGAGTCGGACATGTACCTGAAGCCCGACCTCGACACGTTCCAGGTTTTTCCATGGACCTACAACGGTGCCGAGCGGGTCGGCCGCATGATCTGCGACATCGTCAACCCGGAAGGGACGCCCTTCGCCGGCTGCCCGCGGACAACGCTCAAGCGGGCAATTGCGCTCGCGGCCGATCGCGGCTTCGTGATGACCGCCGGTCCGGAGGCTGAGTTCTTCCTGTTCCAGCAGCGCGATGGAAAACCGACGACCGACACGCACGACTCGGGCGGGTACTTCGACCTGACGCCGGTGGATCTCGGTGAAGACGTGCGGCGCGAGATTGTGCTGGCGCTCGAGCAGATGGGATTCCAGGTCGAGGCCGCGCACCATGAAGTGGCGCCAGGCCAGCACGAGATCGACTTCCGCGATGACGACGTGCTGGTGACGGCAGACAATGTGAGCACCTTCCGGTTCGTCGTGAAGAACGTGGCGATTCGCAACGGGCTGCACGCCACGTTCATGCCGAAACCGATCTTCGGCATCACGGGCAGCGGCATGCACACGCACCAGGCGCTCTTCTCCGGGGGAAAGAACATCTTCTACGACGAACACGCCGAGTGGCAGCTCAGTAAGACGTGCCTGAATTACATCGGCGGCATCCTGCACCACGCTCGCCAGTTCTGCGCCATCACCAACCCACTCGTCAACTCGTACAAGCGCCTGGTTCCCGGATACGAAGCGCCGACGGCAATCGCCTGGTCCGAACGGAACCGGAGTCCGCTCGTGCGTGTGCCTGCCTCACGCGGCGCCGACACGCGCATCGAGTTGCGGATGCCGGACCCTTCATGCAATCCGTACCTCGCGCTCGCCGTGATGCTGCGCGCCGGTCTCGATGGGATCGATCAGGGCATCGACCCGGGACCACCGGTGAACAAGAACATCTACAAGATGAGCCACCGCGAGAAGCGACACCTGAAGATCGACGAGTTGCCCAGCAACCTCAGCGAAGCACTTGACGAGCTGGAGAAAAGCGCGTTGATCAAAGAGGCGCTCGGCGACCACATCTTCGACCACTTCGTCGCCGCGAAGCGCGAGGAGTGGGACAGCTATATCCGACACGTCTCGCCTTGGGAGATCGAGCGCTACCTCAACGCTTACTAGGCGTAAGGGTCGAGTGGACCGAGCGAGGGCTGTCTCAGGCCTGCCGCTCTCTCCCCTGACACCTTGCCCATGACACCTGCCCTGTCCCCTGACACCTTGCCGCTGTCTCCTCACGCGGACGGCCGCAGCGGCAACATCGGCGAGTTCCGGCCAAAAACCGCCGATTTCAGTACGGCATATCGATTGACTGAAGCCGGAGTGGTCGCGCCGGGTCACCGGGGGGCGTTCACTTCAGGCAGGCGCTGGCATCGCCGCTCCCCGGCTCGCAGGTTCACGATCCGGTCGCGACCAACTTTTGCATTACCTGGTTCCCGGTTCCTCGTTCCAGGTTCGGATGAGAGGAGACGGACATGAAGAGGGCATCGAGACTGGCGATCGCGCTGTTTGGCGCGCTGTTGATAACGGGATGCGCCGCGCGCAGCGTCAAGATCGGAGAGCTCAAGGATCAGCCGGATCGGTACGACGACAAGCGGGTGAGCGTCACCGGCCAGGTCACCAGCAGCTGGGGCATCCCGCTCGTGCCCTTCCAGCTTTACAACGTAGACGATGGGACCGGCGAGATCACCGTGTTGGCGAGAACCGGGCGCGCGCCGTCGAAGGGAAGCCGGGTCCGCGTCAAAGGCCGCATCAACGAGTTCGCCCAGTTCGGAGGTCGCTCGATCGGCCTGCACATCAACGAGGAAGACCGCGACTACAGGGACAGGTAACGATTCTGGATTCTAGATTGGTCGTTTGATCTGGCGGCCGAACTCAGAGCCGAATCCAAGTCGACTGAAATACTCGTAGAACGCGCGCGATAGGTCGGCTATCGCGCGCTCGCCTTCCGCTTCATCCTTCAAATACGTCGTCATGATCGAGAGAGCGTACGCGCGATTCTTCGCGCGGACGATCGCGGCATCAACGCGTACGCCTTCGAGCTCGCCGGATTTGCTGAGCACGTCCACGCCTGGCGCGATGCCGCGCCGGATGTAGCCGCCGCTACCGACCGCGAGAACCTTCAGCACCGCGGCCTTGCTCTCTGGCTTCAGCGCCTCACCGGTATCGAGTACCCGCAGCAGTCTGACAATTTCCCGTGGCGCGGCGACATTCTCCTCGCCTCGTTGAGCGGCCGCGCTGTCCATCATCTTGCGGCGGACGCGAATGCCGCCGAGGCCAAGCGACTGCATCCGCGATGCGATCGCAGGCAGCCCGAGCCGATCTATCAGCACGTTGGTGGACGTGTTGTCACTAATGGACATCATGAGCACGGCATGGTCGCGGAGCGTGAGCGTGGGCGTGCCGAGCGCCTGAAGGATGCCGGTGCCGCCGACCACCTGCGATCGATCCAGCGGCGCGGACGTGTCGAGCGCCATGCGTCCCTCGTCCGCCTGGCGGAACAGCTCGTACAGGATCGCCAGCTTGATCGTTGACGCCGTGGGAAATGCCTGCTGCTCGAGGCGCCCGAACTCCTCGCCAGACGTGAGATCGAGCGCCGCATAGCCGACGACGCCGTCAAGGGCATCGATGGTGACCGCAAGCTTCCGATCGAGTACGCGCCGGAGCTCGTGCTCGAAAGTGGGTGTTGAATGTTGAGCCAAGGCACCGGCGAGCGTCACCAGCATCACCGTGGAGATCAGCCCCGCAAGTCTCGCCATACGCGTTTTTAGCTTATGCCTTGTGCCTTGACCTTTATGCCGTGTGCCTGCTGTCTGCTGTCTACTGCCTGTCTGCTGTCCTAGGCGGTAATCCTGACCGCCACCGCCGTCATGTCGTCGTTCGGCGCCGCTTCTCCGCGGAACGTGCGCACGCCCTCGAAGATAGCGTCCACGATCGCGCGCGCCGACTGCGTTCGATTCGCCGCAACGATGTCGATGAGACTGCGCGAGCCGAATTCCACGCCCTGCTCGTTCATTGCTTCGAAGACGCCGTCCGTGCAGAACACGAACACATCGCCGACGGTGAGCGGATAGCCCACCTGGTCGTACGTCACACCGGGGAACGAGCCAAGTGGCACACCGGGCAGTTCCACTTGCCCGCATCCATCCGCCGAACAGCGCACCGGGTATGGCAGGCCGGAGTTCGCGAGCATCACGTGGTGACGCTTCAAGTCGAAGAGGGCGTAGCACAGCGTGCAGTAATACTCCTCGAGATGCCGCTGATGCAGGATGGTATTCATGGCCTGCAGAACGCCACCGACGCTGAAGCGCTCGGGCGCGTAGCGCCGGCGGAAGGTGCGCGAGCGGACCAGCTCTCCTGCAAACGCGCCGTACAGCGCGGCGGGGACGCCCTTTCCCGACACGTCGCCAACCGCGACCACCAGCGTGTTCGGCTCGGGCATGAGGAAGTCGTGGAGGTCACCTCCGAGTTCCCGCGCCGATGCGAATCGTGCGGCGATGTCAGCGCCGCGCAGCCGCTTCGGCACGTCGGTGGGCAGCAGCGCCGCCTGCACGCGCTGCGCGAACCGGAGCTCCTTCTCGATCCGCAGCTCGTTGCGGCGGACTTCTTCGTAAAGGCGCGCGTTTTCAATGGCCACGGCGGCCTGGCTCGCGAGCAGCGTCAGGAGCTCGGAGTGTTCTTTCGTGAACGCATCGAGCTCGGGGCTTTCGAGGTCGAACACGCCAATGCAGCGGTCCTTCAGCAGAAGCGGAATCACCAGCTCCGACTTTACGTCCTTGACGGCCGGGATGTACCGCGGGTCGGTGGACACATCGGACACGAGCAAAGGCTCCTTATGCAGCGCCGCCCAGCCAACGAGACCTTGCCCCAGCTTCACGCGCTTGACCGCCGCATCGTCCCCGTAACGGACCGCGAGCTTCATCTCGAGCTCCTGCGTTTCTTCATTCACGAGCAGGATGCCGAACGTGCGGTAGTCGATCAGTTTCTTGGTCAAGCCTGCGATGCGCGTAAGCAGCGCGTCGAGGTCGAGAATGGAGGCGACCTCGCGGCCAATTTCCGCGAGCGTCTCCATCATCGAAATGTAATGGCGCTCGGACTCGAACAGCCGTGCGTTCTCGATGGCGACGGCGACGTGCGCGCCAAATTGCCGCAGCACCGCCTCGTCGCGTGGGGTGAACGCGGCGCGTTTCTCGCTGAGCAGGTTCATGGCGCCGATGACGCGGCCCTTCCGGCGGAGCGGGACGGCCAGCTGCGAGGCGGCGTTCAGGACGGTGCCCTTCCACCGCGGTTCCTCGGCCACGTTGTCCACGATGATCGGGCGGCCCTGCTCGACGGCAGCGCCCACGACGCCCTGTCCGACTTTCAACCGGAAGGTCTTGACCACTTCCTCCGGATAACCAACGGCGTAGGCAATGCGCAGTTCCTGCCGGCGCTCGTCGAGAAGATACACGGAGAAGGCGTCGAACGAGGTGAGGCGCGCGATGAGCTGTGGGATTTTCGCGAGCAGCTCTTCGAGGTCGAGGACCGATGTGATCTCGCGTCCGAGCTCGAACAGCGTCTGGAGCAGTTCGGTATCCGCAGGCGATCCGGTGACGGGGATGCGAAAGCTCCCCGTCTCCTGCAGGCGCGGATCGGCCGATCCGCGGGGACCGGACTCACGTATCGAATCGGTCATTGAGTCGTGGTCTTCCGGCCGCCGTCACCGAGCGTGTACTTCGTCATCCACTCGAACTGGCGGCGCAGACGATCGAGCTGATGGTAGTACTCCTGCAGCCCGTGGCCTTGCCGCGGGTAGAACACGAGCTCCACCGGCGTGCCGCGCTCCTTCACCGCGCGATAGAACTCCATCGGCTGCCCGATCGGCACGCGCTCGTCGCTGCCGCCATGAAGAATGAGCGTTGGCGTCGTCACCTTGTGGGCATGCGTCATGGCCGAGCGCTCCATGTACAGCGGCAACGTCTCCTGCGACGGGATCCCGCCGAAGAATGCGGCAAGATAGTTCGGCAGGTCGTTCGTCCCGTACATGCTCCAGAGGTTAGTAATGCCGGCGCCGACCATTGCCGCCTTGAACCGGTTGGTCTGCGTCACGGCCCATGACGTCATGTAGCCGCCGTAACTCCAACCCTGGATCGCCAGACGCGTGGGATCGGCAATCCCACGTTCGATCACGGCGTCAACGCCGGTCATGATGTCGCGGAAGTCACCGCCGCCCCAGTCGGGAATGTTGGCGCGCATGAATTTCTCGCCGTAGTTCGTGCCGCCGCGCGGGTTTGGATACAACACGGCCCATCCCTGCCCCGCCCAATGTTGGCCGCCGTCGCCGTAGACAACGCGGTAGGTGTTGTGATGGGCCCCGGCGGGGCCGCCGTGCACGACCACGAGCAACGGGTACTTCGTGCCAGGGCGGTAGCCAACGGGCTTCACGAGGATGCCCTCGATATCGAACCCATCGTTCTTCCACGTGATGACGTCCGTCTCGCCGAGCGCCAGGTCCGCGGCTTCGGGGTTCACGTCCGAGAGCTTCCGCGGCGCTGCAAACGCCAGGTCCGCGACGTGGACGTCGGGTGGTTGCGTGGCGGACTCCATGATGAACGCCGCCTTCGAGCCGTCGCGCGACAACGTGCCGAGCGAGACCACGCGGCCGTCGGTGAGCTGGGCGTACTTCTTCGTGGCCGGCTCGTAGGAAAACACGTCCACGTAGGTGGCCTTGCCCGCGGCGAAGATCAGCTTGCGGCTATCGGGTGTCCACTGCGGGCTGCGCGGCTCGGGATCGAAGGTCGCGCTATTGGCCTCAACGATCGCGCGCGATCGGACGTCGTAGAGCGCGAGTCGAGACTGCCGTGGATCTGCCGTAGCCAAACCGTCGGGACCAGGCTTGTGGCTGGTTGCCGGCTCGGTGATGAACGCGATGGTATTGCCGTCGGGTGACCAGCGCGGCTGGCTATCGGGGCCGGCGTTCGTCGTGATCTTTTCGAGGCGCTTGTCGGCAACCGAGAGGATGTACACGTCGCGACGGTCATCGCGCAGCATCGGCGTGGGCTGCGCGGCAAACGTGATGCGTGCGCTGTCAGGCGCCCACGACAGGTCGCCCCCAATCGTGAAGGCGGCGCCCTCGGTCAGTCGCGTGGCTTTCTGCGACTCCACATCCACGATCCAGGCATGAACCATCCGGTGCTCGTCTTCGAACACGCGCCGATCGTCGCCGCGCTTTTTTCGCGCTTCGATATCGCCCGGCTCGGGATCGCGGCTGGCAAACGCGACCCGCTTCGCGTCGGGCGACCAGGCATACGAGAGGACGCCGTCCTTGGCGTCGGTCAGCTTTGACGGTTCGCCGCCGTCCGCGCGCATGATCCAGATCTGCGGCCGCGGTTGCTCACCCGTGCCCCGTGCCGAGAGAAATGAGATGTATCGACCGTCGGGCGACCATGCGGGGGCACTCGACCCCGCTTCGTCGAACGTCAGCCGGGTGGCGGGGCCGCCAGCAACCGTTACGCGCCAGATCTGGGTACGCGGTTCCTTCTTCTGTGTATCCCGTGACGAGGTTTCCCACTGGCGGACCGTGAACAGCACGGACCTGCCGTCGGGCGAGATCACCGCATCGCTGGCCCGCCGTATGTGAAGCAGGTCCTCGAATGTGACAGGGCGGGCGGCAGTGGCAAGATCGACGCCCCCTGCAAGCGCGCACACGACGAGTACGGCGGTTCTCAGCATCAAAAGTCTCCTCGCGACCCCGGGATTATACTGGTCACGCGGGTCTTCTCCAGTCGCAGTCGCGGGTGTTCCGATCCGCGTGGTCAGATGGACACACTCACACTTCCGCTCGATTACGGCGCAATCGAGCGCATCCTGCCACATCGCTACCCCTTCCTGCTGGTGGACCGCATCACCGAGCTCGAACCGGACAAGCGAATCGTGGGCATCAAGAATGTGACGCTCAACGAGCGCTACCTCTCGCGCCAACCCGGCGACGCGCCGGCTTTGCCACCGACAATCCTTACGGAGGCGATCGCACAGGTCGGCGCGATACTCATCTTGTCCAAGCCAGAGAACCGCGAGAAGCTCATCTTCTTCATGGGCATCGATCGCGTTCGCTACCGTCGTCCGGTGTATCCAGGCGACGTGGTCGAGATCGAAGCGCGTGTCAGGCGATTGCGCAGTCGCATGGGGCAATTCGAGGGGTTCGCGCGCGTCAACGGTCGAGTTGTCGTGGACGGCCGCATGACGTTCGCGCTTGGACCGTCAGCTCCGACGACCACCGGTTGAGCTCCAGGGGGCACTTTTGTTGCAGCCAACCCCTGCAGAGGGAGGGCTGAGACGTGCTCGAAACAATTGCGATCATTCTGATCATCCTCTGGCTGCTTGGGATGGTCAGCGGCTACACCCTGGGGAACTTCATCTGGGTGTTGCTGGTGGTGGCGGTAGTCCTGTTCCTTGTCCGCCTCATTAGCGGCCGAAGAGTGGTATGACACAGGAAGGTTCGTAGGTTCCAGGGTCGGAGGTTCGTGAGTTCGCCGGTCGTCACAGTTCGACCAGCGAACTCCGAACCAACGAACCTACGAACCCCGAACTTTCGAATCCACGACCCTACGCCCCCCGAAATTCCCACCCGAACCCACGAGCCCGTATTCACGCGACCGCGCGCTGTTTCGTGGCGCGCGCCATGACGCCTGCGGTTCCCCTGAATCTCACAACGGCGATCCCGGCGAATACGAACGCGGACGCAGCGACCACTCGCCAGCCGAATGGTTCGCCGAGCAGGAGCGTCCCGAGAACGACGGCGATCACGGGATTCACGTACGCATAGAGCGAGACCGTGGACACTGGCAGGTGTTTCAACGCGTACACATAGGCTGAGTACCCGATGAGCGACCCGAACACGATCAGGTATAGCTCGGCGGCAACCGTGCGCCATGTGAACGTCAACACAGCGAACTCGCCGCGCACGAACGCCGCAATCAGCATCATGATTCCGCCGAAAATCATCTGCAGCGCAGACGCGCCGAGCGCGTTCTCCTCGCGCGCGTGCCGCTTCGAATACGAGGAGCCGAGCGCCCATCCAAGGCACGCGATCTGGAGAGCGATGACGCCCGCGGTGAACTGACGCCCCAGTTCTCCACCGGCCGTCAGCTCCGGCCAGACGAGCAGGAGGATCCCGAGGAACCCAAGCGTGAGGCCGAAGATGCCCTGCAGCGACAAGCGCTCGCTGCCGAGCGCCGCCTCAAGGCCCGTCATCCAGAACGGCGAGGTGGCCACGACCACCGCGGCAATACCGCTCGGCACCCACTGCTCGGCCCAAATCACACCGCCGTTGCCGAGGCCGATCATCAGGAATCCAAGGAGCATGAGGCCTTTCCAGTGCGCCGGCCCTGGCAGTCGAACGCCGCGCGCGCGGAGGATCAGCGCCAGCGCACCGCCCGCCGCGAGGTAGCGGAACGCGCCGACAAGCGCCGGGGGAATCGTTTCGAGCGCGACTCGAATCCCCAGGTACGTCGTGCCCCAGATCACGCACACGGACAGCCAGGCGATGTACGCCGTGCGGTTGTGATCTCGCAGGTCGGCGCTCATGATGCGCGCTCCCCGGCAGTGACGGCATCCTCTTCGTCAGCGGCTTCAAGGCGCACGGGAATTCGCGGCGACTCTTTCATGCTGCCCAGCACGATGGTGGTGCGAGTGGAGCGAACGCCCGGCACTGTCCCGACCTGGTGCCGCAGGAGCTCGCCGACATGCTCCGCGTCGCGAGCGCGCAGCTTGAGGAGCAGGCAGTCGTCGCCGGCGACGTAGTGCACTTCGAGCACTTCGGGGATTGCCGCGAGGCGCTCGGCAACAGCACGTTCCTCTTCGCCGACGGCCGAAGTGCGAACGGCGACGAACGCGAGCATCCGCTGATCCACGACATGCGGATCGATAAGCGCGACGTAACCGCGGATGGCGCCGCGGGCTTCGAGCTTTCGCATCCGCTCGAGGACGGCCGAGGGCGCCAGACCCACGGCCTTGGCGATCTCGGATTGTGTCATCCGTGCGTTGTCCTGAAGAAGCCTCAGGATAAGCCGATCTATATCGTCGATACTTCTACTAACAGCCACAATGTCCGAATATTATTCGGTTCTTCGCGCGGTCGTCAAGCCGGCGAACCAGTTGATCACAGGATTCCTGACGCGCGGAGCGGCGCCAACCGCATCCGCGTGCTCGCGTCACGCGAAGGCCGTACGATTCGATCGCCTCCGCGCCTCGAACACGCGTTCACTGACGTCCCTTCGCGCCGCTTCCAGGCGCGATATCAACGGTGCCTGACGCGAGCGTCGCGCGCTTCTCCAATTACGCGGCACCGCTCGTTTCTGCCGCTTACGCGGCACGCTGCGAAGCGCGCAAAGGTGTGCAGATTGTCATCATGCGAGGCCGGAAGAAAGCGCGCGGCGCGCCGTCACGCGCTGGTCGCCATGCGCGGCAGTCCGAAGGTCGCCCAACTCCCGAGAAGAGGCTGCGGCATTTGCGTCGGAGCCACACGTTGGGAATTGGGCGTTCCGTTTGCTACGATCGCCGGATGCACTTCATCGCATCGTTCCTGATTGTGGCACTCGCCGCGATCGTGCCTGTCTCGGCCCAGCATCAACACACGGATCGCGCTCCGATGAAGCCGATGGCATCCCGTGGTCCGGTGAAGCCGCACAAGGGCCCACTCCCAGCGATGCCGTACGAGGGCTACCCGTCGCCCCGCCCCATGGCGGTAACACAAGCGGCCTACGAATTCGCGGCGCGCCATCCCGAGGTGCTGCAGTACATCCCGTGCTTCTGCGGCTGCGAGCGCAGCGGGCATGGCGGAAACCATGACTGTTTCGTCCGCTCCCGCGACTCGCAGGGCAACGTGACATGGGATTCGCACGGCTACGGCTGCGCGATTTGCATCGACGTGGCGTATTCAGCGATGCAGATGCACAACTCCGGTGCCGCGGTGTTTCAGATTCGCGCGACGATTGATCAGAAGTACGCCGCGCGCTTTCCAACAGCCACGCCGACGCCGAAACCGCCAGCGAAAAAGTGAGGAGCCAGGGGGTGTGAGTGAAAGGGCTGGCTCAGGCGGGCTCACCCGGTGGGACCCGTCGGTCCACACGGACTGCCGATGAGTGTTTCGCGGAAGGCCCGATAATCGACGAGTGTGTCCTCAGTTCGCCTGGTACAGCGAGCACCGGCAGTTCGTGCCTTTCACTCGCGCGGTGCAAATGAATTCGGCGCCGATGATCGAGCCGCCGCACCACGTGCTGCACTCGCTGAACGCGCAGCACCCGATACAGAATTGGTTCCAGCATCCGCTATTGGCGGCCGAGGCCGCCCGTTCGCACGCCTCTGAGCGCTGCAGCGCGTAACCTGATCCCCAACTCGGCGAGCCCGCGCAAACGACCTGGCCGCTGGCGCAGCACTTGACTTCGGCTGCGCCTGGCGGGTTGGCTTTGTTCAGGTCGGCCTCGATCGCGCCGCTGATGCGGAACAAGGTTTCGTGGTCCTTGATGAACGACTCGAGCTCCGGCGAGCGAGCGCCGAATGCCCCGCTGTGGATGCGTTGGCCGTTGTAGTTCACGGTCCACTCGTCACCTCCCATCTTCACCTCCAACCGCTCGTTCATCCAGGTGAGCGTGTACTCCTTCCTGTCCTCGAAGTGTTTGTTCACGTTGAGTGTTTCGTCTCGTTCCCGTCGCCAGCGGATCGTTGCCTGCCACTTGCCGAGCGCCTGCCCCTGCGCGTTCAGCAACTCGGCGAAGAGATGCGTGGTGGAAGGCTGCTGCGGATCGGTGGGGCTGGGCCGCAATCCGCCGCCTCGTTGCGTGAGCCGATAGGTTTCGACGCCCCACTCTCGGGCTTTCTCCGCCGCGACGAGCGTTTGTCTGTCTTCGTGCGCAGACGTGAGGTATCCGAGCCCTGTTACCAGCAGGGCACTTGCCACGACTAACTGTTTCATGGGTCTCCTTTCGCGAGAGCCGTTGAGCTCGGAGTGCACGTCCTGATCCGCAATCGCGCGGGTTCGCGTGCAGAGCGCGTTGATGCGCCGCAAATGCAGGCGCCGCCACGCATTAGCGGCGTGACGCCGGCTTCGCAATGACCATCGCTGCCGCGCGTCCGTAGCGCGAGAACCTCGCGGCGGTGGAGAGGACGAGTACGTGCTACCCGCGAAGGGGTAACCGCGACTCGCCGCGTCGTTCTACGTGGAGGGGGCCGTCAGCCCGCTTGAAGCCGCGAAGATAGGCGCCGGATAATCCAACATTCGACGTCGCGATCTGCGATGTGAAAATGCCGCGCGTCGCTGGGATGACGCTGTACCGCGCCACCGCCGCTGGGACGGGACCGTTGGCGCGCCAATAATTTTTCAAGCCGAACGGTAAGAGCCAGTTCAGGTTGACGGTTCACGAGGCCGCCGCCGATTATCCATTCCTCCCTGGGGACCGACCGTACGTTTGCGCAAGGAGCGCACGATGAACAGATTCAGGTTTTCTCTGGCCCCCTCGTTTGTGGTGGCGTCCGCGCTCGTGGTTCACACGCAGTCGCCACTCGTCACGGAGCGTGAGGAGTCGGAAGCCGCGACGGTGCAGGCCGAGGCGCCGTGGGCGAGCGGTCAACTGGAGGTTGCCCCAAACGGGCGTTTCCTCCGACATGAAAACAACGGCAAGCACTTCCTGTATCTTGCCGACACGCCGTGGTCGATCTTTGAGCGGCTCACTCGCGAGGAAGTCGAGCTCTACCTGAAGGACACCGCCGCGAGAGGGTTCACCGTCGTCCAGGCCGTTGCGGTGTGGTCCCTCTCTCGTTCCGGCAATGCCTACGGCGATGGTCCGCTCGGCCTTACGGACGGCCGTTACGACCCGGCGAACATCATCACGACCCCCGGCAACGATCCATCTGACCCGGAGGCCTACGACTATTGGGACCACGTGGACTTTGTGCTCGACACAGCCGAGGAGCACGGCCTCTACGTCGCGTTGCTACCGACGTGGGGCAATTACGTCTCGGGCACGACGACGTACGCGTTCAACATGTCGTCGAACATCTTCACGACCGGCAACGCGAGGACGTACGGAGAGTTCCTCGGCAAGCGGTACGGTTCCCGTCCGAACATCATCTGGGTGCTCGGCGGCGACCGCTCGGCCGTGTATCCCAACGGCGATTTCCGCCCCATCTGGCGCAGCATGGCCGAAGGCGTCGGCCGCGGCGTCACGGGACAGCGGCTCTCGTGGAACCAGCGCCACTCCGCGTGGGACGAGCTGCTGATGACGTATCACCCTCGGCGTCTCGACCATCCCGGATCCTCGCGGTGGTTCCACGATGATCCGTGGCTCGACTTCAATGGGATTGAAACCGAGCACTACGACGTCGTGAGCAAGGTACAGAGAGACTGGTCGATGTCGCCGGCGAAGCCAACGGCGCTGCTGGAGGGCCGGTACGAGGACGAGCCCGATGTGCACGGCGATCGTTCGGATGACGCCTTCAGGCAGCGTTACCAGCTGTATCACGCCGTGTTCTCGGGAAGCATCGGTTACGCGTACGGCCACAGGACGATCTGGCAGTTCACCACGGGCGCCGACTCATGGCGCCTGGCGCTGAACGATCCCGGCCGCGTATCGATGCAGTCGATCCGCACGCTGCTCGAGGGATTGCCGAACGACCAGCTGCTCAATCGCATTCCGGACGACAGCCTGCTGGACGGCGACAGCGGCCGTGCACGCGACAAGGATCTTCTCGTCGCGCTGCGGGACGATGACGGGCGATTCGCCCTTGTCTACAGCACCAACGGCCGCGACATCAGGCTCAACCTCGCGAAGCTGGCCACCGGAGTTGCCGACACCTTCTGGTTCAACCCGCGCACCGGTGAGCTGCATGACGCGGGAGGCCGCGAGGTGAGCGGCGCATTCGACGAGGTCTTCACCGGCGTGGGATCGTCGACCGCAGTGTTCGACCCCCCTGGACGGCCTGGCGCAGGCAATGACTGGGTGCTCAAGCTTGCCGTGCGCGGCGGGACCGGCGGGAGCGGCGGCGGCACGCGCAGCGAAGAGATCGTTCTTCACGCGTTGTCTGCATCCACCGTGGGAAATGAATGGCGGTTGGTTGACGACGACAGCGCCGCGGGTGGCGTACGACTCCAGGAACGCAACGACGGAACCGACAAGCGCTTGAAGGCGGTGGCCGACCCGACGGACTTCGCCGAGTTCACCTTCTCCGCGGAGGCCGGAACGGCCTACCGCCTATGGATCCGCGGCACCGGGCGCGACTACGCGAGCGATTCGGTGTTCGTGCAGTTCTCCGGCAGCGTGGACGCGAGCGGCGACCCGGTGTACCGGATCGGCAGCACGGACGCGACGATGTATTCCGTGGTCGGGTGTGATACCTGCAGCCGCTCTGGGTGGGGCTGGGAGGACAACGGCTGGAACGGGCTGGGCGCGCTGATCTATTTTGCCGAATCAGGCGTGCAGACGCTGCGACTGCAGCGGCGGCAGGACGGCATCGCGATCGATCAAGTGGTGCTGTCGCCAGCCAGGTATTTCAGTTCGAGGCCGGGCGCTCCGCGGAACGATCGCACGATTCTGGCGGCCACGCAGTAAACGCGGCGCGGGCCAGGAAGAAGACGACGGGGCCACAAAGGACACGTAGCACACTAGGGAATCGGGGGTTTGCGAAGAACATGGAATCCCTGGTGATCGTTGTGACCTGTGTGGCTTCACTCTTCGCGCGTCTTTACCCGCACCGCGCACACGCATGCGGCGATCCGTGTAATTGGGCTCATAGGCCGGGAGTTTCGCCGGCTGGACGAGATTCGGAGATGGCGTATCTACCGGCCTGTCATCGAGCGACGAATGCTCTATGCCCGCATCCCTTGTGATCTTCGTGTCCTTTGTGGCTTGACTCTTTATGGCTACCTTGTGTTGAACAACGCTCGAAGGAGGGGCAGAAACTCGGGACGGCGCAGGATGCCTCGCTCGCCACCATGCTCGGCGCCGTCAAGAACCACGACTTTCGCCGCCGGCATGATCTTTCCGAACTCACGGACCTTCTCAACCGAAGGATCCGCGCTGCCGATGATCGCGAGCGTCGGCACGCGCACGCCCGCAAAGGCTTTCTCGCTGACAACGAGTCCGCCGCGCCCCCTGTTGTACGCGGCAAGCGCCTTCAGATCGTTTGCCGCCACGAGCGGCTGCATGCTCTTGCGAATGTCCTCGTCGCTCGGCAGCGGCTTTCCCGGCGGCGTCAGCGCGGAGACCAGTATCTTGAATGGCGTGTCACTCTCCAGGTCCCGTGCCCAGGCTTCGGCGTCCTGGTCGTCAGCCGCCGTCCATTGATGCACGGCGTGATGGGCCACCAGCGCTGCCGTGATGAATCGATCCGAATTCGTCGTGAGCAGGTGGCCGGCGACGATCGCGCCCATCGAATAACCAACGACGTGGGCGCGCGGGAGGGCCAGGTGATCGAGCAGCCGCACGACGTCCTGCGCCATCTGTGCACCGTACGCGGCGGGATCGTGCGGCTTGCCGCTCTTGCCGTGGCCGCGGCAGTCGAACGCGATCACCCGGTGGTCCCTGGAGAGGTCCGCAAAGACGCCGGGATTCATCCAGTGGCGTTCGAGCGTGCCCGTATAACCGTGAATCAACACCACCGGCGCGCCTTCGCCTTGTTCGACGTAGCGAATGCGCACGCCACCTGAATCGAAGAATCGATCGGGCGGGACGACTGGCGATGATGGTTGCACCTCCGCCGAGAGGAGCGCGGAAACCAGCACGCAGATCGCGGGAACCAGTCGCATGAGGAGGTGCCTCCCGACCGCTTAAACATACATCGGCCGGCGATCCTGCAGCGCCAACCAGCCGCGGATGATCCGGTACACGAACCAGAATCCGACAAGAGCAATCGGCAGCCACGCGATGATCAAGCCGATGCCGAGTGTCATCACGACGAACAACAGGCAGATCGAGACCCACAGCAGGCCGAACCAGAACGTTCGGATTTGCCAGCGGAAGTGCGACTCGAGCCAGGTGCCGCGCACCTCGTCCCGTTTCACGTAGTTCAGGATGACAGCGATGATCGAGGGCCAGCCGGTGAGGAACGCACCAACGATGGTGGCCGCCCCAATGATGCCCGTCAGCAGGCTGAAGGCATGCAGTCCGTAGATAACCTGTGTCCAGGTGACGAGGGAGGTGGTGTGCGGGGTGGCCGACGGCAGCGCATGTTCATCCATGTGGACCTCACGTCCACCTACTATCTCGCGTTATTCAGAGGATGAACAAGTGTGTTGGGCCGACCGGGAAGGTCGGCCCCTGGAGGAGTGCGTGGAGAGCCGACCTTGAGGCCGGGCGCGCGCATGTAGAGGCCGACCTTCGAGGTCGATGTAGGGGCCGACCTTCGACGTCAGCCCGAGATCGCTTTACCGCGCGATGGCCGCCGCACCGGCGCGACGCGTCATCTTCGTAACCGACGCCGCGGCCGCGACAGGCGCCGAACGCTTCTTGGAGGAAAGCGGCTGCCGCTGGCCGGTGAGGCCCTTGAGATTAGCCGACTTGGCCCGCGCCGCGCGCGTGACGCTCGGGTGGTTCACCACCACGGCGCCGCCTTCGCGGTCCGCGCTTCGACGCGCGGCCGTCGGCTGGTTCGCCTCGAAGGTGAACGCGCTGCTGTCGAGCGACGCCTTCGCCATCTTCGGCTTCTGCTGGAACGCGAGCACCAGCGCTTTCGCCGCCTCGCCCGGCTGCATCGTCGCGCTCAGCGCGTCGCGCAGGCGGCGGATGGCGCGCGCATGCAGCTGCGACACGCGGGACTCGTTGACGCCGATCTCCGCGCCGATCTGCTTCATCGTCGCCTCGCCGTAGTAGTAGAGGCCGATGACCTTCTGCTCGCGCACGGGCAGCGATGCAATGGCTTCGCGCA